>Ga0070746_10001728_pt1 | contig 12930 bp, 8 predicted proteins | sample VirMetDEL_Mar_21_FD_77016 | JGI IMG/M metagenome (GOLD analysis project Ga0070746, IMG submission 77016) | Aqueous microbial communities from the Delaware River and Bay under freshwater to marine salinity gradient to study organic matter... | ecosystem: Environmental > Aquatic > Marine > Coastal... | reverse complement strand
TATCCGTCTGCCGCTTCTTCTGTCAAAAAGGCATGTGTAAACAGGCCCGTGGGCCGCGGATAGATAGCCGTCTTAGATGTAATCTTGTTCTCGTACACGACAGTCATCTTCTTTGCTTCGATAGCGGGAAGAACAAGTCGTTCAAGATCAGACACATACCAGTCGCGGTGCATGTCGGACTTGAGCATCAGTTGTAGTACGTCTTGGATCATCCCATCAGGCTCCCGATACCTTGCTGACGGATCATTGCCGAAGCGGAATCGTTAGGGAACAGGGCAGCGTACTGTTGACGGTTCACCGGTCCGCTGGCCGCGGGCGGTGGAGGCGCTGCCGACGCAAGAGTGGTGGTGGGAGGTTCCACTCTTTGCGCCGGAACTGGTGGTGGTGCAGGCATAGCTGTTGGTGTGACAGAACTAACTGGTCCTACGGGTGGTGGGGGTTCTGAAGAAACTTCCGGCTCTACAAACTCCTGTGCTCCCAGAGGAATAGCTCTTTGTCCAACCGCAGGAGCCACACCTATTCCAAAAGTACCTAGTTTATCTAGGAGCATGTTTATAATACCTTGTTTCTCAGCGGGAGAACGAGGCTTACGAAGAGCTAACGCTAAAAGCTCGGGGTTTAACAATATTTTTTCTAAAGCGTCGTACTCTTGTAGAGCCGGTATTTCTTGTGTCAACTGGCGCAAATATCTTGAACCCGCTTCTGCTTCAATAAGACCCGCGGCTCCGGAACGTCCTCCGGGCATGGCGCTTCCTACGGACGTACCTAACCTAGATCCTAAAATTCTTGTGTACATATCTATAAGGGCCGGAGTTTCTCCTTGAATAAGAGCTTGAGAAACATCTTGTTTTGTTTCGGATTTAATTATTGTCCGCAGACCTAGCTCTAAACCGGATACTTCTTTTTCCGTCATTATGTTATTGCTCATCATCCACTGAGCAACCGTTTCGCCCTCACGATTCGCTTTAGGTAATTGGTCAAAAAGCATGTTGTACGCGCCGCGAGCATTCAAACCTTCTACGCTGTATTGACCGCCTTTGGAAAAAGCTAAAGACAACACGCTATGTCTAACACCCTCTTTGGCCGCATCTAAATTCAAAGCGTCGGCGCTTATATTTAAACCTTTGTTTCTGATTAACCGTCGTAAGTTACGAGGATTTGATCCAGCTTTTATTAATTCAACTAAAGAATTAAGCTCGTTTGTTGGGTTATCCGAATTAATAGCTTTAAGTATTGCTTGTTCCGGGTTTTCTGCGCCAGTTAATTTTTTAAAAGCTTCTTGTTGCGCCGCTTTTTTCTGCAATCTTTTTATTGTGCCAAGTTTGTTTTCGTCTCCGGGTATACCTTTTAGGCGAGCCAAAAAGTTTCCGGCATCGCCCGCTTCGTCCATCATTTGTCCTATTTGCGGAAAGATTTCAAAAATCTTAGGGTTTTTTGCTCGGAACTGTTGCATAGCCTCGTTTTGTGCCGCAGCAATAGCCGCCGCGCTTTTCCCGGTTTTTGCTTCTAACGGAAGCTCAATTTCTCGTAAAGCTAATCGCAAAGTATCCGCTAAAACTTTGTTGGTTGTTGCGGTATAGTCTGCGACAGCTTCTTTTGTAACAATTTCGTACCCTGAATCGGAAGCATATTTATTTATCTGTTGCCCAAGCTCAGAGATCTGTTCTAGTTTTAAAGCCACGGCATCGGGCTGACCCGACATTAACTTGCTTGTTAACAGGTCCTGATCTACCACATCTTTCCCACGAGCGTTTTTCCCAATTATGTCGTTGCCGAAAGCACGTTTTAAATAAGTGTTGAAGGAATAAGAGATATCTCTTGCCGCGGCGTAATCGGGATTGCCTACCGCCCCACCGTTTAAATCATCTAAAGTAGCTTCTGCCAGATTATTGGCAATTCTTGCAAAATTAGAGTTTGTTGGCCCTTGTTCGGTGGCTGCTGTTCTTAACGTGCTATATAAAGAAGTCAAGTTAAGCTGCGTTAAAGGATCGGATACAACTCCGGTAGCTTGTGCTCCTTGCTGATTGGCAAGTTGCGCTATTAAAGACTCTCTTTTAAGTCTAATTAAATCTACAGTTTTTCCTTTTTGACGACCAAGTCTCGTTTCTAGCTGTCCAATCAACTGAATGTTTTCTGGAGTCACCTCATCCGTAATTCCCGCGTCCCGAAGAAGTCTAACAAAGCTGTCTCTTGCACCAAGGCCCTGTGCATTTTGAAAAGCTTCATCAAATTTAGCAACCGCGGGCAGTGCTCCAGATAAGGCATCCGTTGCGTCCAAACCTAGCTGCTGTTTATACTCAAGGATTCTGGCATTTATTTCTTTAAATTTAGGCGCAGCTATTAATAAAGTTTTATCTAAGTCGTCCATACCGCTTAACGTGGCATCCCATTCTTCAATAAAGTTTGGGACGGGGTTTTCAACAAAATCCCCTGTTTCTTGATCTACCCGGTAAAATGTTGGAACTTCCTGTCTAGGGTTTACCTTGCTCCATGCGTTCCTTTCTAATTTACGAAAAAGCTTCTTTTGGTTAAGAACCACTTGTCTTAATTTTTCACCTAAAATCTTACTGGCTTCGGGACCGCCATCTGGATAGATCTTTTGCACAGACTGAACAGTAGCTTTAATTGCGTTATCCATTCTTTTGTTTATTAACAAAGACAGTCTTTCCTGCATCATTTCTGACGCAACTTTCATTAGTTGCGGATCACCAGAACCGCGAAGCGCAAATATTTTACCCTTCATCATCTCCATGCTTTTTACAAAATCAGCTTCAAATTTAGCGCCCATACCCGCGCCACCGCGTCCTAGAACGGTCTGTTCTAACTGAGCAATAGCGGGGTTTTCAATGAACTGGCCTGAAAACATGCTTGTCTTTGGCTCGCCCTGAGCGGGCCTAAATTCAGGTTTTAATTCATAGCTAACAATTTTCCCGTCTTTTAAAACAGGATCTACCATACGAGCCTCTAGTTGCGCTAGATACTCATCTGGATCAAGATTATGATCGTTAAAAATTTCAAATATGTCGTCTATAGCTCTGTTTCTAGCTCGTTCTTGTGTGCCCACAATATCTAAAGGACGCCCCATAGCTCTGTTTTCACGTATTCTATTAACGAAGTTTTTACTTTTGCTATAAGCTAAAGGAGCAAACTTTAAAATAGATACAGCGGGAGCCAAACTGCCGACAGTTTCCGCAAGGACTCTTTTTCCGGGTTGTCGGGGGTATTCTGTTTCTTGTATGTTGACCAAGGCACCTGTGGCTGGAACTGCTAAAGTTTCTAGCCCTAAAACACCAGCTTTTTGTGGAGTGCTCAAAGCTCTAAAGGATGCCCCACCGCTAACAAGTGCTTTTTCAGCAAAGTCAAAAACAGAAGTCGTTCCGCGAACCATTCTGCCCGAACGGTTTAGCTCTTTAGAGGCCTGTTTTGCCGCTTGCGACAAGGTGATGTCTTCTCCGGCTTCTTTAGCTGTTCTAAAAATCTTGTCTCTTAACGTGTTAAACTGACGAGTAGTGGGCGTTCCAGCAACTTTTCCTTGTAAATACTTTGTTATTAAAGGGTTTGCCATATCATCGGCAGATAAGACGGTTACCCGATTAGCTAGAGGTAAAGACCTCAAGCTGGAAATGGTGCTAAACATTGCTTTTGGTGCGGTAAACGGCATAAAAACAAACGGAGCTACATTACCCGCGGACTCATATGCTCTAAAAGTAGCTTCTGCTTTAGGCGTAAGATTTACTTCATTTAAACCCGTGAAAAGTTGATTAGCTATTGGCGTTCCTAAAAAAGCATCGCCAACAATAGATCCTCCTACAAACCCTGCAAGACCAGCCGCGGGCTTTGACAAAACGCCCAGTGGAGCGAGGGGTCCCGGAAGTGGAACATACGGGGGAGCCAAAGTAGCGGCTGTTTTTGCACCGGCAACACCTGCGGCAAAGCTGGAACCGCCGCGAGTTAAACCTCTAAGAAAAGCGTCTACCTCTGTTGGTGCTCCATCCTCTCCAAGAGTCTTTAGCGTACTAAACATTCTAAGAATTTGATCGTCGTCTAATCCCGAACCTTTTGCATCTGCGGGTAAACCAATCATGTCTAAGATAGGAGCGGTGCCCAGCTTTATTTGATCATAATCTGCCATACCTTTAAAATCAGGATTTTGATTTAAAAAGTTTGCTGTCATTTCGGCAAGAGCCGGACCCGCATCTTCTCCAAATTGTTCGTAAACAAATTGAATTTCATCTTTAGAAAAATCAATAGATTTTGCTGGATCAGGGGCGGCTACTTCCGGAGTCTCTGGAGCGAGTACCGTTTCGGCATCAGTGTTTGCGCCTACTACGTAAGGCGGCCCAAGAGCAAGATCGTCTGCTGCGGTTAATGTATCAGCCATTACTGCGCCGCCTCTCTTGCTTTACGTGCCTTCATTCTTCTTTCAACTTCACTCATAGCAGACATAAAGTCTTCATCAGCTACAAAACCTCTGTCAGGTATAGTCTCAAGCATCTTCAAAACACCTTCAATAGCAAAGTTTTGCTGTTCTGCTTGTTGACGAATAGCCGGGGTTGACGAACGAGATAAAGCAGAAAGATTGTTTCTGTACTCTGCTCTCATAAGGCGTTTTAATCCGACTAATTTTCTAACGGCATTTTCAGGGTTAGTTAAGAAAGCATCTGTGTTAGGAAACAAGTCTGCCAGACGTTGTTGTTCCGCTTCTGCAAATCGTGGGCTGTTAGCTAAAGCAACTCGACCTAAAATATTTACAGAATTTATAAAGTTTCCTGCCTCAACTTCGTCCGCAGCTAAATCTCGTAAAGCGGGAATTATAGCTCCACCTACTTCACTAAACACTTGCCCAAGCTTGTTGTAGAAACCAACGCCTTTTCTAGCCGCTTTAAGTGCATCAAAAGTACGGCGAGAAGCATTACTGCCTCCTTCCATACCCAAAATGCTTTCTGAGTTACTAATTTGACGAGCAACCGTGTCATCTCCCTCTTCTTGGTTAAGACGTTTAAGCTTAGTAGCAGCCTCTGCTTGTCTCCCCGCCAACCTAGCTTCAGAAAAGGCTTTATCTTTACTGACCAGAACAGCGTCTTCATAAAGAGGTGCGCTCAAATCAATAACTTGACCTGTCTTGTCGTACAAAGTTTCCCCGACTTTCTTAACAAGAATATTTTTGCCGTTAGACAAAATCATATTTTCAAAAGTACCTGTTTTCGGAGTGCGCTCACCAAAGACAGCAACAGGGGCTCCACCATCCTCTGGTACTTCTACCAGTTGGCCTTTAACAAGGCGAATGTCGCGGGTTTTATCGCCGTACATAACTGTGACGTTCTCTGGATCCGTAATGTTAAGAACCTCCCCGTCCAGAGTAATGGTCTTAACGTCTTTGTCCCCATATATAGCAACCGGGGTTTTTCCTTCTGTGATGTCGATAACTTGTCCATCGACCACCACTGTTTTGCGGTCGGGTGCCACGCGGGCCAGACGATTTTTAGTTTCTGCTGGCAATGCAAGAAAGTCAGCTTTTGGCATACCGTACTTAGACATATAGTCTTTGTCGGTAAGAACAGGTAGACCCATCATAAACTTTTGAGTGTTCTGATCCAACTCACTAAATTCAGATTTAGTCACGCCATACTTAGCAAAGTAATCTTTGTCGGTGATAACGGGTAGACCGCGAACATAATTTTGCATATCCGGGCTAAGTTCCCCAAAGGATGCAAAAGTAAAGCCGAACTTATCAAAGAAATCTTTTTCGGTGATCGGGCCTTTCGGAGTAGGTGCTGTGGGCGGTTTTAATTCAAAATAAGCCCCGTCTTTTAAAGGATTGGCTTTTTTCCACGCAGCCATAGCCGCTTGGCCTTCCTCAGAATTTTTATTAAATATTGGAGATTGAGCCCCAGTTTTATTGTCGTAAAGAACAACATCTTTATCTTTTGGCTCACGAGGCATATTAGTTGTGGGGAACGCTCCCTCGTTTTCAGACAACAATTTTTCTACCGCTTTTGCCCCCGCGGTAGTGCTTATGTCGTAAGAACCTAGACTTTTAGTTCCTGTTTTATCAAGCACGTTTATGAACGAAGCTTTTTTGGGTTTAGCACGAACTAAAGCAAGTGCGTCCGCCGCGGCTATTTCTTTATCAACCTGTACCTCGCCGCGCTGTACCGCGGCAAGTTTGAGTGCCCGCTCTTCTTTATCCGCCGCCTTCTTTTGTTCAGCAAGCGTCTGTGCCCGTGCGCCAATGGTTTGTGGTAACTTTGTTGCTGAAGCAGCCATAGCTAGGCGCTCCGCAACGCTCGCACCGGGACGCTCACCCTGCATTGGGCCCGCAAAAGTAAGAGCGGTTTGCGCTATGTCAAAAAGCATCTGCGCTTTAGTAAGTTTTTTTTGTTCTTCAAGAGCCGCGGCTCGTTCTTCCGCCGTGCCCAGACCAGCGGCAGCATAACGCTCTTCTGCGCCTCTAGCCGCAGCTAGAACACGCTCATCATATGAAGGAACTGGGACGGGGTTTTGGGCGTCTATTCGTTCCCGCAAAAACAAAGATTGTTCAGGGGTAACACCTATTCTAGGACCGAAGTATTGCTGTACTCCGCCACCATCGTCAAACATCTGAACCGGCTGGTTGTCGCCTCGGCGGACCAGCCCGCCTTGGTTAAAATTTACGGGAGGGGGTCCTCCCATACCGGCTGGGGGCATAGGGGCCGCGGGCGGCGGTGGAGCCACCGTGGACATAATGCCTTGCGCCATAGCGCCTTCAACAGGCTGTGACATCTCTTCGGCAGCTAGGCCGCCAATGCCTTGGTCTACTGCGCCCATCATAATAGCAGGCTGCGTCAGGGCCAGAACAGACTCTGGTGTTTGAGCCGCGTCTTCCTCACCTACCACACTGGCAAGCTCTTCATAACGAGCGGAAATAGGCGCATCGTCACCACGAATAGAGTTAATTACTGTCTCGTAGTCTTCCGCGTTTTCAAGATCACCAACAGATTGAGAGGCTTCGTTGAGCATTCCCTGAAGCACTTGTGGGTCCATGACTTCTTCGTTACCCATCATTGCCCCCATTTCAGGAGCCATAGTGGCTATTCCACCTTCCGCATATTTCTTGGCCGCCGCAGGATCCATTCGCATCTGCACGTTTTCAGGCAGTTTAGCAAAACCCTTATACTCGTTAGGTACAGCTTGACCCCCGTTAGCAAACATCTGTCTTTGCATTACGCCTCTATTCATCATCCGAATAACCCCGCGGTTTTAGCGCCTGCCGCTGCCGACAAGCCTGCAATACCCAGACCTAAATATGACTGAGCAGGTGAAACTTGTGGTGCTGTAGCCGACGCGATAGACTGCTGCGTGGTTGGAGCACCTTTATAAATATCTGACAAGAAGCCGTACCGCTGGTAAGGCTCATACAATTGTGCTAGGTCACTTTGACGCGTGGCTTCAAGTTCAGCCTGCTGCTGACCTTGCTGCTGTTTACCAAGATTAAACTGTGTTTCGATGTCCATGATGCCTTGCTGTTGCGCCTGCTGTCCAAGGGCCGCTTGTCGTAGACCGAGTGTACCTAACGCATCCGCTTGTGCCAACTGCCGTTGTTGCGCCTGCATAAAGTTTTGAGCCTGAGACTGCGCTAACGCTGACGCACGGTTACGATCAATTTCCATTTGAGCTATCTGAGCTCTACTACCGCCAAAAGCTGAAGGGCCACCCGGCTGTCCTACCGACTGCAAACCAGATTGAGTGGCTTGTATGTCGTAAGAACGATTTATTTCATCCTGAACCGCTTGCTGGTAAGGGTTCATATATTGAGAAAGGTTTGAAGGATCCAACGATGAATAGGCATCGCCTACCGAATACCCTGCCTGCTCTAGATAGGGCTGATAGCCTCCTATGCCGCCTGTTTGAGGGGACGCAGCGGCAATAGCCGTGTCCTGCAACCCAGACATTTTAGCTATTTGCTGAATAGGAAGCGTAATAGGGGTGTCGGCTAACCCTTTTGCAGATTTAAGAAGCCCAAGTTTATAGGCTTCAATTTCGGGGGCTTCGCGGACAATTTCGGTATTAGTAGCCATTACGCCATTGCCTTCCCTTTAGCTTCAAGGCCGCGCATCATGTCATACATGCGGTTGATACCTTGCTCGTTATTACCGTTACCAAGACCTCTGACGGCATCTGTTGTCATCACAAACTCACCGGGCATGAGCATAGCTCTTACGCTATCCTGACCCGGAACGCCTTCATTAGGCATGATGCCTCCTACACGGCGTGGAAAGATCTGACCGCCTTCGGCTGCTTGTTGAACAAAAGGAGTTCCGCCTAATCCCCGTGCTCTTAGGAAGGGGTTTTGATTATAATAGTTCTGACCGAGGTAAGCATAGTCTGTTGGGACAACAAATTCTCCGGTGGCCCCGACAGGAACTTCAGTGTTGCCTGTTATCAAATACTGTCCGGGGTTTTGTGCGATAAGCTGTTCACCTGTTGGCCCCAGTTGTTCTTGCAGGTCTTCTGTTGTCGGATCGTCCTCTGGGTCAGGTGTATCAAACATGCCGCCAGCATAAGCTGCGGTGCCTGCTAAAGCGGCACTAGGGCCGTATGTGCGAAGTATACCGGGGGTTAACTCGGACTTCGCTAGGTCAAACGCTTTATCGTAAGTCATTTTTCCAGTAGTGTCCGAACCAAGTATTTCTGCGGCTTTAGTTTGTATGTCTCCAGTAGATGGTGTGCCGCCGGTTAAAAAGTCCATTCCCTTGTTGTAGTAACCTTTAGCGGTGTCTAGCAGACCGTCGCCACCGACGGGGCTAGTGGAACCTGTCTGAATATTACTTAAAGTGGAATCCGGAACACCTGACGTAAGCATGGCAGACTGATCGCCCACACCCGCACTGGATCCCATAGCCATTGGATCCGGACCGTATCCAGAAGAGACACCTGTTATAGTATTGGGGGCCCCTTGAACCACGGGCCGAGGTTGTACACCGTATAACTGATTTCGTGTAGAGGCGTCTAGACCAGCATCGGTGGCTCCCATTGGAGTTGCTGCTAAGTTTGGATCATAAGCGCCTTGCCCTGCACCAAAGTCTGTCGCGGCGGCAGTTTCTTGCGCGACTGTAGGTGGAGCATCCGCTAATCCAGCAAACATTTGATCCCCTGCCGCGGCCTTTGAAGCAGTCACAGCGTCGTAACCCGATTGACCAAACTGACCGGAAACAAGCTGCTCACCGGCTGTAGTCAAGTTAGACACTTTAGCAGCGTTTTTGAGGCCGCTAACTGCGCCTTCAGAAAATGAACCGCCTGTTTTTGCAGCCGACATACCGCCACCAATAGCAGCGGTTGCGCCACCGATAGCGCCACCAATCAACGCACTCTTGAAAGCATCTTTAAGGCTGCCACCCTGAACCAAGGTTCCTATCCCAGAGCCCAATGCACCAGAGTAAATAGCGCCAAGGCCGGGGAACATTGCATTAAGCGCAAACGGAATGATTACCGGAGCAGCTTTCTTAATTACCTTTGCAACGCTTTTGACAGCTTTGCTTACACCTTTAGCTACCTTTGACGCGGCCTTCTTGATACCTCTAAATATTTTCTTAAAGAAGAACTCAGGCAACCCTGTCTCAGGATTAAGGGAGTTAGCTCCAGAGCCCACAACGTATCTTTCGGGATCTTCTACGCCAAGCTCACGCAAATGGCTGAAGATAGAGTCTCTTAGCTTCGGGTTTTGATCAATCAGGGCTTTTGGAACAACAAGCTCGCCGGTTTCAACGTGGGCCACGGTATCATCACCATAACGACCGTATGATGCCATACGGCTTGCAATAGGCTTGAAGGTAGCAATACCCGCAGAACCAAACGCCTCTTCGGCTTCTTCAGCCTCTAACGCCTCAATCTCATGGTCTTCCATGTAAAAATCGGCAATACCGCCAGATGGAAACTCTAGAACTTCTTGTGTTGCTTGCTTTGCCATTATACCAACCCGATCAAACTATGGTTTTTGTAATATACAATGTTTTTTCTTGTACGTCCATCACGAGACAATCTTTACTGTCCCACTATCATTATATAAGGCTCCAGTCTCTAGGTCCGTGGGCGACGTAGGGAGGTCCGTAAGCGTAATCTTCGTACCGCGGAGCTCTCCGGGGCTCTGTAACTGTACCACAAGTTGCGTCAACGACCGAACCATCTCGTCAAAATACTGCCTGTCGTATTCAGCCGGAGCTAACGGAAACTGAGGTGGTACAAGCTGCCTACTCATCGTCTACCGTCCGCTTGTATCTCAAGCCGCGGCGCACCTAACCGCCAAAAAACACCTTGATTGTCGGACTCTACCCGTAATCCAAACGACCGACCCCTAAGTCTGGTGTGGTTTTGAGTGGTGGTATCTGTAACCGTTAGCGGGTTAGAGGTAGTAAATCCCGTGCCGGGGAACCGCTGGGCCTTTAAAGTAAAGGTAGCTTCTTTAGTTGCTCCGCTAGTAGAACGATCAAAACTACTGTCAGGTATCATCCGCCTGATAAACAAGAAGTCCTCTCCGTCCTGTATATCTATGGGAGCGGACTCAATAAACGCAGTAAACGCCTCTCCGTCGGCATCTACCCCACGCTCGTGATCGTACATTCTTAAAGGCGTAGCAGTGTTTGTTTCCGAAGTAGTGGCGATTGGGAACTCGTTAATTCCTCTATCTAGCCACGTTGTGCGCTCCAGATTGCCCACATACCAGATCTGCTGATCGTAGTTATACACCACATAGCGGTCATTCTCGTCTGTTCCGCCACTAGCTAATGAGTTTGACTCCGACGGGTAGAACCAAAACACTTCGCCAAATGCAGCATTTGAGCCCGCAAAGACCTTATCTTCCTGCTGAAAGTTAAAGTCTTCAAAGATATAATCCCGTACAGGACAAGGCAGCGGCTGTACGCGGCCATCATATACATAAAAGCTGTTCTTACCCATCCAGAATACAGCATCGCCTACCGCTACAGCGGAGTTAATACCAATTATGCTGGTCTGATTAGATAGCTGGCTTACCCCAAAGGTAAAAGGAGCGCCGATAAACTGCATAGAATGAACCGAGCTATCTGTAAGAACTACAATTTCACGTCTTGTTTCAATGGCTTGAACAATTTCTGATCCGTTACCTATGCGTAAGTCACCCGAACTGTTTGTAGCAGTAGGCACCCAGTCAAAAGCGTTTTCCTGACTACTAAACCTTATTAACAAGGGGTCTTGGTCGGTTGACCCAAGGGGTGTAGCACCAAAAGCAATAACGTGACGGTCCCTGTCAGATATAGCTACTTGCCTAGCTTTGGAAGGCGCGTTTGAACTGTAATGAGTTAACGGCAAGCCTCTGGAGTTAACGCCCATAGCCGCACTCCAGTAGTAAATAGTGCCGTCCACAAGGTTAAATACTAGGTCTTGACCAAAATTGTCCTGCTTCCACAAACGTATGATATCTGAAGCGGTGACGTTAGCTGAACTACCCCACGCACCGCGGCCCCACGTTCCGGCACCCCAGCCCACACCACCTGTTGCAATGTCAAGGCCGATACTGATCTCGTATTCTACTGTGGCTTCTCCAGAGGAAACGACACTATGTGGTGAGGGCGACGGTAAATTAAACGTATACTGGTTTCCAGTTAGGGCGGTCAGTACATGCTCTCCATTTAGAAGAGCGACTAAGTCTTCATAGATACCGGTGCCAAAAGTAAATTCAGATAAAACAACGGTATCCCCGGTAATAGAACCAAAGCTGGTGTGGTCTACTGTTACAAGAGTGCTGTCTTGTGTGGTGGTAAACTTTACGATAAAGGGAACGGGTAAGCTTGTCTGAACAACAGGGCTTCCGGTAGCTCCGGTGGCGGTAACATTAGAAAGTGTAGGTGTGGCACTAAAACCAAAAGTAGCTCCGGTGCCGCCAACTCCAGTTACGGATACTGTAATGTTAGCCATTTTGCACCTATGAAATACTTACCGTTACACTACCTACGGCGCTAGTTGCGGAAGAACCAGTTAAAGTGACCTGATTGCCACCTAAACCTACCGTCACACTACCTAACGAAGTGTTGCCCACATTGTTTGTAGGCTTCGCTGGTAGCATAACACTAAATCTAATCGGTGTAATGTTGTTAAAAATACCGCCCGACTCTATGTAATATTTTTTTGTAGTCCCCATACCAACTAAAGGCACCCCATCAAGGGATTGCCAAGAGTGTAAGGATCTAGGAGTGCCTACAAAGGCGTTCGTAACGCGGTTCTGCCACCCACCCAACTTTTCAGGAAAACCAAAGCGAAAACGCACTTTGTCGCTGTCAACCCAGCCACCTTCGTTAGAATACGCTGTGGTATCCTTTACGACCCCCGGCTTGAATTGCAGCTTGGTTAGCGGCATCAGTCAGCATCCGCTATGGTCAAATCGCCAGCAGCTACTTGCCGTAGGATTTCTGCGTAGTCGGAATTTCCTGTAGACATTGGAACGCTACATTCAACGCCATTAATTTTGCAAAAAACACCTACGTTTTCGTTTTCAATAGTGTTTCTAATATATTTTGCTTCAGTAATAATCATTTATAACTCCGCAGTTGCGTCCCAAACGCCAATAAGTAGATTTCCAGTCGCCCAAGCTGAAGTTTTAAGCAGCCCAGAAAATCCCATTTTATTTGACTCGGCATTGGCAGACCAATTTATGGTGACACCACTGGTGACATCTCCAATCCCCCCCCTATGAATACCCCCTATGTTGCCAGCACTGTCTTTCGTTCTAATGGTTGGCGCGTCTCTCATTGTGACAGGAAACACAACAGTTCCCCCAGCTTCACTTGCATTAAGGCAATACATAGCCGCGCCACCACCCCCATATGGAGTTCCACTATGAAAACCAGAATGTGAATAATACCGCTGACACCTAGCCAACTCATCGCCATAGCTGCGGTGTTCAAACGGCGTGGCCTGTTC
>Ga0070746_10001723_pt1 | contig 12935 bp, 11 predicted proteins | sample VirMetDEL_Mar_21_FD_77016 | JGI IMG/M metagenome (GOLD analysis project Ga0070746, IMG submission 77016) | Aqueous microbial communities from the Delaware River and Bay under freshwater to marine salinity gradient to study organic matter... | ecosystem: Environmental > Aquatic > Marine >... | reverse complement strand
GAGTCACGTGTAGCTGATGTAGCTCACGAAATCTTCCACGCTGCATTCTATAAGTACTTTGGTCAGAATCAAAAGCGAGCAAAGCAATTTGCTACGGATTTGGCTAAGGTGTTGGCTACTGGTAATTCATTTGAAAAAGAACTTGGCAAACAACTGAACGATTTCCTTAAGCGGGGTGGTTATACCAAAGGAGAAGAAGCAGAAGAAATCTTAGCAGAAACAGCTGGTCTATTGTATCAAAACTCTGGGAAGATTACCAGAAGTATGCTTGATAAGATTGCGTTGTTCTTGAATCAGATTGCCGAGAAACTAAAGCTTCCTGTTGTATTTACTGGGGCCCGTGACCGTGCCAAGATTGTAGACTTCTTGAATTCTTTCGCAACAGCAATATCAGAACAAACTGGATTAGCTGTTTATAGAACTCCAGCTGAAAAAGCATTTACTGAAAGTGCATCTAAGATTGCAGAGAAATCTTCTAAGATAATTACTGCAGAGGATAAAGAGCTTGTGGTAACCGCATTAAAAGCTGGATATATTGTTCACGCAACCAAAAGCGAGTTCCGAGTTTTTGATCCAAACCGAATCGAAAGAACAGCATATGGATTTGGATTCTATTTCACTGGGCAAGCTGATCTTGCAAAGAGTTATGGCAACAGATATAGCTTTATTTACTCCAATGAATTAAACCTATACGAAGGCAATGCGACTATTTCAGAAGCTGTATTGAATAGGATTAAGGAAGCGGCAGAAACAGAAAATGAAAAGCTGTTGGCCCGCGAGATTGAAGTATTATATACACGTGATGGGGGTGAAGTGCGAAAGTACAATCGTATGAATGGCATCCCAGTAGATGTGCTCAATCAAAAGCTTATTAAAGAAGCAATTCTTCAAGGAAAGGATCCAGAAAAAGCATTTACCGTAGTAACTAATGAAGGGTTAGTATCTATTCCCACAAGCCTTGAGGCTGAGCGACAGCTATCCGTGTTGCTTACGAAAGCTGGAATTGATGGTTTCTATACTGAAGTTAAAGAAAAATACTTGCGTCTAGGTAATGCAATTGATGTTGCTGTTGTGTTCAATTTTGAAAAGCTCAATAAGTATGTTGTATCCATTGAAGAGATAGTTGGCGATTACAGTAGAGTAGCCCTTAAAAATTACAATATTGATTACGACATTGAACGTTCAAGCCGAGTAGAGCTTCCAAGCTATGCTGCTAAGAAAATTAACAAGGCATATAGTGAATTAGGCATCAAAGAAAATTCAGAGTTGCGTAATTTAGGCAGCGGAATGTATGGATTTGCTACTTATGTAGAAGACCTATCAGAGCCACACCCTAATGGTTTAGTAATAAAGGCAACTACTTCTGAAAACGAATCCAACATTGGCTTACTCCTTGTAATAAAATATAATGGTGAGCTTGATGGAATCGCCCGCCACTATAAATGGGCGCCAAATACCATTGTTGACAGCATCAATGTCCCATTAATTAAGTCCAAAACAAAAGCATTAATCACCAAAGAATATCTTCCAGTTAAGGCTAAAATTCTTGGAACAGAACGCAAAGAGTTTGACGTAATATCGTTTGGTAGAGAAGTTATTGATGTAAGTTCTATCCCAGATGAAGAAGTAACAAAAATAAGCGCAAGAACCCTCTATACTGCAATAGATATTTTTCTAAAGGTTCTTCCCTTTGGAGAAAATATAAATAGCATTAGAGACTTAATTTATATTCCGATAGAAGGAAGTGTTTACCCAGACAAAGATGACATAAAGGAGTTCAAAGATTTTGTAAGTGGTTGGAATAAATTAATGTCTAACAGAGATGCTTTTATTGGCATTTCTAATATTGCTGTTGACTCCGCATTTGAAGATGAACTTACAAACCGAGAATTATTTAGGGATATCTATAAAAATATTCCTTTATCTGTTTTTGATAATTTCTTTAAGTCTATTTTAAGCGCCAAGACATCTGCTTATAAATTGGGTATTGAAGTTATTGATTCACACGGTGATAATTATGGCTTTGTTGTAGATGAAGATGGTTTCACCGATGGGTCAGCTAAATTATTTGATGTTGATAGCGTTATTGGTGAGAAAGAAACTATTCGTATTCTAAAGGAAGAAAACATCATAAGTGAACTAACATTAGATGTCGCGGATGGATTAAAGAATATTGTTCGCGTAGGGCCAAAAGAGTTTTCTGAAATAATTGACGTAGGGACAAATCAGTTCCTATACGAAGACAGAAAGGCAACTTATATCCCAGTCAACCTTCCAAAGCCAGCACCTGCAGAATACAACTTTGGTCACGGCAATGTAGATGATGCATATGACGTAAGAGAAAAGGCATCTAAGGAAGAGCCAGAGACTAAGGCAGACGAGCTTATTGACGCCATTCTAAACAAACACTGGAATGAAATACAGGGCGGGTATGATGTTGCTTTTGGCGGAGGACTATTCGGAACTGGAATTTATGCCATAGACGAAAACAATGAGCCTCAACTTATCGCAGAGTTCTCTATGAAACCTGATGGTAAGGATGTAGTCGTTCTTGACAACTTTGCTTCTGTTGAGGGGATGGGTATGGTCGAAGGCGGCCGAAAAGGAAATGGTCGCCGTGCCCTTCGTGGAATATTAAGATTGGCTGACGAATATGGTGTTCGTGTTCGCTTACTTGCATCTCCGATTACTTGGTTCAAAGAGAAGTCAGAAACGACACAGAATAAATTAATTAAGTTTTACGAGTCAGAAGGATTTGTGCCAGACCGAAAGTGGGGAGCTGGTCATATGATTCGTGAAGCTGGAGCTAAAGGCGCACAGGATAAGCCACTCCCTCTAAATAACGATAGATACTGGGGAAATGATGTTAAGGATGTAAGGACTCTTGAGCAATTCTTACAGCAGGAAGATCTGTTTGATTACAATTATGTTTCTGAATTCACTCAAGAAGAACTTGATAATCTTCCTCCTTCTATTATAGATGATGCATTCTTTGGTGGATATACAGAAAATTTTGGAAGCGCTGAGTCTTTTATAAAGACTAGGAAAAAAGACACTTGGGCAATCGTTTCACCCCAGAATGAAGGAAACAAGAACTTAACGCCAGATCAAAATGAAAAGGCATTAAATGATGCTGAGGCTTGGTTCAAGAAAAACGACCTTGTTGGGTTCAAAGTTTATACGATGTTTGGAGGTTTCAAACGTGTATCTTTCTTTGTTCCAAATATGTCTGTGGATCAAGTAATGGAATTCAATAAGGAGTTTGGTCAAATAAACTCGTTTCATAGCTCAAGAACTGTTAGCGAAGTTCCTATGAACAACGCAAAAAGACAATTTGTAAGAGACGAATATGGAGATCCAAAAGGTGTTTGGAATAATATATATCCATCAGAAGAATCAGATAACTACATTGTAATTAAGAAGTGGGACGGTGACATCGTTTACTTCGTTCCCCAGTACGACATTGATTATGATGAAATGATTATGCCTTATGAGATCGGACCAGAAGAGCGTTCATCTAAGGAAATCATTGAGGCATTAGAGAGTGGTCGTTTTGAGATTACAGACGATGGCAAAGGAAATTATGTGTTCTTCCATTACAGTCCTGAAAAGATTGATACTGTTAAGCCTGAGTTCTTTGGCAAGAATGCATACACTGCAGACCGTCGAATCACTCCTATTTCATTCTACTACACATCTCCAGAGCGCCAAGAAACATTTGTAACTGGAGATCCAAATGTTGTGCTTGTAAAGAAGGAAGAGGTATATCCATTCAACCTTGACCCGCTCAACCTATATCCTGAAGCAAAGAAACGTCACGATGAGTATTTTGCTGACAAATTCAAGGGCTTAAAGAAAGCATTTGATGCACCATCACAGGCTACTTGGATAATGGAAGTAGCGGCAGAGCGGGGCTATAAGGTTATGATAAACGCTTGGACTAATGTGAGCCGTGCTGAAACGCCATTCGCGCTCAAGGTAGACAAAGAGGCAACAGCTGAGTTTGTTAAGTCTGGACGTGAGCGAATTTACCCCGATCAAGATTTGCGAATCATTGGTATGGTTGATCGTTCAAGCAGACAAATAGAAGATATCCGCGAACGAATAAAAGACAGAGAAGTTAAGTCTTTAGCTACTCGAATTAAGGATTTGATATTCTGGAATCCAGAACAAAAAGAAGTCCGTAAGTTAAAGGAAACAATGACTGGTCAACTAACTGTTGAGGCTCAAAATATCCGCCGATATGTTTCTGATCTTAGCAGGCTATTAGAGAAGTCTAAGCCAGAAGCTTCTGATTATGTATCTATGATACTTGATGGCGTATTGGATCCTGCGTCAGTAGACAGGTTACTTTCTCTTCCAAATGGGCGTCAGATATTCAATATATCTACGGCTATGCGATCATATGTGGATTCATTGTCGTCAACCCTACTTAATGATCCAGCATTTGTATCTCTTAATGACGAATTAAAAGAAACGATTAGAAAAAATATCGGATCTTATGTTCGTGCAAGCTATCGTTTCTGGAAAGGCAAAAACTTTAAGCCAGCTAAAGGCGCTCGTCTTAATGCTATTCAATACGAGTATGAGGTTTTGGTAGCAAACCGAATCAACATACTTGAACGCTCTGGATATAGCGAATCAGAAATCGATGAGTACTTCACTGAAGAGGTGAAGGAAAATCTTGTTGAGCAGGCAACTGGAATCATTGATCGATACATTGAAGAGATAGAAAAGTCCAGAGAAGGATCTGACTTTAAGCGCTCTGGAATTGTTCGCCCATCAACGATTAAATTGCCAAGTCAGCAATTTATGAAACGAAAGGATCTTCCGTATACTATCGAAGAGTTGCTAGGTAAAGAGCGCGATCCACTGGTACGATTCATTGATACTACTGTTGGCTTATCAAATATCAAGTATAAGGGGATTATGATATCCAATATGCTTGAACAGCTTGGGCCAGATGTAATTAAAAACACAGACCAAATAACAAAGTCTGAAGAGTCAGCAAAGACATTTAGACAAATCAAAGATGAATACTCACCGCTTAATGGAAAGTGGGTTCGCGCTGATTTGTTTGAGGTGCTTTCTGAAGAGGGATTTTATACTGCGCCAAAAGATATGCGTTGGCTTCAGGTATACTTTGATATCTTAAAGATTGCCAGAAAGAGCAAGGTAATCTGGAATATCCCAACTTGGAGAAAGAACATTACTGGTGGTTGGTATACTATGCTTGCAAATGGCGTTTTCTATAACACGGATATCGTCTCAGATATTTCTAATCGGGTAAAGAGACTTTATGGAACAGCCACTGGTAAAGAGCTTCTTGACAAGGAGATAAACGACCTCATTGCTGTTATGGGGGACTACGGTCTTTTGGGAACCAGTGTTGACGCAAATATGGTTGGTCTTATGGACATAACTATGAATGCAGCTATCACGGGTAAAGAAGATGACAGCAGGGCAAAAAATTTGTTTAATAAGCTAATTGGAAAAGGAAAGTCTATTGATAAATGGGCAACCGAAAACTATTCATTTATTGATGATTACACAAAGCTTATTATTTTCAGACAAGAGATTCAGTCAACAGCTAAAAAGCTTTACGGAAAAGAATACGATAAATTAAGCGAGAAAGAGCTGAAAGAAGTACATCGATTTGCTGCAGAAAGAGTGAAGGAAAATACTCCTACATTCTCTCGCCTTCCAAGATTCTATCGAGCTTTAGGAAAGGCTCCATTCGGTGACTTCTTGTCATTTGAACTCGAAGCAATACGAAGCTTAGTTCAAAATACGCAGAATGCATTGGCAGACATTAAGAAGGGTATGACTGATACTGGACTTAATGACGTTCAGAAGACAGCATATATGAAAGATGGTATGTCTAGGGTTGCTGGAATATCAGCGCTTTTAGCTATACGCATTGCTATTTCTGCTGGTCTTGCATCATTGCTTCTTGGGGATGATGATGAATTAGATAAGGATGCAAAAGTTGTTCGACCAGACTGGATGGATGGCCACAGCATTGTTGTTACAAACATCAGCAAAAGTGGTGAAGTAACGGCATATGACTATTCACTTGAGGATCCGTATGGAAATATATTTGATATAGCAACAGACCCAGTAAGATTGCCACAACACGCATTTGAACTGTTTGGTCCGAATATGGCTGTTGAATTCATCACCAATGTGTTCAAGGGAAAGGATGTTTATGGAAGGGACATAGCTGAGAACACAGATAATTTATTAAACTCGTTATTTAAGTATACATCTTATGGATTGAAATACCTATTTGTTCCGCCAGCTGTATCATCATACTATCGTGATTACATCAAGGGAGAATCAGCGGAGAAGCCTAAGGATTACTTTACGGCCCTCATTGCTCGCTCAACAATAAGAGATTATAAGTATAACGCTGGTGCTCAGTTTTACTTCAACGCAAAAGAACTAGCTACTGGAAAGAAAGATTTTGATGAGTTAAGCACATCTGGAAAGCGAGTCAGAATGAAACAATTGAAAGAGATAAGAGAGCAGTATCAGGCTGTTGTAAATATTGGATTCTCAAAAGATAATTTTGATATGATAGCTCGTGCAAATTCAACCGTTGATCGTAACTTTAGCGCTCTCGAAAGGGCATATATTTTGTATGGATACGAACCCGAATAAACAGCTAAAAAAACTATGCCTCATCCCGCTTTTTGCTATCCTTATACTTTCTGGGTGCTCAGCAGAATGGCATCTATCAAAAGCCGTAAGAAAGAATCCAGAATTGCTCAAGGCGAATACGATGATTGTCACGGACACGGTTGTTACCGACCCGATTGTTGTCAAGGATACGGTCACCATATCGCAGGTGGATACAGTAGAGATAGTAAAGGACAAGTTCCGAGTCAAGATTATGCGGAGCTACGACACCCTAATAATAGATGGCGGTTGTGATTCTGATACTGTCGTACGGACTATTACTGTTTCCGTACCTCAGCTTGTATCTGGAGAGTCTGGATTTCAGCGAGTTCAGCGATATACCTTTTGGGGACTCGTCTCATTACTATTGATTGGAATCGCTATCTTAGTGATCCGAAAATCAGTAAGCATATAGTATGGCAAAACTTCAGACGGCTACTCTGTTTCAGAAGAAGCCAAAGGTAAAGCGACCCAATGTGGTGGCTAAATCAAAGACCAGTAAACTAAAGACTTCTAAACTTTATAAAAAGGGATATCGTGGGCAAGGAAAATAGTTTTGACAATTGGCTCAATGATCTAGAAGGGCAAGAGCAGCCAACGTGTAACATTGACAATCCAGAAGATTGCGAAGCTTGCGGTTCGTAATTCGCTGGTGCATTACGCGCCCAGTAGAATGTACTTGTAAAACAGGAGCCTGCTCTAAAGAGCGGAATAGGTCTTGATGTTCCATTTAGCATCTTCAGCATCTTTTATTTGCTTACGAAGATCCTTTATGATTTGATTCAGGTTATTTATCTCAACCTGCTTTACGTTAAGGGTATGGCGTAGGTCTCTAATGATTCCAACCATAACTGGCTTGTCTAGTCCGCCAAAGTCCTCTTCTCTGGTTACATATTGAGAAACAAGGGCTTCTGCTACAGTGTAATACTCAATGTATTCATTACAATATTTTGAGTGCCATTCGTGCTGCTTGTTGTAGTGTATGACAGTAGAGTGATTCTTGCCAATGACCGCGCCCATATTTATTTTCGTGGCGTAATGATTAAAGGCATTACAGAAAGCCAAACGCTTCAATACGTTTGACCTAACTCTGTTCTTTTCTATTTTTCCGTCAAAGAAAATCTGCTTCGCCTCAAAGAGGAGAGGTAATGATAGGTGTTGTTTCATAAATTTAATTTCCATCCCAACCACAACGCTCTGCGAAGTGGCGGTCAATCTTTGCGATCTGACTGATAATTTCTTTTTCTTTCTTTAGTGCTTCTGCACGATCAAAAGCGGTTGGTCCGCAGTTCATAAAGAGGCAAGAAGCTTCTCTTAATAACTCATCTATCTTCCTCTTCTTTGCTTTGTTTGTGTAGTAATGCCATTCCATCGGATTCTGTGTTACTGGGTTCATAGAAGAGTTATTTAGTTAGCAAAGAATGCTAAGATAACAACTACTAAGCATACCTTAAAACCTTATAGCTCTTCAATTCTTTTAAGTCGTCCAAATATAGCAAAGATATAACATCTTGTCTGCCAGCACGTTGATATAATTTTCTATATGCTTCCGCTTTAGGAACAAAAGTTTCTTCTACAACAAGTTCTGCATAATCGGCAAGTTCTTGCCTGCGGACAACGACAAAGCCATTTTCTTCTGGCATTTCAAAGGCGATGAATTCAGCTTCTCCATACATCCATCCCTTTTTCCCAATAACGTTTTTGAATTCAACCCATACACAATGCGGGTGATTGCCTCCCTTTACGTCTACACCAGACTCTATATCTTCATTCCTGTGGTTCTTTCTTTTGACCCAATAATCAATATGGTCATACATATCTTCCTTGTCGGTAGATTTCCTCGCCTTATATCCTATAGCTTCACAAGCCTTAACAAATTTGTTTGCGGCTTTATCACCCTCTTCTTGCGAGTACTTTCTCCTATGCGCAGATACGTAGCTCATACTAGATATTTTAATCTAATTTTATTTATTGAATCTAAATTATGATTGTTCTCATATAAAAGACTATCATATAGATTTCTTCCAAGCTTTTTAGCTTTTTCTTTGGTCATAGACTCAATAGCTTCTTTCCAATCATCAGCAGTTGCGCATAGCAACCCAGTTTCTCCGTGTATAATAGAGCCATTGTAGTTGTCTATGTCTGAAGCAATGATAGCTGTCTTCGTCATAGCCGCCTCAGTGACCTTTAAATCGCTTTTACAGCGATTAAACTTGTTCTTTGATAGTGGAGCTAATGAAACGTCTATTCGTTTGTAATATGAGCCATATTCAAATATACCCTTTGGCTTAAGCGTCTGATTGGGATCAAGTATTTCTTCATAGCCCAAGTCCTTGATGCACGTAAGGTTCTTTCCAGTAAACTTATAGCTCATCAACTTTAGGTCATTGATGTGTGCTGCGGCTCCAAGATACCCAAAGCGAAGTTCTTTTCCCGAAGTCTTCCGCTGATTATTCCATTGCTTTTCATCTGGGTTAACAGCATTATTTACAAACTGAATATCAGCTAATGGATTTAAGTAACCCATCTGGCGAGCTAAGTACTTAGATGGAGTCCAAATAACATCAGCAATACGAATAGTCTTCTTGATGTCTGGACCATAATATACCTCATACAGCCCCCAAGCAGGATTGTCCTTGTTAAGTTTCCAGTAGTCATCGTTATCCAAGATGAGTCTCACGTTATGATCAATCAACATCTTCTTGAACTCTTTGTGATTCGTCACAGATAACTTCCTTGAAATCAATAAGTTATCAACCTTGTCAAGGTCCATATCTTTTAACTCAGTAAGGGACTGAATAAAACATAATCCATCAAGACCTTGCTCGCGAAGCCTGAGCAATGGTACAATAAGCCTGTGGTAGTTGATACCACTTAGTCCATCCAAGTGGACAACAGTAATCATTGTTGCTCTTTATACTCTTGTATTGCAGAACGAATGAAGTCTAGCTCAGATCTAAACCAACGGCTATATTTGTTGGTGATTGTAGCAATCTCTTCAATAGAATTGATTGGGTTGCCTGAATTTTCGTGAAGATCTTCGTAAAGGTCTGTCGTCAATTCGTGAATCCGCATAGTTGCTCGGCTATATAGATTCGCTAATTCTTTTTCTGTCATTGGGGGGTAGTTTTATATCCGTAACATTTTAATATAACGACAAACATATTTTTTTCTACGTCTGAGTCGAATTGTGTCTTTTGGGAGAAGAAATACTTCGGGGTGTCGTCATCCACATAGCCATTGTTTCTGAGATAGTCTGCAAGAAACTTAGAGCACACAATAGCATTATCCACGTCATAACGACAATTGTACCGAACAGATACTGAGAAACGATCCATATGAAATCTATCCAATTGCTCAAGTTCTTTAGCAATGTACTTCCAGTACTGCTCCTTTTTCTTTGAGCGAATCGTCCAATGCTTACCCGCATAAAATTGGTTAAGGCTTGGAGGCTTCGGAAGGGTAATTTTAATTTCATTATAATCAGTCACATACAAATTTACTAAAATACATCGTGAACATCAAGAGGTAGTTCAATTTTATTGTAATTTTTATTTACTCCGATTGAATTAAACAATCTGTTGCCCGATAATTTGTTTATGAATGTAACATCTGATTGCCCCATTTCAAATAGTATTGGTCGATCAATTGGTGTTGGCATACCTCCAGTTTCAACTTCACGAACCTTTCTAACGTGAAGCTCCATCGTGCGTCGTATATCATAGTTACTATGCTGGACCTTCCTGTGAAACGTCAAGAAGCAATCAGCACGGTTGACGAACTTGCCGCCACCTTCAGTATCCTCAGCATAAGGAGCGATAGGTAATCCATCATCCCCTTTCCTTCTTTGAGCCTCTGTAACTGCGTGAGCATTTAACCAAACAGCAATGTTATGTTTATTTGAAAACGTAAGTAGTTCACTGGCGGCTTCATAGTGATACTCGTGCGTTGACAAGTTATTTCCAGCGCTCATCTGAATTTTAAGCGCATTGTATGGATCAATAAAGAATCCATCATAGTCATCCTGCCGCAACAGCTTTTCGCCAAACACAATTAAATCTGTATAGCTATATATCTGTTTGTTGCTGATAATCTTGAAATGCTTAGCCACCCACTTATATGCCATATCCAATTCTGAATTTGTCATATCTGAAACCTTGAGGTTCAAAGCAAACTGCATCAACTTCATTTTAATTGAAGCTGTTTTGTTTTCTGCAGAGTAAACGATCCACTTCCAGTCGTGGCGAATAGAAGCATTAACCATCATAAACAAAGCGAGAGTAGTCTTTCCAACGTTACTTAAGCCATTGATAATCAGGAACTCACGCTTGTATTTGAAGTATTCATCAAGCATAGAGTCTCCAGTGCTAAGACCCACCTCTAGCTTCCCGCCCTTAAAGTCTTGGATCCAACGTAGGTCTTCATCGTCAGACGAGATGAACGACATATCTCCGTCGTTAATCATCATCTCTAGCTTGGCTTTGTTTTCGCCATCAATGACCTCGCGGATCGGCATAGTCTTGCCTTTCTCTAGTCCATCACGAATGGTTTGACGTGCAGTCTCTATGCTGTCAATGTCTCTGCGCGTGATCTCACGCTCAAGAATTCGTATGGCTTCGTCTTCCTCCATACGGCCAGCTGAAATATAACCACCACAAAGAATAGATGCGCGAAGCAACATTGCGTGCTTCTCACCATCCTCCGATTTGCGGATCATAGAACTGACAATTGCAAGCTTATTATAATCCGTATACGTATCCCTCTGTTCGGCTTTTTGATTCAGAGCCTTCTCTGATATCATCTTGCTGAATACAAAAGCTGATTTCTTAACTACGATATCTTTATCGTAGCTATCGAAACAGGCCCGCGATTCGTTGATTCCAGACGGATCTACCTCTAAACCATACTGATTGTCGAAGTATGCCTGAAGGGCTCGGAAATGATCTCTGTGGTTTTCAGGACTGCTGATACGAACGAGGGCCTTTAGCCCCTCTCCAGATGGAGAAATCCAACAAGCATAAACGTAATCATCAGTTGCAAGGATATTCTTACTTCCTTCAACCTCAATGTGGTCAAAGTCAAGTACTATTAGCCCACTGTGTTGCTGTAACGCAGAGTCCTTTCTTTCAGAAAACTTACCCGACCATAGGGCTATCGGAAGTTGTTTCTTTAGATCGGTCTGTCCTGTTCTTATTGATGATATTATTTGTCGATGCTTCCCACCAGTCCGTATTCTTTCCAGCGCTACGTCCGTATCTACGTATACTGGACTCTCCGTCTCCTTGATGTTCTTGAATAGGGTGATTTGGCTCATCGTTGTGTGTTGACTTTTTAATTTGATGTTCAAGTTCAATTTGCAAGTGGTGGATTGCCTTCTTGATATCCTGAGTGATTGGATTGTTTGGCTTCTTTCCAGCTCTCATTATGTATGTTAAGGCCGTGCCTAAGTTATAGTTATCTTCTTGAAAATCCAAGACAACATCTTTAGCCTCTATCTTTTTGTACTTGCCAAAGTAGTAGTTCGGTGATTTAATTTCCATTACATTTTATCATTAGGTGCTTTAGTGCAGTGAATACTAGAGTAGTTTGTCTCCTCTCTAATCTCTTCATAATCGTCAAGGTCATACTTCATAGTGACATCAACATTGTATCTTGATCCATCGTCTCTAACATAAGTTCTTATGCGAGACAACTCAATAATTTCTCCCGTTTTTTTATTCTTGAAGCGTATCATTTATTTCTTGCTTTGACATTATTGTTACATAGATTGGAGTTCCTTCACCTACGTATGCATTCCACGTATTATACTCCAAGAAATCAATTGCATCTTCTTCAGACATTTCGTCTTCTTCCATAAGAATCTCTACCATCTTCTGTTTGTCGTAAACAACACGAGCTGGTGAACATTCTATGCATAGGCCAATAATGGCTGCATCAAATCCGTCGGCATATAACGTGTATTCCATTTCTATAGGTGCATTTCGTTAGTTTTTACAAAAGAAAATCCCCACCATAGCCAGCCAATCGTTAAGGCTTTTTCACATATTTTGCTGTCGTAGCAAAGGGAAATGTGCGGAAGCAGGTGGACGCTTCCTACAAGTTTAAATAATTCTCCTCTCATTTCAATACGGGTTGAATGTTTAAATTTCTAACTGATACGTTCAGGTCGACCCTTTTAACAAAAAGAAGAGCCTCTTCCATTGTATCAAAGTCTTTCTCTCTCTGCTCCCATTTAGCGGCCTGTGGCTTGCTTT
>Ga0070746_10001720_pt1 | contig 12942 bp, 22 predicted proteins | sample VirMetDEL_Mar_21_FD_77016 | JGI IMG/M metagenome (GOLD analysis project Ga0070746, IMG submission 77016) | Aqueous microbial communities from the Delaware River and Bay under freshwater to marine salinity gradient to study organic matter... | ecosystem: Environmental > Aquatic > Marine >... | reverse complement strand
ATGAGCCGTAAGCACGCCAAACAGCTTACGTTTGCAGTAGTTGATTTAGCCTAACTACGCTCATGACGAATGTGTTTATTCCAAGAAGTCATCGACCGCCCTTGAAACATCTAATCGTCGGCTCACATCAAGCCCTTGAGCCTTACCCATCTTCTTGGCAAACCATTGGTGGAACTGCTTCTCCTCATCCCCGAAGCATCCATACGTCTGATTACGCAGGGTGACTCGGTTGCCTTCTTCATCGTAGGCTACGAGGAACGCAATCGTACTGCACTCACCCGTCGATGAGTTGATTTGGTGACGGTACTCGATAGCCACGGGTATGTTGTTCGTGGTGGTAGTCATCACTGAGTCGCTACGCTCAGGAGTCATGCCAGTAACGATGAGTTTATCCCACTTGTCGAGAAAGGTTGTGAGGGTGATTCCTGCTACCATGTGTTAGAGATTTTGATTTTGTCGTTGTTGACACTGCAAAGATAAGACAGCCTTTTCGTTTTTCCAAATTTATTTTGTAACTCGTTGATTTTCAGTAATGAATACTCCGTCAACTTGGTCTGAATAGCACCAATGTCCGTTGTCTAGTGTGAGTACGTAGTTTGCGTCCATGCTCACCTCGCTTACCTCCACGCCATACTTCTCTCGTGGGTAATCCGTAACCTCGATAGCGATTACGTGTGCGGTCTTGTGTGGGTCGCGTCCGAATCCACCTCTGTACAGCACTTGTGAGCCTTTGCGAATGATTCGGTTGTTTGTGAATTTTGTTTTCATCTCCATAGGTTTACTAAGTATTGATAATGTTCTAAGTTTTCGTCTTTCTTAAAGAAAGATTCAGGGTCGGGTGTTAGGTTGTTTTCAACCCATCGCTCGTTGGCTAGGGCTAGGGCGTCAGCCTCTGACGAGGCGCACACCTTATGCCAACCACCTTCCTTGAAGTAGAATACCCAAACTTCTTTTTTCATTGTTCGTTTTCTTTTAAGTATTCGTCGATGATTTGGTGTGCCGTCTTGTTGTCGTTCAGGTACTCATCACGCTCCCCTGACCACCATGCGGCACTGCGCAGTACGTTCACCCCGTGGTCGAACTTGGGCTTCGGAAGCAGGTCGAATCGTGTTCCTTTGAATGCTTCTTCGAGGATTTTGGCATTGCCACCATCGGCTTTCATGTATGCGTCGATCAACGCACACTCGAATCCACCCGCTGTCTTGCGCCGTTCGTACAGCGCATCAATGTGTTGTTGAGTTTTCATTATTGGTTGTTTACAAAGATTTCACGCTTCTCTTCGAGGTCGTAGATAGCACGTTCACCGCGCATCTCAGCGAGTTCGAGAGCCTCATGCTTCCCGTCGAGGACGTTGCACAAGTCGAAGACAATCTTGCCGTCTTCAACCCACGTACCTATGATTGCGCTACCTGTTTGCCCAACCTCCAAGTCAGCTTGGAAAAACAAGTGATTGTACAAGCTTTTGAAGGCTGATACGTCGCCCATCTCGCAGGAGTTTTCGGGCACGATTCCGCCCACTACATAGCCCTGCTTAGGTATGTAGTATTCGTTGTCGCCATTGACTGCGATTGAAGAACCACCAGTCAACAAAGTTGAACCGTATGCGAAGCTCATAGCTTCGTCGAAAGAAAAGTTTTTCATAGAAAAGAGATTTTGACACTGACACCCTTTAGGGTGTTTCGGCTATCGAAGCCTCATCAGAGTGCCTGACCTACAAGGTCTTCCAACCTCATCTGCTCATCGCAGGTAAGCATATCCCATGCCTCGCAAGAGCGGATAGCATCGAAGCTGAGGAATTGAACGTCGTTGAATAGGGCTGAAGCCATTTGCGCTTTCTTGCGCTCTGTGTTTGTGCTGTGTAGCATGATGTGAGAGATTTAGAGTTTGTCAGAATCGACGATGCAAAGATAAGGAACAGAATTCCAAAATCCAAATTTATTTTTTACCCTTTAGGGTAGTTTTCGCTTCTCATCGGCATGATGTATGTGCCGAACACGGCAACGTACACATCACACCATGAGGTGATGAGCTTCCCTTAGAAAGGGAAGTCATCAGATGTTGGACAACCATCAGCAATCAAGGCTTCAGCCTCAATGCGGAGACGCTCCAACTCCGCAGAGCGATGACGTGCCATAGCCTCCTCAGGAGACTCTCCTGGAAGGAGAGTAAGCTTCATCTGAGCCTTCTTACGAGCCTTCGGCTCGACAACCACAACCTCCTTACGAGGCTCGAAAGGCTGAGCATCACCTTCGGTGATTGCATGGACAACCTTCGTCTTGGTTACCTTGCCAACTTTGTTGGCAGTAGCAGTCTTGGCTTGAGCAAGCTCAAGACCTGCATCTGACGCCCTACGAGGAGAACGAACAGCCTTCTTCGAAGCCTTCGGCTTCTTGGCTGACTTAGCCTTCTTCGCAGATTCCTTAGGAATCTCGACAGATGACAACAGCTCAGCAAGCTGAGCCATGGACGTGTTAACAGCTTTGAGCTTGCTCTCCGAAGGAGAGAAGACGAAGGAGTTAACGTTAGACTTCAACTGCTTTAGCAGTTCGATACGAGTGATTTCTGATGTCTTCGACATGATGTAAGAGATTTAGATTTTGGCTGAATTGCCGATTGCAAAGATATGGCGATGGGAAACGAAATGTCAAATTTTTTGTCGACTAATTTCACTCGCCATTTTCCTGAGCATAATGCGCCCCCAAATCACGCGAAATTCGTGCATGTGTGTAACGTCATGTACACATCATGTGCATCATGTGCGCCATCGTGAGGGAAGGTCGGTATCTAACATAAAGGTTAGGGGTGGGGGTTGTCCCTCCTTGAAACTTAACGGTTTAAAAACCGTTTGCTGTCGAACTGCTTCAACCGATGGGCTTTAGGAATCTGATTAACAGGCTATTAGCCTGGTAATCAAAAGCTAAAAGGTATGCAAGAATCCTAAAGGATTCTAGGGGACGGGGTTGGTCAAGTCCGTTTCGGTGCAAGCACCGAGTCACTCATAGATACACATAATCCCCACGATCTGTATAGCTGGCATTTTTTTAAAGTCGGGTTGTGAACTGAGTTATGAACAAAACCCGCCTGTACACTGGTTAAAATGCTGTTACATAGAGACTTATGTGGTTTACTTAAAGTGTTACTTCAGACTTGACTTTTACAAAAAAAAGTTGTAACTTCGCCAAGCTTGTTAGCGATAAAGCTTCGATGCTGTTTTAAGACTAAGGAGCTATCTTAGATACGTGCGTGTACGCACTAAAACAGAGACTACGAAGCGTCAGTCAAACATATTAAGTTGTGAAGGCGCAAAGACTGTTTTATTATATTTGCAGTCATGAAAGCGTTAAGATACAATGGCGACCCTATCGACCCCAAGAAGCTAAAGAAGGGGATATCCTGGTCTGAGAGCAGAGGGGGTAAGTATATGATCAACCCTACTAGTTCTGCTACGGGGATGTATGGGCAGCTTTATAGTCAAGTTGATGACCTCCCTATGATGCAGGGGGTATCTAGGGACTCGTTGGCGAGAGATATGAGACTACAGGATATGCTCATGGACATGCGTATCAACGAAGGTATCGGTGGGCCTAGCTTAAGTAAGAACGCAGCTGATCTCGAAAGAGAGTATAAAGGACAGCTTGGGGAGCAATGGAACTTCCGTCCTGATGAGGTAGCTGCTTTGAGTCACTTCTTAGGGCGTCAAGGAGCAAGGGAGTATTTTGCTTCTTTGAGAGACGGCAAGCCGTTTAATGTCCCAGGGGTGAATAAGACCCCAGAAGAATATTTACGTATTTATAATGAAGGGATAGAGAGATGAGTAAAAGAAATTACAGTCAAGAGTATGCTGATTTTCATTCTTCTAAAGAAGCGATTCAAAAAAGATCTGAATTAAACAGCTACAACGAAAAAAATAAAGGCAAAGGAGACGCCTCTCATGATTCCAGTGGCAGGATAGTTGGACGCAGATCGGTTGCGGCTAATAGAGGAGACGGTCAGACTACTCAGGGCGATAGAAACGCTAGAGGAAAAGGAGCTAAAAGAAAGCCTTATCGTTTGTGGAGAAAAACAAGGGATTAAATAAATAGACAATTATGACTAGACAAGAAGAAAGAGAAGCGCTTAAGCAAAAAAAGACCAACATGCGAGCCATGCGTAAAGCAGGCAGGCGTGGAGATCAAGTTAGAGATGGGTACGAGGGGTATAAGGCTTTAAAGGCGGACGATGCTCGCGCGGCTAATACCGTACAAGAGCGTAGATCTGATAACTTTAACAAAGCAATGATAAGTGCTGCTCTTTTAGGAACTGCTGTTGGTGGTGCTGCTGTTTTAGCTCCTGGTATGTTAGCTGGCGGGCTTGGCGGTGGCGCTGCTGCTGCTGGTACTACCGCTGGTACGACAGCTGCGGGTACTGTTGCCGCTGGTACGACAGCAGGTGTGAGTGGTGCTACTACTACTAGCGGATTGCTGGCTGGTTTAAGTGCAGCTCCTGGTGCAGGAGGGGTAGCGGCCAGTACTACTGCCGCCGCCACAACTGCTGGTACTGCTGCTGCCACCACCGCTGGTACTGCTGCTGCTAACACTATTGCAAATGTTGGAAGCGCATCGTCAAAAGCGCTGAGCCTTGGTCAGAAAGTAAATAAAGGATTGGAAATATCAAATCAAGTAAACGACGTCTACGGAGCCATAAAAGAAATGAATGAGCAATTTAATCAACCTCAGACTTACGAGGTAGAGCCTGGATCAGATTTATTGACTCAACCTACTGGCCCTGACTACAGTTATTTTACTCCAACCTGGTACTATAATTAATTACTATATTTGTGCTATGAGATCAATTACGAAAGGTGGAGAACCTAAACAATCTATGAAGGTTTCTGGGCAGTACGCCCTGACGCCTATACAGCAAACCGAAGGTGGTGACCAGTTTGTAGAAATGGAACTACCTAACGGTAAAACAGCTACAGTTTTCGGCGACTGGGAAAGTTACGGTAATCCAGACCAGGAAGGTCGCATAGAGGATATGGACTACAGAATATACCCGCTTGGAGACGGAACTTACGCTCTTGATGCTGGAGAGATGGAAAGCGAAATGATGAGAAATGAGGGCAGAGAGTTTGCAAGCCAAGCCCAAGGAGGTCAGGGAGCTTCTAAAATGGAAGATCTTTTAGAGATGCTGACCCAAAGAAAAGGGATGGGTCAATCACAAAATGGTGGAATGAGGCCAGTAAAATAAAAAACATGGCTTCACCTAAGTATACAAAATACCGATCTAATGAAGGTGCTTTAGGCACGGCAGAACAGAGGCTTGTTGGCGCTCTCCAAAGCCAAGGCGTCGGCGCTGAGGGGTTGATGTATCTTTTGTCTTCTATGCGCTCACCTAGTGATCAAGAACGCATGAATGCTATGTTCTCTGATCGGCCAGAATATACTGCGCCTGGTAGAGCGTACAGGACGGAGAGCGGTGCTGTAAGGTATCAACCACCGTCAGATATAGAAGGAGAGTACTTAGGAGAAGGTAGACGTATCACCAAAGAAGATGTGGCTGAGATTACAGGCGGTAGAGCTGAAACGAAAGAGAGGGGACAGATTGCTGTAGCTAAGATGTTGGAAGATCCAGCGGTACTCAGATACTTTATGGATATATACGGTAAAGCTGGAGAAGCTTTTAGCCCTCGTTTAGCTAAAATATCTAGAGGTAAAGGATCAGAGGATTGTCAGCCAGATAGAACTGGTAAGATACCAGCTAGTTGCAAAGGCCAGAAGGACGCTTACAATTAATGGGTAGTAAGAACTACTTCAATCCTAGATTAAAAAGAATAGATCCTTCGTGGGTGGCAGAAAAAAATAACTTAAGAAATGACACCAAAAAAAACATCTCTAGAAAGAAAACAGGCAAGGGCGGGAAGGAGATATGACAGAAGGGTAGGTAGAACACCTATTACAGACGCTAAGACACAAGATATGCTTATGGCTCTGTCTCAGATGAGGCAAGATGTAGATAACAAGTTGCCAGCTGGATCTTACCTCATGAACGAAAAGAGGATAATAAAATATCCTGGCGCTGGAGAAGACGTTATTGAACATGAAAAAGTCCACGCCGCCCAGCACAATATGCTTGGTCGGCTACGTGTTCAAGACCCAGAGATTAGAAAAGCTTCTAGAGCTCTTAATAAGTCTATAACCGAAGACCAATTAGCTTCATTTACAGAAGCTGGTAAGTACATAAGACAGCCCCATGAACTAGAAGCTCACCTTAGGGGTGCTGCACCAATGATTAAAAGTCTTGGACTAAAAGATAGTAGCTTTGACGAAATACTTATAGGACTGCAAAGAGCTGAGGAAGAAGGTGTTAGCAATCAAAACATGAGGAACTTGATGCTGTTTATGCAAAATGAGTTCACCCCAGAACAAAAAAATATTATTGAATCTGCTTTTAAATCTTCAGGGATTTGATATATTGGCCTTATGAAAAAATTTATTCTACTCCTTATTTCAGTCGTAACCCTGGCTAGCTGTTCACCTCATACTACGCCAGCTAAGCATCGTCGCTACCACAAGAGCAAGATGAAAGGTCCAGATTTTCCAGGCACAACATGCATGAACAATGAATCTCAGCAAGAATTTATCGCTCAAAGAAGTTATTAAGTCTAATACAGCAACTCGCCTTGGGATAGACAACACCCCAGAGCAATGGGAAATTAATAACTTGCGAGCCGTAGCCGATAACGTCTTTCAGCCGCTACGCGATCACTTTGGCATCCCTATAGGAGTAAGCTCTGGATATAGGTGCAAAGCCTTAAATAAGGCTATCGGGGGGAGCAAGTACTCACAGCATATGATTGGTGAGGCTCTCGACCTGGACGCAGATATATATGGAGGTTTGAAGAACTCAGAGATATTCAACTATATCAAGAAAAACCTTGAATGGGATCAGATGATATGGGAGTTCGGCGATGACGAAGAGCCAGACTGGGTTCACGTATCGTACAAAGAGTCTGGGAATAACAGGAAGCAAATTAAAAGAGCGTACAGAGATTCTTCTGGCGTGTATTATAAAGTAATATAATGGCTAAAGCTAAACTTGTAGACTACGCACCAAAAGACACTAAAGTGTCTAGACCAGGTGTCCATGCTAAGACTAAATCCTCTAAGATTAAGACTAGTAAAAACTACAAAAAAGCCTATCGTGGGCAAGGGCGTTAAAGAGCGTTGTAAAAACGCTGTACCGCTAGCCTACCTTTCTGCGATAGCGCATAACGAACTCTGTAATTATATTTTGTTTCATCACGGAACAGATGATCCTCTAGAGTATTCGAAGGTGTAAGCTTATCGAAATGTTTGTATATATACCCAGCTATAACCAGTGGGTATATCATCCTGTCCGCTAAGTTCTTTCGATTCATTCCATATTCAGAAGCCAAGTAGTCTATGGTGAAGAATTCAAGATCGTATATAAACAACATTAGGTTTAAATAAGATTTAGTCAGATCGGGATTGTTTTCAATAAAATCATTTGTAGCCGACCTAAGATTTTTTAAAAAGTTTTTGTTTATATATTTTTCAGGAAGTTTTGATGCCTCTCTGAATAACCTTGATTTTTTAACCGTAGATTTAGGCATAGATATTATTATTGTATCTTTGAGATAAACAAATTTACATCATGAACCCTAAAGACACCCTCTTCTTTGCCGAAATGTATTCCCTCGTCAAGAAGATGGAGGAGACCATTGATGAGTTCGATATGAAAGACAGAACTCTGGCGTCAATAGTCATAGGCGTTATTGATCATGACGCAATTGAAGACGGCGACGAGTCAGCTGAGATGAAAACAATGTACAGCTTTAATATACAGAGCAGACATGAGTTAGACGCTCTTAAAGAAGTAATGGACAGCGCATATCAAGATGAAGACGACGAGATTGATCTTGATGACTTTTTAGGCGACTTGGGGATATCTTTAAATTGATATTATGTTAAAATTAAACAAATTAATTTTATATGGAAGGCTTAATCAGGAAAATAGTAGTCGGCAAAGATCCTAAAAACGGCATGGCATATTACTCTGGCATGCGAGCTGGAAAGGGAGAGATTTGCGCAATTGTAATGGACGAAGAGCATTTGTTCCGTTATCAGAAAAAAAGATATTTAATCTACATAGAATCAGAGGGCTCTACGATGCTTTGGAAGTCTATAGATTCTATGCCATGCATAATTGAATTTGATTTAAATTTTTAAAATGGAAAGCTTAAACTCTTTCATTGTCTACCTTGAAAAAAGGTATGACAACGAAATTGAAACCAAAGGAGGGCTAAAGCTCTACATAGAGACCAAGTTTGAACCCTTTAAAAACAGAGTAAATGAAGGCAAAGTTGTTGCAGTTCCTGCAAAATATGAAACAGGCGTGGAAGTCGGGGACACCCTTTACTTCCATCATCTTGTCGTTTTGGCTGATGGTCAACCTCTTCCTGTTGATGATAATCATTATGTTGTATGTTATCATCCTGAGCATGCCATTAGTTCTCAAGCTATTGCTTACAAGTCTGAAAAGACTGGCGAAATCCACCCTCTCTCTACCTGGTCAATTCTTCAACATGTTGAGCAAAAGAAAGAGATTAAATCGAACATTATTGAAGTTGTTGAGCTTAAAGAAAGGCAAGTCAAGAAAGCTAAGGTTGCTTTTGAAAACAATCACCTCAAAAAGCTAGGTGTTAAAAAAGGCGACATCGTAGGTATTCGAAAGGACTCTGATTACTCTTTTAAGATAGACGGAGAGACTTTTTATCGTACTCGATTAGACGATCTATTGTATGTCGAAGCTTAAGTTTACAACTATAAGCGCTGCCGAACGACTTATGGAGAGCATGGAGGTAGCTATAAACAATATGATCGAGGAGATTAAAAAACCCGTCGATCCAGAGGCTGGTGGCTCTGCTAGGAAGGCGGAGCTACAGTCTATCAAGCAGACGGCTATAGACTGTAAAGAGTTACTGGTAGAGCGCCAGCGATTAGAACAAATGGTTAAAGATCTTAAGAACAATGGAGAAATCGAAGAAACAAAAGACTACTCAGGAGGATTTGCAGAAAGGTACTCAAAGTAGACCTAGCGGGTTGATTTATTGGGACGACTATAACTTTAAACAGAACAACACACAAGAACTTGAAGAGATAGAATATACGCCTTCGTAGCTCAGCTGGATAGAGCAACAGCCTTCTAAGCTGTGGGTCACAGGTTCGAGTCCTGTCGAGGGTACTAATTAAATTAAACAACATGCCAGACCTATATTGCCCTGAATGCGGTAAGGAACGCTTTGAGCGATCCCTTACTATGAAAGTAAAAGACGGAAGCACTTATTTCTTAGAAGGAGAGTGTGAGTGCGGAACCCAAATGAAATTATCCAATCCTAAGACGGGTGTGCCGTCTATTGGGAAGATGGATAAATTTGGAAGAAGTTATTGATGTCCACCTTAATCGACATAAAAGGATATGAGACTAAGGGGATTAAGATCGACCCTAACGATACAGAGGGAGAAGTTATTGAGCTCCATGGGCTACTCGTGGTACTTCCAAAGAAACCACCCAGATCGCAGATTCTCTTCCATGACCTACCAAAGGCAATGCAGCTGTGGCAAAGGATACCTATGCCAGAGGAGTTGCAGCGGATACGCAGTATGGATGAGTGGCTCGAAAAGCCTTCCGAGTTTCGAAAGAAGTTTCATTCTTACATCGAACAGGAGTTTCAGCGTAGGCGTGACGGTGTTTGGTTTTACAATAATGGGGAACCTACGTATATTACAGGGAGACACTATATGTTTCTACAATGGTCTAAAATTGATGTCGGATATCCATCATACCTCGCTTTCCAAAGAGAGATCTTTCTCCACCTGGCTGCTTGCGAAGCTGATCCCCGTTGTTTCGGTCAGCTTTATACTAAGTGTCGTCGTTCTGGCTACACTAATATATGTTCTGCTGTACTTGTGGATGAAGCTAGTCAAGTTAAAGAAAAGCTTCTTGGCATTCAATCGAAAACTGGTAAAGACGCCCAGGAGAACATTTTCATGAAGAAGGTGGTCTCTATCTTTAGAGGCTACCCATTCTTTTTTAAACCTATACAAGACGGTACGACAAACCCGCGTATGGAACTGGCGTTTCGTGAGCCATCAAAAAGGATCACGAAAAACAACAAGACCTCGCAGCATGGAGATGCCCTTAACAGCGGGATAAACTGGAAGAACACCACGAATAACGCATACGACGGCGAGAAACTACATATGTTGTATCTCGATGAGGCTGGCAAGTGGGAGAAACCTAGTGATATCAGAGAAGCCTGGAGGATAGAAAGAACGTGTCTTATCGTTGGTAAAAAAATTGTAGGGAAGGCTCTTGTAGGGAGTACGGTAAACCCTATGGATAAAGGAGGGGAAGAGTACAGAGACCTCTGGAAAGACTCAGATCCAAACGAACGCAACAACAACGGAAGAACCAGGTCTGGCCTGTACAGGATATTTATTCCAGCTTATGAAGCTCTAGAGGGGTTTTTTGATAGGTATGGAAACCCAGTCATCGACGATCCTTCCGAAAGCGTACACATACATGGTGACGTAATAGGTATTGACGGTCTTGCTATTGATATGGGGAGCCGTAAGTATTTAAAAAACGAGCGACATTCCTTTAAAGACGACCCTTCTGAACTTAATGAGATCATCAGGCAGTTTCCGTTTACCGAAGATGAAGCATTCAGGGACAGCATTGAGGGTAGTTTATTCAATATCGGAAAGATATATCAGCAGATAGAACACAACGATAATATATACCCCAATCCAGTAGTAAGAGGCAATTTTGTTTGGCGAACAAAAGACGAAGAGGCTGTTTTCTCCCCAGACCCTAATGGAAGGTTTTTTGTGGCTTGGCTTCCGCCAGACCACCTTAGAAACATAAAAAAGGACGATAAAGGAAAAAAGATAGCCCCAAATGCTCATATAGGCGTTGGAGGTGTTGACTCCTACGACCTTGACGCTACGGTGGACGGAAGGGGCTCTAAAGGAGCTTTACACATGTACAACAAGTTCAACATGGACGTCCCTGGAAATATGTTCGTGGTAGAGTATGCTTCACGCCCAGATCTAGCTAGCATCTTCTATGAGGATGTACTTATGTGTGCTTTCTTTTATGGTTACCCTATACTTATAGAGAACAACAAGTACGGTATCGCAAGATACTTTGAATCAAGGGGTTACGACGGTTACTTAATGGACCGTCCAGACTTCTTAAAGAATCCTAACTCTTCTACTAACGTTAGGACAAAAGGCATCCCTTCTAACTCTCAGGATGTTATCCAGGCTCACGCCCATGCTATAGAGGCATATATCCACGATCACGTAGGTATTAACCCAGAAAACGGCGAAATCGGTAAGATGCTTTTTAATAGGACTCTAGAAGATTGGATAGGTTACAAGATAGATAAAAGAACTAAGTTTGACTTGACTATTAGTTCTGGTCTGGCCCTTTTAGCAGCTCAGAAATCAAAGAAAGAAAAACCAGTATCTACCTTTAACGATAAGAAGTTTTTTAGGACTTTTAAGCCAAAAGCTTGGCACTCCTAGTTTTACTATATTTGCATTGAGTTAAAAAACTCTACTCATTGCAGATGTACAATAAAGATAAAAATTCATCTACTTTTCCAGATCCTTTCTGTACTTCAGAGGAAAAAAGGTCAAAAGATTATGGGCTTAAATATGCTAAGTCTATATATTCTCAATGGGGAAAAATAGATCAAGATGGCTCTAGTTATAAAAACAGGAGAAACACCTTTGAAAGAAACAGGAAGTACGCAAACGGAACTCAAGACACGTCTATATATAGGTCGCTTCTTACTTCTTTGGATCCTAATAACGGTGATGGAAGTATGCTTAACCTGGATTTTACACCAGTGCCCATCCTTCCTAAATTCGTAAGGATCGTAGTAAATAAAATTCTTTCTTTAAACCCATATCCTAACTTAGAAGCTGTAGACCCTCTGTCTTCTAGTGAGAAAGATTTAGAAAGAAAAAAGATAGAATATGCTGTAAAAGCTAAAAAAGCCCTTACTGGAATTAATGAAAAGCTTGGTGTTCAAATTGCTGGACCAACAGAAAATATACCAGAAAGTTTAGAAGAGGCTGAAATTTTTATAGGCAACAACATTAAATCTAATTCTGAAATTGCAGCTCAGATTGCCACAAGCCTGACCCTAGAGTGGAATAGTTTTAATGACAATATTCTGAGAAGGTGTGTAAACGACCTGACCGTATTAGGTATGGCCGTTGTAAAAAGAAGCAATGATCCAGAATACGGCATAAAAACAGACTATATAGACCCAGCTTCGTTTATTCATAGCTATACTGAAGACCCAAACTTTGAAGATATAGTGTATGCTGGTCACGTAAAGTACTTAACTATTAGCGAGTTAAAAAGATTAGCTGGCGATCAATTCACCGACGAAGATTATAAAAAAATTGCCCAGTCTGCTCAAAAAAGATACGGATATAATAGCGATAAGTTAAATCAGTCTGCCTATGATCAAATGTCTAATTCTATGACTCGTGGATTCGATGAGTATAGAGTTGGAATTCTTGACTTCGAGTTTTTATCTGTTGACACTGAATACTTTGAATCAAAAGAAAGCAGATTTGGCAATGTTGGGTTTTATCCCAAAGGAGAAGTTTATAAAACTCCTAAAAACTCTGTTTTTAATAGAGAGGTTCAAAAACTTGAAAACGCTTGCGTTTATGGAGGCTCTTACATTTTAGGTACCGAATTTATTTTCGATTACGGAAAGAAAACAAACATCCCTAAAAACGTTCATGATATAACTCGGACCAACATGTCTTACTCTGTTTGTGCTACAAACTTTTTAGACATGATTCCAAAGTCCATGGTTGACAGCTGTATTGGTTTTGCAGATCAACT
>Ga0070746_10001719_pt1 | contig 12947 bp, 16 predicted proteins | sample VirMetDEL_Mar_21_FD_77016 | JGI IMG/M metagenome (GOLD analysis project Ga0070746, IMG submission 77016) | Aqueous microbial communities from the Delaware River and Bay under freshwater to marine salinity gradient to study organic matter... | ecosystem: Environmental > Aquatic > Marine >... | reverse complement strand
ACCACATACCCACACCTAACCGTTTTTTCCAACATTTCAGTAAATCAACCTATAAACCTTCCTGTTTTTGGGGTTTTTCTGAAATCTCTTGAAATTTTTTGAAATTTTTTTGAATTTTTTTTTGAGATTTCTTAAATTTTTAAAAAATCTTTTAGTTAAAAAAATCTATACTTACTATATAAAACAAAATGAATTCAAGAACTCTTTTAATCAATTCAAAGGATAGAGATACCGGTTCAACGCACGATTTTTCATACAAATTAGACGGATTTATTCACGGAGTCAAAGGTATTATCGTAGATGATATACAATTATACAACACTCAATATACAATTAACTCAAATAATAATAAATTATACTGGACTGATAATACAAGTGCATCAAAAACATCAACCTTAACCTCTCAATCATATACATTAAACGAATTATGTATTGAAATTAGTAATAAATTAAACGCAGATGCAACATCAGGTACTTATTTATGTAGTTTTAACCTATCTACATATAAAGTAACTATATCAAGTTCAACTGGTAATATTGGTTTAACATTTGGAACAAATACAACCAATTCAGTTGCTTATACAATTGGGTTTGATAATACTGATTTATCAGCAGCAGCATCTCATACAGGAACTAATATACCAAGATTAAATACAAAATATTACGAAATTCAAAGTGATTTAGTAGTTGATACTACTAATAATAATTTAGGTAATCGTAATACTTTAACTATATTAAGAAATAATAAACTTTTCGGTGATTTATTAGATCATAATTTATATTTAGGTAAATCTTTAAAAACTTATAAAAATAGTTTAGATAAAATTAGATTTAGTGTTTATAACGATCAAGGACAATTAGCAAATCTTAATGGTGTAGATTGGTCTATTCAAATTACTTTAATGATTGAATAAATTTTTCTTTTTTTATAGAAAATGTTTTCTGTAAAAATTATTTTCTTTACTAATTATATAAAAAAAACAATGGACTTAGTTAAATTAAGTGATGTAGTTACAGGATTAGTTTGCACTACTGGTTTCGTATTATTTAACAAAGAAAACCCAACTCCATATAATGTAGGTAAAAGGGTAGGAGCATCAGTAGCAGGAAGAATGGTACAAGAAAACTCAAAATTACCATCAATTGCTTTACCATATAACACTGAATTATCAGGAAAAGATATGGCAACTGGTTTAGCAGGAGCATCAATTGCATTAGCAGAAGGTAAATCAGTTCAAAATGCAGTATTAAATGATGGTCTTAGATTAAAATTATCATCAATGATTACAAGAGAAGGTATGAAAGTATTAGGAGTAGCAGATATGAAATTATTATAAGTTGTTTAGTAATATTTTTATTTTTTTACAGATATTATTTATCTGTATAAAAAAAATCTTATATAAATATATAAAAAAAAGAATGTCTTATCAAGGTTTAGTCAAAGTTAATGATGCTATGGGATTAGGTTTATCAGTAGCATATGATACAGGAATGGATTATAAAAAAGTAAATACAACTATGTTATTAGAAAAATCAGCATATCATATTGGAGGTAAATTAATGCAACCAATGTTAAATAATTTTTTACCAAAATTTTTAAAAGATAAAGAAGATTTTTTATATACAAAATCTAACCAAGAACATTTAACAACCGGTTTAATTGCTGGTGTTTATACATATTATGGTAAAAATAAAACTTTTAAAGATGCAATGATGAATGCTGCAATTGAAGGTGGTTCAAGTTATTTAGGAGACCAAATTAGAAGATCATTGTCACAAAATCCAGATATTAAATTAAAAGATGATATATTATTATAAATTGTTTAGTTAAAATTTTTTTTATGTAAGATTATTATATAAAAAAACAATGAGTATTACAAATGAAAGTGATGAAAAATACTGGAAATTAAATGTTGAAGATAATAATGAAATCTACTTTAAAAACCCATCCAGAGTTGAATATGGAAGTTGGTATTCAGGAGATGATGGTTATAGAGTAGGTATTGGTATTACTAATCCATCAGTTGCATTAGATGTTTCAGGTGATATTAACTTTACAGGTGAAATTTTACAAAATAATAACAGAGTAGATGATTGGGGTATGAATGGAACACATATTTATAATGTTAATACTGGTAATGTAGGTATTGGGACAACAAGTCCTACAACAGCTTTATTAACAATTGGTGATACAACTAATCAATCTCAACCTTTAATTAATTTTAATACAGAAAGACCCTGGACTATCGGTCAAGGTAATTCATCAGGTGCATCAACAAGTTTAATATTACATCCTATAGACGCTGCTAATAATAATAAAGATTTTATAATATCATCTTATGATGAAAATATAAATTATTTAAGAGTAAGAAGTAATGCAACAGCAGCAAATGGTTTTGTATTATTAGCAGAATCAACTGACACAAATGTAGGTATAGGTGTAGCTGTCCCAGATGAAAAATTACATATTGAAGGTGAAGCACCAGTAATTTTATTAACTAATACATTAGAAAGTGCAGGACCAACTTTAAGATTTGCCGATTCATCTGCAATTGATACTCAAAATTTCGATTTTACTTTTGATGCAGCTTCTCAACATTTTAAAATTAGAAGTGATGATACAGATAATATTATGACATATAATATAAATGGTAATGTAGGTTTAGGAATAACTGCAGCTAATGTATCATATCAATTAGAATTATCTACTGATAGTGCTGCAAAACCAACAAGTTCAACCTGGACTATTAGTTCAGACAGAAGAGTAAAAGAAGATATTAAAGATGCAGATTTAGATATTTGTTATAAAGATGTAAAAAAATTAAAATTAAGACATTTCAAATGGAATGAAGAATATATTAAACAATATAAAGTAGAAGATAAACACAATTTAGGGTTTATAGCACAAGAAGTAGAAAAAGTTAATAAATCAGCAGTTAATACAAAAGAAAACAAAGTTTTTGGAATTGAAGATTTTAAAACTATTAATAAAGATCAATTAATAATGTCTTTATATGGTGCAGTCCAAAAATTACAACAAATAACAGAAAAACAACAAAAAACTATTAATATTTTATCACAATGTGTTAAAGATTTACAATTAAAAGAAGATAAACAAAAAGTAAATGAATTTGATGATACTATTAATATCAGAACAGACGAAGAAGTATTTTCTTTTAGTAAAGTTTTAACTAATAAAAAAACATATACTAAATGCGGTAAAATACCAGTATATGTAGAATCATTAAACTCAACTAAATATATTACCATATGGGATTAAAAAAATATTATTATAATATATAAAAATAAAATGATAGATTTTCCAATAGGTATTTCACCAATAGCAATTGTCTCAACTCTCTCAGGTGGTTTAATGTTAATTCCTCTAATCATATATAGAAGAAGAAAATTAAACAAATTTTTAAAAAAATGGTATAGAGAAATGATAAATGAATTATTAGATTATGAACCTGAAAAAAAAGAAATTAAAACATTTATTAAATTTATCAAAAAAGAATTAAAAGGCAAATCATACTACGAAATCAAATACGATTTAAAACAAATCTTAGAAGATTTTAAATATGTTGTATCAGGATTAAGTGATAATAAAACAACTGACGAAATTAGATTAGAACTTGAATTAAAAGAATTAAAAGAAAGAGAAGAAAGTATTATAGTAAAAGAAGATGATTTAAAATCTAAAAAAGAAGACTTAATTGAAAGAATTAAAGAAATTGATTTAGATATTAATACTATACATAAAGAAAATATCAATAATCAAAAGAAAGATGCATTTAAAAAATCAATTGAAGTATCAAAAGAACAAGTTAATAATAGAAGATTATTAAACAAAATAGAACAAATTATCAGAAAACCAGTAATAAAACAAGAAAGAGAAATAGAAAAATCTATTGTTAAAGAAAAAACAATAGAACTAGTAGAAGAAATTATAGATGCAAGTAGAGATATTAAAGATGAATTAGAAATAAAAATTACACAAAAGGATAAGCCCTTTCTTGGCGTCTAAGTATTTTAGTAAAAAACATTATAAGTTTATATTAGATGAAGTAATAACATTTATGTTATTAGATTCTATTTTATAAAAATCTTTTAGTAGAAATTAAAAAAAATTTTTTATTTTCTAACTATATACAAATGGAACAAGAACAAGAAAACTCTATTACAGAACAACCACAAGAAATTACAGAAGAAATTAGAGATAATACAGAGTCTGTAAGTGATTTAAACGAAAATGGAAAAATTGAAGTATTAAAAAAAAAAAAAAGAACTATAACAGAAAAACAAAAGAAAGCATTACAAAAAGCAAGGGAAGGAAAAAAGTTAAAAAAGATGATGAAGAAACAAATGGAAACAATCAAGAAAGAGGAACCGAAGAAAACAGACAAGGAAATATTAACAACATCCTTTATGAAACATTTGCCAATGTTGGCGATAGGGTTAGCATCATTGGGAGCAGGTTATTATGTAATGTCCTTAATGAAATCCAAAATGAATACTTACAAGAAACAGGAAACAGAAGAAACAACACAATTGAATCAAATGGAAGTTATGGAGAAATTTATGAAAATACAAGAAACAGAATCAGTAGAGAAATCACAACCTATTCCAGAACAATCTATGAAATCAACCAAACTAAATTTACATTTCTAAAATATTCAACTTGTATAGGAATAGTTGGAACACTTGGAATTATTTTACAATTAAATTTTCTTTTAGTAATTTTTATTTATAAAAGTTTTTAATAAAATTATTTTGTTTCTATAATATATAAAAACAAAATGGAAATTCAAATTGACGAAGAACAAAAAGGAAACAAAATTGTTTTAGAAGAAATCCCAAAAGTTAAACAAGTCCATACCTGTAATAATTGTGGAAAAGAATATAAAACAAGAAGTGGTTTATATAAACATAATCAGAAATGTATCCCAGTAGAAGAAGAAGAAGGAGAAAGTGAAGCGGAAACAGAATACTATGACGAAGAACAAGAAGAACAAACAGAAGAAACAATAGATCAAGAAAGAGTTTTAAGATATAAATTACAAAATGAATTAAAACAATTATATATGAATAATCCAAGTTCAGTAAATTTAAACAAACCTTTATATTTTACTGATATAGAAGTGATTAATCAAATGTCAATTGAAGAATTACAAATGAGAATAATTGATGCAAAATTAACCTTTTCTAAAAAATTAGATATGAAAGTTTCTGATACAGCATTAACTTTAACAAATCAAGTTGTAGGAGGTTTATTAGGTTGTATTGATGAATTAGAACAAGAAGTTCAAAAAGACGAAATTTTAAGAGAAGCAACAAAAGATTTATTATCATTTAAAATCCTTAATCATATACCAATGGAATTAAAAGTATCAGGTTTATATTCTTTAAATGTAGCAACAGCAGTCAAAAAATCTAAATTAAGAAAACAAAGAGAACAAGTTATGAAAGTAGAAAATATTGAAGATAATTAATTTTATTTTATAATCATATTATATAATAAAATGGACGAAAAAATTTTTACAACAGATCCTGCAAAAGTGTTTTATATTAGTGGCAAAAGAAATTCAGGAAAAACTTATTTTACAATCCAAATGTTAATTAATAAGAAATTATTAAAAAATCATTTTGACGAAATATTTGTTATAAATCCTACATTAGAATATGATAATAAATGGAGTATTTTAGATATACCTGACGAAAATATTTTTGGTGAATTTAGTTTAGACCTTTTAGAAGAACTTGATAATCATATTCAAGAAGAATTTAAAAAAGATAATGAAAAAAAAACTTTACTAATCCTTGATGATTGTTTAGGTTCTAATGATTTTAAAAAAAACAATGATAATAATATTTTTAATAAAATGATTTATATTGGAAGACATTACAATTTATCTATGATAATTTTAAGTCAAAAGTTTAAAGGAATATCAGGGGGTATTAGAAGTAATATTGATTATTTTATTACATTTGATACTTATAATGATAAAGAAAAAACAGCAATATTTGAAGAATTCGGCATAGGTAATAAAAAACAATTCTATCAAATTTTGAAATATGTTTTTACTGATAAATATGATAAAATGATTATTGATACAGCAAACGGATATTTTTACAAAAACTTTAATAGATTAAAAATAAATATAGATGATTAATATATATATAAATAATTATGGGTAATAATATTGGAAATGCAGTAGAAGATGTAGTTGATAAAGTTAATCCATTAGATGGAATTAAGTTTATATTTGATATTATAAAAGAAGCAAAAGAGTTTATTGTAGCTATTGTTGAATTTATCAAAGATTTATTTAGTCTTATACCAAAAGTTATTGAAATAATGCAATTAGTTGTTAAAATGATTGAGATGGGTATTGATTTTACCGAAGATATGGCGTATATTATGCCACCATTTATCATATTGTATCTTACAAGTTATATAATCAAACAATATGAATACATAGATGATTTAAGTAATATAATCTGATTCTAATTTTTTAATTTAAAAAAATAGAATATTTGGTTTTTATAAACAAACAAAAATATATTAATATAATATATATTTAAATAATGGATGAGTTTGAAAAAAAAGTTTTTGAAAATCTTGACTTATATAGAGAATTAACTGAAAAATATACTTTAAGAAAAATTAATTTAGACCCTGTTGAAATGTTAAAAAAAGTCAATGATTTAAAAGATAAAACAAGAGGTGATAAATTAAATACATATAAATTTGACGACAATAATTATTTATATGATAGTAATTTTTATTTTGTAGGTAATAAGGGTATTTTTGATATTCAAGGTTTAATTTATGTAAGTAATAATAAAGAAGCAGAAGTTATAAAAAAATATAATATAGGTTTAGGTCAATATAAAAGAAATATTGTTGATATTACACAAGAAATATCTATTGATGAAAAAATTGAAGATTTTATGATTAGAAATTATAAAACAAGAGACCAATTTGACGAATATACTTATAAATATAATTCACAATGGAAGGCAAGAGGTATTAAAAAACAAGGAGACCCTAATTTTTTAAGAACAAAAGATTCTTATGGAGAAATAAAATATAATGACGAAGTTTATCAAAAAGAAAGGGAAAAGATAGAACAAAGAAATGAAAAATTCGCAGAACAATTAATGGGACAATTTGGGTTAGATAAATTACCAGAACAAATGAATCAAATAGGAGAAGTTGTTAAAGAATTAGATAAAAATATTAGTAGTGTTGGTAATAATGTTAATAATACATTAACAACTACTTTAAATGTTTTTGAAGATGTTGAAGAAAAAATAGAAGATGTTGTTGATGATATTGGAGGTGTAATTGATGATATTGGAGGTGTAATTGATGATATTGGAGATGTAGTAGGACAAGTTAAAAACAGAAAAAGTAAAATTGACGAATTTAGTGATTATATTAGATTCTTTTTCAAATCTATTATTAGTATATTAAATGCAATTATTAAATTAACAAAAATGGGTTTTAAAATTACTGAATTAATTATTATCATCAGTCCTATTTTAGTAATTGTTTATACTTTTTACAAAATTAATTTATCATTATATAATATAAACGATTATGGAAAAGAAGAGAGAAATAAAAATTATGAAACGTCGTGAAATACCACTTAAATATAAGTTTGGGATATATTATGGAGTATCATTAGGAATTGCTTACATATATATACAAAATGATTTAGATAAAAAAATGTATGAAAGTTTAGTTGATAGAGTCCAAAAGTTTTACGATTATTTTGATAAGTTTAAATTATAACCAAATGTTTTTTTTTATATTTTAAATATATTTTTTAAACATATAAAAAACAATGAATGACGAACGCAGATCTAAGAATTTAACCTCAGGGTTAAATGACGATTTTTTAAAATATTGTATAGGATATGTAAAAGAAAACTTAAATACAGATGATAAAAGAAATAATTTTATAAACACATTAGATGATATTAAATCAAAATTAGAAAAAAAGATTGAAGAAAAAGAACAAGAAAACTTATTAAATGGATCATTAAAAGTTGAAGAAGTCAATGGTTCTTTTTTGTTTAGTAGAGATATTCCTGAAATTAAAATGAATGAAAAAGATATAGAAAGACTTTTAAACGAAAATAAAAAAAAACCTATTATAAAAACTATTAAGAAACCTAATAAAAAAACTAATAGAAAGAATAAACAAAAGAATAATAGAAAAAATAAAAAATCTTAATTTAATATATAAATAAATATGTTCGCAACAGTTTCAACTATGTTAGGAGGTCTTGCAAGTGCAATTACTATAAAAAAACACGCAGAAGTAAATGAAGTTGAAAAACAAAATCAAAACTTATTTAGAAACGATGAAGGTAAATTAAATGTTATGCCTAAACAACAATCAAGATTAAATCTTTTTAGTCAAAACGATACAGAAACATTAACACAAAGAAGAAAAGATCAAGAACCAAACAGAACAGCAAATTTAAATGTAGAAATTATAGAAACAAATAATATTAAATTAAAAGAACCAACAAAAGCAAATAATATACAAGAAGGTAATAGACAATATAATTTATTTAGTTTAGGAGAACAAACAACAGAACTAAGTAAGTTTTATAAATCTAAAGACTTTTACTATCAAGTGGATAACCAACAAGATTTATCAGGTTTAGATAAATTAAAAAAACCAAGAAAACTTAACGATATTGATTCTAATCAAACTTTACCACAAATTCATAGAACTCAATTAAAAACATCAAGAATTATTTATTGAATTGTTTAGTAAAAATTTTTTAGTAATAATATAATTATTATTAAAAAAAAAATATTTTAATACTATATAAAAAAAAACAATGACATCATTACCTAAAGAATTCGATATCAACCAAGTCAAAGATTTCAGTGAATTAGATATTGAAGAATTAAGAGTACCAGCATATGGTAATACATCAGTTTCATCATCCGGTAACAAAAAAATTGAATTTAGATTACCAAGAAATGCATTCTTACATGGAGCAGAAAGTGATATTATCTGCAATGTTGCGTGCGGAACAACAGGTAAAATCCACGATTGGAGCGAAAGCTGGTTAGACCAAGTAGTTATCAAATGCGGCAACTTAGAAATCGTTAGAGAAACAAATGGAGGTTTTTTTAGATCTTTAGTAAATAATGCAAGATACGAATATAACGACAGAACATCAGCATCCGGTAAAGTAAGAGGTAGTGATGGAACCATTTTTGATTCTATGCACTCAGCATCAAGAAAAGTAAGAATCCCATTATACGATACTATTTCAAAATGGGGTGTATCTCCAATATTTGCTGATTTACTCCCATTATACAAAATGGATCAAGTAAAAATTGAATTACATTTAAATAATAACTTAACAGAATATACAGAAGGAGCAACCGCAGCAGATTCTTTTACAGCAGATAATTTTGAATTATTATGCAGATTAATTGACTCTCCATCATTAAGAGCACAATATAATAAAGACATTGTCCGTAATTTTTCCAGTTATTCTTGGCATCAAGATACACTAATATCAGGATCATCAAGAATCGCAAGTGTAGTTCCAGCATCATTTCAAAATATGACAGGTTTAATTGTTTGTTCTAGAGCATCAAGTGTAGTAAATGACGGAACAGTTGCAGATAAATACCAAGGACAATTTGACTTAAATAGTGTAACAGAAGGTGCTTTGAGAATTGATGGAACACAAATGCCATCTAACAAATATAATTATACTGATTCAGTAGAAAATGTAATGTTATTAGAAAGATTTTGGCAAGTAAAATCATTAGGTTCTTATCACGATTATAGTGATGATGGTGCATCAAACGATTCAAAACAATATTTAGTTTTCCCATTCGAATCCTCAAAAGACGCAATTACAGGTCTTAACACTGCATCAAAAACAGGTACAATCGTTTGTGATATCAGTTGCACTGCATCAGCAAACCAAAACTTAGATTTCTTTATTATGTATAACGCATTTTACAGAATCTCCGCAAATGGTGCTATCTCTGTATCCAAATAAATTATTTTTAATTGTTTAGTAATATTTTAACCCCGCCACCCATATTGTTATTTTAAATTATTATAAAATAATTTATTATGTAATATTATTATATAATAAACTATTATGAATCAAATACCAACCGAGTTTGATATTAACCAAGTTAAAGATTTTTCCCAGTTAGAGATGGATGATATTGAAATTAAACCAAAAAATACAAATACTATTAGTAATAATGATAGTAACCCTTTTTTTGAATTTGAATTACCACAAGAAAAATTCTTATATAGTGAAGAAAGTTTTTTTACATTACAAGTTCAAACAGGAATTACAGGAACTTATTTACACGATTGGTGCGATAGCCCATTTAATCGTTTAGTTATAGATTGTGGTAATATAAATATAGTTAATGAAAGTGAATTTGGTTTTTTTAGAGTTTTAACAAATAACCATAATTATAAATATAATACCCGTTTAAGTTCTACCGGAGTTATGAGAGGAGCCGATAGTTCCATTTGGGATATGTTTAGTTCTAAAAGAAAATTATTTATACATTTATACGACCCTTTTAGTAAATTTGGAATAAGTAATTTTTTTAAAGACTTATTACCTTTATATAAAATGGATATTATTAGAATTAAATTATATTTAAATAAAAATCTTATAGAACATTTAGATAATACAACTGGATTAACAACAAGTTTAACAATGACAAATCCAAAACTCCATTTAAGATTGATAGATAGTCCTGATTTAAGAAAAGAATATAATAAACCTATTACAAGAAATTTTTTTAGTTATAATCATAATGTAGATAATATTGTAAATGGTGCAACAAAAATCTCATCAATTATTCCTTTTAATAATCAATTAATTTCTGGAATATTAGTAGCACAAAGACCCGTAAGTATGTTAAATGATCCTGATGTAAATGCAAAGTATTCAGCTAGATTTACTATATCAAACGCAACAAAAGGTAATATAATAATTGACGGAAAACCTATTAATAAAAGTAAATATGATTTTACAAACGCAGTTGAAAATATTAGAAATCTTGAAAGATTCTTTTTAGTGGATCATTTAGGTTCTTATATATCTTCTTATGATATGATTAATTATAATAATTTTCCAGGTTATAGTCATACTGACGATTCATCATTACAATATATACATAAAGGTATAGAATTAAGATATACTCTTGCTTTTCCTTTTAGTAATATAGAAGAATATGTAATAGGACAAAATGGAACAGCAACATCTGGAACAGCACAACTTAATATTGATATAAATGCTGTTGAAGATTGCCAAGTTGATATTTTTACAAAATATATGGTTTTTTATAATATTAGTGAAGATGGTAAGTTTGCTGTTAAAAGATAATACGTTTAAATTAAAAAATAAAATTCTTTAGTAAGAATATAGAAAATGGAAAACGTTGTAGAAATTAAAAAAACTTGCTTACATTGTGTAGAACAAAAACCTTTTAGTGAATTTGTCCGTGGTAGAAAAGTTTGTAAGATCTGTTATAAAGAATATATGAGAGAATATTATAGAAATAAAAAACAAGAAATTATTGAAAAACAAAAAAATTATTACAATGATAATAAAGAAAAATTAAAATCTTATAGTAAATCTTATTATCAGAAGAATAAAGAAACAATTAAAAAAAGTATTTTAGAAAAATATCATAAAAACAAAGAAGAAAAATCATAACTTATTATATATATAATATATTATGTTTGAAACAATTTTAGGGATTTGTTTAGTAGTTGGTATAGTAGTTTTAAGATTTTGTGTTAAACTCTTTACAAGTTATTTACTAGAATAATTTTTTAATCAGTTTATATTTTAGGTTATTCGTCTCAGTTATTTTTATAAAATATTTGGTTAAAATATAAAAGAATGTGTGATAAAAATACTATTTGTCTTTGGTGCAAAAAACCTTTAAGAAAATTTTATAAGAAAGGTTGGAAGCCAATTAAAGTTCATAAAAAATGTTATAAGATATGGAAAATCAATGAAGATTTAAAAACATATAAAACATAGTCTCTTTTAAAAATCTTAATTTTTAAGATGTTTAAAAAATAAAAATCCTTTAGTAGAAACTTTATTAGAAATTTTTATTAAGATTTTCTAATAACATTTATAATAATTTATTTTTTAATTCTACGTTTAAAAAATAAAATTAATTTATTTTTATATTTATATAAAATAACCATATAGAGATGTCCCGTATCAACATCAACCAAGAATTAAAAAGAATAAGTCTTTTAGTAAAATCAGTCAATAAAAATAAAAACAAAATAAATAAAAAAGTAGATACTTTAAGAAGTCGTTTAGTAAGAGATAAACAAAGAATTAAAGGTTTAGAAGGTAATAGATTTATTACACTTTTTAATAAAATTAATAATAATAAGGAAAAATTAAAAGAACTTAATAAAGAAAAAAGAAAACTTAACGCAAAATTAAGATATAATGATAGAATAAAACAACAAAGACAAAGTATTAAAGATCAAATTACAAATAATAGTATTTCTGTTAGAATTGATATTGAAAATCGTTTTTATACTATTAATGGTGTAAATTATGATTTTGATTACGCAGATAGAAAAATTATAATGAAAAATATATTAAAAGATATTAATATAATATTCGGTAAAGTAAATATTACAATGAGAGATAATAATGGTGAATTTTTTAATAAAATTAAAGATATTAATAATTTAGGTAGTGGTGAAATATCAAGAATATTTGATGGTTTTAATGATTTTTGGACTGATATAAGCCAACAAACTATTTTTGATGAAGAAATTAGAGATGGTATTATTATAGTAGAATTCAACAAATTAGTTGATGTTAGAGGAAGAGGCCGTAGAATGATTCAATATTATTTAGACGGAGTTAATATCCATTGT
>Ga0070746_10001709_pt1 | contig 12975 bp, 18 predicted proteins | sample VirMetDEL_Mar_21_FD_77016 | JGI IMG/M metagenome (GOLD analysis project Ga0070746, IMG submission 77016) | Aqueous microbial communities from the Delaware River and Bay under freshwater to marine salinity gradient to study organic matter... | ecosystem: Environmental > Aquatic > Marine >... | reverse complement strand
TAGACAGGTGGAAAAACAAATGAAAACTATCACATCGTTAATCCTGTTTGCTGTGGCATTTAATTCTATTAATTATGCAGATATTTCGACTACAGCAGGAGTATGTCTTGTTGGTGGTTCTATCAAATCAGACAGTGATGTTGTTGTAGAAAAATACAAAAGAAAAGATTGTCCAGTATGCAAGGGTAAGGGCTGGTACATTAGCGGAGACGGTATAGCAAAAGTAGACTGCGGTTATTGCGAACCAGAACAACAGTCCAATTCTCATCAATCAAATAAAGACGACTGTTCCTCTTGTAGAACAGAAATCTTTAAGGGATAATGTTACGTTTTATTTGTTCATATTTTAACTTTAGTAATTCCAAAAAAGTTAAAAAAAACTATATAAAATTTCGAAAAAATTTTCCCTACGATCTTACCACAATAGAAGTTGCTCTGCCCGATCAAGAGTTTTTTATAGATGATAGTATAAAAATCACGGCACAAGATAATCAAATATTGTGGCAAAAAGAGAGATGTCTAAATATAGCAATAGAGAATCTGCCATCAAATACTGATAGTATAGCCTGGGTTGATACTGATGTTATTTTTCATAACGACAGGCTTTTACAAGATACAGAAAAGTCTTTATCTGAGTATAAGGTTGTACAACTTTTTGACCAATGTTTTGAAAAACCTAAAGTTAATCCATATCACAACAACTATGGAATAGGTAAAACATTGGTAGATAATCTTGACATAAAACTTCCAGCAATAGGATTTGCATGGGGCTTTAGAAAAGATATTTTATTAGATAATAAACTATACGATAGTAATCCTGTAGGAAATTCTGATGTATTACAGTTGCTTACATGGCTAGGAGTTTGGAACCATAAAACTATCATGGATTTGTCACCTGCATACAGAAAAGAATTTTTATTATGGGCATGGAATAGTTATGAAAAAGTACAAGGAAATGTGGGCTATGTCAATGGGACTCTTGAGCATATATACCATGGAAAATTATATTACAGAAAATATCATGACAGAAACAATATTTTATTGAAACACAACTTTATTCCATCCCAAGATCTAACCATAGACAATAATTTGCTATATTCATTAAAATATAAAACAAGTATGATTAGTGAAATATTGCAATATTTTGAGAGTCGAAAAAAACACGAATAATGGTGTATTATTTATCAGAAATATTACTATTAAAAAGGGTTTCATATGACCAAATTAGAATTAATAGGCCACAAGGTTTTATCCAAAACATCAATAGAACCAGAGCAAAAATTCGGCAGCATAATTGCATTATTGATGGTAATAAGCATATGTATCACCGCAATTAGAGTCATTCAAGAATGTGAAAAAAATAGAACTAGAGATATACATGGAGATGATCTAACCTCTTTTTACAGAGAAAAGTTTAAATATCTATCTCTTAAAAGGGGATGGTATACTAACTTGAGACTCAAAAAAATCATTAGACAACATATGGATATAGACAACTATAGATTATACAAAAATGAGTTGAAAGAGGCTATTTTAGAAACCAGTAAAGATTTGTCAGAAAAAGAAACGTATTCACTTATGGAGGCAGCCAATAATGATTAGTATTTTGATATGGTGTGTTTATGGTATTTTAGTAGGTTCTATAGCCAAGAGCATAGTGCCTGGAGAAGAAAGAATGGGCTTCTTTCAAACAATAGCGTTGGGTGTTGCTGGTTCTTACACTGGTGGAGCAATATCATATTTGCTTGGCATGGAAAATATGGTTAGTCCAAGCGGATTGATTATGGGTATCGGAGGTGCTGTAATAGCTCTTTTGGTATACAATAAGATAGTAAATAAATAATAGGAACACATAATAGGATGAAGATGGTACATAGTTACCACCCTAAATTTAGTGGTGGTATAGGAGATTTTCTAAGAGGATCTATTTATCTTTCAAATATTTGCCATAAGGAAAATATAGATTTTTACATAGATTGGAAACCTCATATAATGGGAAAGTTTCTATCAAATCCTAGAACCGTTCCCGATTATGACTCTGAATATGTTTTAGACATAGAAGAGATAACACTTAAAAAAATCAAACAAGAAAAATTAACACAACAACCGCTAAATATTTTATGTAAAAATACTATTGATGATATTATCAAAGAACAGAAAAAACTCCCAGAAGAAACTTTGGCAATATCTTCATTTTATTTAGATATAGACTATGAAAATGCTAGGCAGTCAATAAAAGATTATGATATCCCTCTACACTCCAAAATGCTGCTGCAAAAAAGTCTCAGACCACACATTAACATCAAAAATGCTTACAAAAAAAATATTGGCAATAAAGATCATTACGGAACTATTCACTTTAGACTAGGAGACAGACAAACACTTCCTAATATAAATCAATGTCTAGACAATATCCCACAAAGCATAAAGAACAATAGCAACTTAAGATGTGTTGAGCCAGATTTTGAATTTATCTATTTTTTGATCAAAAGAAATCTTAAACAAAATAATTTGGATTATATTGTTTTATTATCAGATTCTAATGAATTAAAAAAATATATAGCCAAAGAAAATAATAATAAAATTATTATTCCTCACTATAATAGTAATCACTCTTGTCAATCTCCAGGTCTTTTAAAATACACTAAAGCATACTCTCATGATTTTTCATATGATCAAGCTAGGTGGGGTGCTTTAGATTTAGAGATTCTTATTAATAGTCAAAAAAATATTTCTTACAGTATTTATCAGTGGGGTTCTGGATTTAGTGTGTGGCCTAGTAAAATCTTCGATATTCCTATAGAAATAAGGGAACTACCGAGTGTGGAATAATCATTATAGATGGATCTTTGTTCACCTGGAAAAATGCGCTGGAACAAGTATAGAATACACCCTCTCCGTTAGACAGCCATCGTCAACAGGGATTAATAATAATTTTTTACGCCATAGAACAGCACGACCATTTGTTCGTTGCCCTAGTCAACATTGGGGTGTTAAGGACTATGCTGATAAAGCCAACCTTAATCTTTCAAATTTTTTTATTTTTAGTTCCATTAGAAACCCTTGGGATAGGATGGTTTCTTGGTATTATCATCTACTTAGACACAATACAAAGTTTATAGAAATAAAAGAAATACGCAGCCTCACTGATTGCATTGTTAAAAATCAACAAAGAATCCGAAATATGTCTGCTAAAAATAGATTTTGTATAAACGGTAAAAATTATATTGATCACATTATAAAAGTAGAAAATTTTAAAGAAGACACAAAAAATCTGTATAAAATTTTACACATCAAAAATATAGATATGCATATAAATCACGATACACAAAGACCGAGAAGTATACCATATCAAGAATATTATTCTCCAGCTCTGCGAGATCTATTAGGAGAATTAATGGAATGGGATATTCACACCTTTAATTATGAGTTCTAGAATGTCAGATAATAAAATACCAGTTTTCTACCATATTCCTAAATGTGGAGGCACATATGTTTTAACTAAGTGTGCTACAATAATTAGAGAAAACAAACAACCTATGGGAAGTTTGATGGTAACAGCACCAAATAAAAAAGAAATAATGTTCAGATGCTATATTAAAAATCTCTTTCCTAATAAAACAATATCTTATGAAGAAGGATGCTTACAAGATTATATTGACAATAATGATATAGTTTTGATAATCATAGAATCAGAAGGAATCCAATATAGAAAACAAATATTAAAAAATATCAGTAATATTTCTGAATTTATGATAATTAGACAACCTCTACAAAGGCTATATTCTCTTTATAGATATCTATCGTGTGATGCCTCATCCCATGAAATATCTCAAATAGACATAGAAGACAAAACATTTACTCAATACATAGAAAATAAAAACTATGGAACAAATTGGATAGCTAAACAATTTACCTCTCAACAAAATGATAAGCATATTCTTTTAGAAGAAGTAATAGAAAATCTTAGACATATAAAAATTTATGATATGAATCAAATAGAAGTTGCGATAGAGCAAATTTTCGATATTTGTTATCCTGCATTTGATACTTCTAAGTTCAAAAAAGATAAGATTAACAGAAATGAAAACTCCCATAAACATACTTTGCTATCCGATGAAAATCTGTCTAGTGAAACTCTCAGACAGTTTACAGATGATAACAATTTAGACATAGCTCTGTATAATAAATACTGCATATCTGGACTGACAACACAATTAAATAAATATAGATGGTATCACAAAATAAAAATAAATGAAAATACATATACTCCCGGAGAAATGTCCACAAACCGCTGCACCGTCAGGCATTTTGACTTGGTAGATTTTACTGACAAAAGAGTTTTAGATATTGGCTGTAGAGATGGTTTGCATTCTTTTGAGGCTGAAAAAAGAGGAGCTAAAAGTATTTTAGGTATTGATACTTGTCTTAGTTTAGGATCTACTGAATTCCTTATTCCTTACATGAATAGTAAGGTTTGTATGAAAGAAAAAAGCCTATATGATATAGAAGGCAAATATGATATCATTATTTTTGCAGGTGTCTTATATCATCTTAGATATCCTTTCATGGCTTTGAAGAAAATATCTGAAGCATTAGTAGAAGGTGGCATTTTAATACTGGAAACAGCAATATGGGATGAGAATTCAGACAAAGCATTATTATGGTGTCCAACTTCTGAAGACTCTCCATATGAATCTTCTAGCGTCACCTTTTTTAACCATAAAGGACTAAAAGATAATTTAATTATGTTCAATCTTTATCCAGAACTCAGAATACCAAAACCGAAAAACACTCTAAATATTCGTCGTACAAGCATAAGATGTGTCAAAAAAACAGATCAGAACGAAAGAAAAATAAAAACACAAACATATTGGGACGGGAATTTTCACAAAACATGGCAAAAATAGATCAGATTTGACAAGCCCTACTGCAACCACTACAATATGCCCATGAGACCAGACTGGACAGATTATTTTTTAGGATTAGCCAAAGCTGTTTCGCAACGTAGCCATGATATACACACTCAGCACGGTTGCGTGATCACAGATAAGCAGCACCGAATATTGGGTGTTGGATATAATGGTTTCCCAAAAGGTATGGATGATTCAACCCTACCTACTTCTCGTCCAGAAAAATATCACTGGATGATTCATGCGGAAAGAAATGCATTATCCAATTGTGTTATTCGTCCAGATAATGGCAGGGCATATATCACTGGTCAGTCTTGTAATGATTGTATCATGGCCTTATGGCAAGAGGGCATTACGGAAGTAGTTATGGCAGATAGTCACGGAACAAAACTTTTTGATAATGATGCAAAAAACCGCTTTGATTTATTTGTTGCACAAACAGGAATTAAAATCACCAGATATACACCAAACCTAGATTGGATAAAGCAAATTAGATAAGTAGAGTTTTGCAATTAGTAGTAAAGATTAGGTGTATTTGAGTACATAAACATTATTTATTTTCGGCCCTTGCTTACTCTAACTTATGATTTATCATATATGTATGACCAAATCAATTCTTTATTCGGGCCAAATCAGAAATAGAAAGTCTTAAGGAGATATTATGTCGTCGTTAAATGAGCTTCAAAATTATACCTTTGTAAGTAAATATGCTCGTTGGATAGAAAAAGAAAACCGTAGAGAGACTTGGAAAGAAGCTGTTGATCGTGTTAGAGAAATGATGCACACAATGTATGACGACAAGGCAATTAAGGAGGATATAGATTGGGCTTACGACCTCATGTTTAAAAAGAAGGTACTGGGAAGCCAAAGAGCCCTTCAGTTCGGCGGAGATCCAATCCTGAAGCGTCATGCAAAGATATATAACTGCACAAGCTCATATTGTGATCGTTTAAGATTCTTTCAAGAGTGTTTCTGGTTGTTGCTTTGCGGTAGCGGTACTGGTTTTAGTGTGCAAAAACACCATGTAGCTAAATTGCCAAATCTTTCATCAGAAAAAAAAGATAAGAGAAAAGGTGTAAAATATGTTATAGAAGACAGCATTGAAGGCTGGGCTGATGCATTAGGTATTCTATTAAGCTCATATTTTAATAAGCCTAGCGAAACACGCTTTGCAGAATATAAAGATAAGTATGTTGTCTTTGATTACAGTAATATTCGAGAAAAAGGATCTCAATTATCTTCTGGTGTTGGCAAGGCCCCAGGTTTTGAACCACTACAAAACGGCTTAGAAAAAATTAGAGAACTCTTAGACAAGTGTATTGAGAATGGCCAAAAAAAGCTCAGACCGATTGACGCTTATGATATTATTATGCACAGCAGCGATGCTGTACTATCTGGTGGGGTGCGTAGAAGTGCGTCATTAGCACTATTTAGTGCAGATGATGATGAAATGGCAAAAGCTAAAACTGGTAATTGGTATATCGACAATCCTCAAAGAGCAAGAAGCAATAACTCTGCACTGCTATTAAAAGATGACACATCCTATGAAGATTTTAAAAATCTTATGGAGTCTGTTAAAGAATTCGGTGAGCCAGGGTTTATCTGGAGCGATTCTACAGAAATGACTTTCAATCCTTGCGTTGAGGTAGGTATGTGGCCTGTTGATGAAAAAACAGGTAAGTCAGGATGGCAAGGCTGTAATCTTTCTACTATCAATTGTTCCTCTGTAACAGATGAAGATGATTTTTATGAAAGATGCAAAGCAGCGGCTATTATTGGAACACTACAAGCGGGATTTACTGATCTAGATTATTTAGGCGAAGTAAGCAAGTCTATCTTTGATCGAGAAGCACTATTAGGTGTTTCATTAACTGGAATTATGGAAAAACATGATCTAGTACTAACAGAAAAAGTTTTAAAAGCTGGTGCAAAAATCGCTGTTGATACCAACAAAGAGTTGTCTAAAAAAATTGGCATTAATCAAGCAGCCAGAGTCACCTGTTTAAAACCAGAAGGCACTAGTAGTTCTATGCTTGGTACAAGTTCTGGTATTCATCCACACCACGCCAAGAGATACATTAGACATGTTCAGGCTAATATCCTAGAACCTCCTTATCAATATTTCAAGAGTTATAATCCACAGGCTTGTGAAAAGTCTTCATGGTCTGCCAATAACACTGATGAGGTTATTAAATTCCCCATCGAAGTACCAGATGGCTCAAAATTAAAAAATCAATTACCTGCCGTAGAAATGCTGGCAGTGGTCAAGGATACACAAAAGAATTGGGTTCAATCTGGCAAAAACAGATCATTATGCACTCAAGAGTTTCTTAGTCATAACGTTAGCAACACAGTAACTGTACAACCAGATGAGTGGGAAGAAGTTACTAAATACATTTACAATAATCGTAAATATTTTGCAGGCATAAGTCTCATTCCACAGAGCGGAGATAAAGATTATCCACAGGCTCCATTTACAACTGTATATACTAGCAGGGAAATAGTAAAAGAGTATGGGGATGCAGCACTGTGGTGTTCTGGTTTAATAGAACTCGGATTAAATGCTTTTGACAATAATCTGTGGGCGGCATGTGATTATATTACTTTAAATCAAGAAACAGATAAAGATGGCGATGATAAGAAATTATTCTCTCTTAAAATGAGGAGGTTTGCTAAAAAGTATTTTGATGACGATATTAGAAGGCTGACCTATTGCATGAAAGACGTATATAATTGGAAAATTTATACTGATTTATACGATAGTTTTACCAAAGTGGACTATACACAACTATTAGAAACAGAGGATAATACCGTAGGGATTGAAGAAATTAGTTGTGCTGGTGGCGCATGTCTAATCTAAACATTTCCTGATAAGGTGCATATCTTGAGAAAAAGAAAAAAAAGAACTAATAATACTAATAAAAGCTTTAGCGTTTTAGACAACAAAAAAGACGGTTTTGAAAAGCCAGAAGAAATAATCGTTGGGTTTAAAAATAGATTAAAACCAAGAAGTATTAATCAAAAAGAATATATTAGAACAGTAGCAGAAAACACCATAACATTTTGTCAAGGCGTTGCTGGTAGTGGTAAAACACATATTGCTGTTGGTATGGCTTTGGAATACTTGATTGAACACAAGGTTAAAAAGGTGGTTATTACAAGGCCTGTTGTAGAGGCTGGAGAAAAACTAGGCTTTTTACCAGGGACAGCTGAAGAAAAACTACATCCTTATCTATTACCTCTTTTTGACGAGATTAATCATTTTATTTCTAATCAACATAGAGGCAAATTACAAAGTTCTCATCAGATAGAAATCGTACCTCTTGGTCTTATGAGAGGAAGAAGTTTTCATAATGCTTTTATAGTTGCAGATGAATGTCAAAACGCTTCATATGATCAGCTGAAAATGCTCTTGACAAGAATTGGTATGGACAGTAAAATGATCCTTACCGGGGATACCGAACAGTCAGATTTAGAATATAGAAAACAGGGTGGTTTCGAAACGATCATAAATAAACTTCAAGATACTAATAGTATCGGTTTTTCATCTCTTGAAACCACAGATATTGTTAGAAATCCGATTATTGCAGACATCGTCTATAAACTACAATGAGCCATAAAAATTGCTTAGTATTAAATTCTGACTATACGCCAATAGGCATTATAGATTGGCGTAAAGCCATGATATGGTCTTTTAGATATAGTAGTGGAAACTATTCTAGTATAGATATAATAGAATATCATGATGAAGATATTATTGTCAGTTCTAGCGGACCAATGAACATCCCATCAATAATTAAAACAACACAATATTTCAAGATATTTAATAAGAGAGTTAATTTTTCAAGAAAAAATGTATTCATTAGAGACGACTTCACTTGCCAATATTGTGCCACTAAACTACCAATAAATAAATTGACTTATGATCATGTGATCCCTAAATCTGTTTGGAAAAATGAATCAAGTCCAACATGTTGGGAAAATATAGTGACAGCATGTATCAAATGCAATTTGAAAAAATCTAACAAAACTCCTACTCAAGCAAATATGCCACTCAAAAGAGAGCCTTTTATTCCGCAAAAAAGTTTGAAATACTTGCCATTGTCCTATCAGTTGAATACTATACTGAAAGACTTTCCCCAACAGTGGTATGCTTATATAGGAGATTTGATAGGATAATGCCAACTTACAGCTATTATTGTAAGCATTGCGATTCTACATTTGAGCTTTTCTTTAGCATTAATAATTACAAAGAAAAAGCGAGGTGCGAAACCTGCAAAAAAACTTGCACTAGAGATTATATTGAAGATGTTTTAAGTCAGTCAGCTTCTGTCAAAAAATCCGATAGCGAACTAAAGACTATAGGAGATTTAGCCAATCGTAATCGTGATAGATTTTCAGCAGATGAGAGAGCTGCACTAGATAAAAAACATAATGAGTATAAAGATCAAGAACTTGCTAAAGAACTGCCTAAAGGCATGTCTAGGATGAAAAAATCAAATAAAGTAAAGTGGAGATAAATATGTCAGACGACTTAGATTTTACGTTAGACCAATCACGAAACAAACCTGTGTCTCATGAGGATGAGTTCTATACATTATTTGGTATGGAAGATTATGTAGACGACAACGGCAACACTAGACAAAACAAGCAAGATAAAAAGACTTATGCCAAACGAGTGGACGGGAAATGTCTTGTTAAGATAGGTATAGATGGCAGAGTCTATAATCCTCTTGGATTATTCTCTGAGGGTAATGCTAATAAAACACTCGCAAAAGTAGGTAAAGATCAGTATAGCTTTAAGAGAGTTAATAATAAAGTCTTCGATCTTTACATATCTTTTCTAAGAACCAAAAATATTGCGTGGTTAAACAATGCTAATAGGGAGTTATTATGAGATTAAATAGATCGCAGAAGTATGCTATTCAGTGGATGGTTCAAGAAGGCAATGATATTACACAAATTGTCAAAGAACTAAAAATTCCTACAGATGCAGTTAATAAGTTTATCGAAAAGAACTGTAAACCAAATAAGGAAAACTCAGTAAAAACTACATCATCTCGTATAAAAGCTAAAGATTTAATGATTAATAAGACGGCAGAAAAAGGAACACATAACGTTGCTATTATGACTAAGGAAGCTTCAGAACTAGCAGATGATTTCAAGAAAAAGATACCTCCCCAATCTAGTCGTCACTCTGCTAACATTCATAGGATTAATGAATAAGTATATTTCCAAGTACTCTAACAATAAGGAAGTGAGTGCTGCTCAATACATTACAGAAATAATATGCGAGCACTATGCTAAAAAGAATAAGTTGGATTTACACTATCGGTTTTGGACGCACAAAGATTGGGCTTCCTATTACAGAAACCAAATAGGGACAGCAAATAAATTATTAAAGAAGTATGACTGTAGAGCGATTATAAGAGCTTTAAATAATCCCAAAAGTTCAAAAATTTATTCCTTGAGGGCTCCACACCTAACAGCTATTATAGAAAGTGAGCAAACCAGGATTGAATCCGAAAATACTCAACTAAATAACAATTATGAAAGAAAAGACCATAATACATATCTGACAGGGAAAGCCAAAAAGAATATTATATCCAAGTTGAAGGAATTAGAATGACTATGACAAAAGAAAAACCAAAGAAAAAAGCTAGTGGATTGGCAGCAGATTTAGAAAAAACTTTCGGGGTAGATATTCTGAGGTCTGGAAGTTCAATCAAAGAGAAAGAGGTTCTTACAATACCACTCAGTCCATCTTTAGATATGATTTTAAATGGGGGAGTACCAGAAGGAAGTTTTGTTGTTTTGACGGGACAGCCCAAATGCGGGAAGACAGTAACATCTCTCAGCTTGGCCGCTACAGCATTAGACCCAAAGTACCAAGGAAATCTAGAGAAACCTAGACATGCGTACTACCTAAACATCGAGGGTAGGCTGAAAAAGCGAGACATAGAAGGAATAAAAGGATTAGACTTAGATAGATTTACTTTAATAGGTTCTACTCAGGGTAAAATTCTACACGCAGAAGAATATCTTCAGATTGCTGAACGCATAATTAACGAAGAACCTGGAAGCATTGTAATCATCGACTCATATTCTGCCTTATGTACAGAAGCAGAAATTACATCTGATATGAGCAAGATGCAAAGAGCAGACGGAGCAAAATTACTAGCTAAGTTTTGCAGGAAAGTGGCTAATGTTATTCCGGTTAATAAAAATATTGTTGTGGGTATTACTCATTTGATGGGTAACCCTACGGGATATGGAGCAGAATTTAAGGAAAAATCTGGTCAAGCTATTGCATATCAAACAGACATTAAATTAAGGGCTAAAAAATTCTCTCCTTGGCTTCTTGGTAAAGAGAATACTCAAATTGGACAAGAAGTAGAATGGCAAGTTATATGCTCTGCACTTGGGCCTCCAGGAGCCATCACTACTAGCTATATTAGATATGGAGAAGGTATTGATAAGGGTATGGAATTATTTAATATGTGTGTAGACATTGGATTAATTACTCAGGCTGGTGCTTGGTATACATTCAATACGGTTGATGATAATCCTAAATTTCAAGGTGCTGAAAAAGCTAGAGAATTTTTAATGCACAATCCTGAAGTTTATAATTCTTTACTAAAAGAGATTAACGAAGCATTGGGAATATAATGGATATTATTGATTTAGATGAGAATATCAGAAAATGGTCATTAAAAGGATATGTTTCTAAAGCCACAGCAACCAATAAATCTAGTAACCATATCAAAGCTAGAAAAATGTTGCATAAAAAATATCCTACTTTGCAAATATTGGAAGAGGTCTCTATACCAATAAACAGAAAAGAAACCTTGTACTTAGATTTCTACATACCTATGATAAAAAAGTGCATAGAAGTACACGGCGAACAGCACTATAAGTTTGTGCCATTTTATCACACTAACAAACTAAACTTTTTGAAAGCACAGAAAAAGGACAGACAGAAAAAAGAATGGTGCGATAAGAATGCAATATCATACATAGAGCTGCCCTATAATTTAAGCACAGAAGAATGGGAAGAAAGACTAAATGAACACTAAAGACAAAGTGAAAGAATGGGACGATATCCTAGATGAATACGAAAAAGGTATAGGGCTACCTCAATATAAAGGTGATCAATTTGCTAATGAAGAATTAGAGCATTATTTTTCTATGGATAGAAAAGTATTAGAAACGATGACTCCACAAGACTGTGGAGAAATAGCATACAGATTAGGTCAATTTAGTTTCCATATCCAAAGGAGTCTCAATAGAGAATTAGCTAGATGTAATTGGGCAGAAGAAAATATTAAAGAAACAATAGCTGATGAAATCAATTCATATAAAGGATATGGCTATATTGAAAAATCTTCTCAAGCAATTAAACACAATGACAATGCCAATGCATTAAATAAAATTAAAAAATATGCCAGAATGAGAGCAGACAGACTGCAATATATGGCCAATGGAATCAAAAATCTCTCAGACATTCTGCTAAATATACAAAGGAATAAGGTGAGAAATGAGCAATAAAAAAGAAACGGTTGAACAAATCTATAAGCTGCTTATGGCTTTGGTTGATGATGACGAAGAGCAGGCCACAGAAGAAGAGAAGCCTAAGAAGAAATCAACAACAAGCAAAAACAAGAGAGTAGCCAATAGCAAAAAGACTAAGGCTGTTTCTACAAACAAATTCGATAGTATGCCAGAAAGAAATATGTTTAAAGAAGACACAGTGATTGACAAAAAACTTAGAGTGATTGATCCCTGTCCAAGAACCCGTTCATTCAATACTATTGAGGTAGCCTGTCGTGTATGCGGCAAAAAGGAAAATCTCAACCCGGTATTAGTTAATGAGCCAACAAGGTATAAATGCAATGGATGTTCTAGGTCTGGAGGGTGATTTATGAGTCTCAGTGATACCGCTGCTGAAAGAGCCGTATTGTCTGGAATTTGCAAATACGCTGACAATATTTATTTGGAAATTTCTGATCTTATTGATGCCGAATGTTTCACTATAGATAGTAATAAGCTGATTTTTGAGTGT
>Ga0070746_10001706_pt1 | contig 12987 bp, 16 predicted proteins | sample VirMetDEL_Mar_21_FD_77016 | JGI IMG/M metagenome (GOLD analysis project Ga0070746, IMG submission 77016) | Aqueous microbial communities from the Delaware River and Bay under freshwater to marine salinity gradient to study organic matter... | ecosystem: Environmental > Aquatic > Marine >... | reverse complement strand
TGATAATTGTCGTAAATGCAACCCTGATGAAAAATGGTGATTTAAGATGACAGCATTCGACAAGGCTTGGGGTATCGTGAAAAAGGATAAACGGGTGAAATGCCCTTCTTGTAATGAGATGGTTCACCCTGATGATATAGGAGGGCAAATCGTTGATTACGACCATTGGTTCAAAACAGGAGAGGGAGAAGTAAGGATGATAGATTCAAAGAATCCTAAACAATGCAGATATTGTGAATGGGGGCCGGAAGCGTGACAGCATTCGACAAGGCTTGGGGTGTCGTGAAAGCCAAACCCTATTATGGTAACGATTCCGTTGATGGAGATAGATGCGATGTATGTGTAGGGCCATTAGAACCTCCTTTATTCCAGAGAAAGGATGGTTCGATTGTTTGTTCAATGTGTGAGGATTTTGAATGACCGCATTCGACAGGGCTTGGGGTGTCGTGAAAAGCGATATGGATGCAAAAATAGCCCGTTTTATCAAGAATACAAGTAATTCTGGAACACCATATGATGATTATGATTTTGATGGCAAAACATTGAAAGTATATTATAAAGATAATGTTGAAAAATATACATTAAATGATTTAAAAGAAGCAGGAGTTTTGTAATTATGTCTGATGAAGAAATGGATGCTGAATTTTGGGCATGGTGGGATACATTAACAGATTATGATAAAGAAGCCTTAAGAGGGGTGTAATTAATTTGGTATTGGCTAAAAGAGCATTAGGGACTTGTACCGATTGTGGTGCAAAAGGCCGTATTTGGTCAACTAGGACATCTTCTGAATATCCTTATAGCACCGAAGAATTATGTAAAAACTGTTCTGATACTAAAAAATCAAAAGATAGTTTTGCAATGGCGTGGAGAGTCGTAAAAGGCAATGAAATAGAAAATGATAATGAAACGTCTATGGAATTAAGAGGCTTGCCTCTTCCCGAAGGTGAGCAATTATGTGATGGTTTATCAGTAGCGGATACGGGAGATAATAATTGTCAAGGAGATGGTCTTTTAGGTGAAGATGGAGGCTATGAATGTAGTAGTTGCGGAAATCTTCATTGTCCCGAATGCCATCATCATTATCCACTTGAAGACGAACAAATAGATTTTGAACATAGAATAAATTTTAAAAATTCAGGTTTAGAATTTTCATTAGGTACTGATATAGATTCGGCGTTAGACCATGCGGGACTTGGTGATGCATCTAATATATGCGGGCATTGCATAGAAAATAGAGTACCGGGTGCAATAGAAGAGTATATAGAATATGTTCATGGAGAAGTAGCAGCAGAAGAAGAACAAAAAGAAGATGAAAGAGAAAGAGATGAAGAATTTAATCAAAGGGTTGACCAAGCACCTTTCTTTGGAGATAATAGAGGGGAGACTTTGTTTAATGAAACATCTCCCCATTTACATGCTAAATTTAATCCAAATTGGCAAGATACAATGAAAAGTAAAGATAGTTTTGAAATGGCTTGGGGTGTCGTGAAAGAAGCACCTACTGAAGAGTGCAAGGGTTGTGGTTTAGCACATGGTTCACCTAATAGTGAGTATTGTTCTGAAATATGTGAAAGACAAAATATGAAAAAATCAGATGATATGTTAAGAGATGCTTTGGCTCGTAAGTTGCCTCCAAGAAAAGAATTTAGTGAAAAAGAAATAGAAGCAATGATGGGAAGGCGTGTACTTCCACCTAGAAAAGATCCAGAAGACGACCCTTTGGTTCATAGAGCAAGAAAGAACCTAATGGAAGAAAAACAAAGGTATGGACAGTAGTATTGATTAACTATTGACATTTAATCAATATTGCAGGGAGAAGACATTTTCGTACATCGTTAACTCATCTCTTACTAGGCGTGTTATCCCCCGACTCCCTGCACCAAAATCTTTTGAACAATGGATTTCTTAGCGTGAACATGAGTTTGCACACCATACCGATGGTTGCAAAGTTTCATCATACAAATGAACATCTATATTGTCATGATTGCGGCAATCCTTTGCATGGTTCTGTTGTTTCAAGTATTCTTGACGAAGTGGTAAAAAGTATCGAAGAAGTTAGAAATATGATGGGCGATGTAACTGACATGCAAGCCCATGTAAGAGGTGTCGAAAATCAAAGAGGAAAGATGAAAGATGAAGAATCAAATCAATATAAGTCTCGATATAATGATGTAATTCCCGTTTATCAAAAAGCAATTAACGAAGTGAGAGACAAATTAACTCAATATCCCTTAACAGGAGGTGTTGATTTTCGTCCTGATGGAATACATGCAATGGAATCTATATATCAAAACAATATGAATAAACCTGCATTTAATTCCAAAGAAGTAAATAGATTTATACTAGAAAACAATATTAAAGGTGCGATAAAAGATAGTCATCATGGATTAAGTAAAAATTCTAAAATGCCGGGAGGAAGTGAAGACATGCCTACGGCCACTTGTAAACTTGGAAGCATATTAAGAACTAGAGATAAAACTACATGTAAGCATTGTTATGTAGATAAGCCCGGTGCTTTTATGAAACAAAACGACCCTCAAAAACATTATTGGAGAAATTTTTTAGGACTTTCAAATCCTCATCTTTATGGTGCGGCTCTTTCTTATCAAATTGCACAACATCCAGATAGTAGATTTAGGTTTCAATCTTCAGGCGATTCTCAAAGTCCTCACCATTTTGCTTTAAAAATGGATGTAGCAAGAGCAAATCCCGATAAACAATTTTGGATAGCAACAAGAGAAGCGAAAATGTTGAAAAATTACCTAAGAGCACATCCTGCTGAAATGATGGATTCTGCAATACCTCCAAATGTTACAGTTAGAGTATCAACGGAAATGGAAGGGGTACACCCTGAAGAAGAACACATGGTAAGAAGTGTTACAAAAATGCATCCTAATATTACTGCAACATCTGTAAATGCGGCACATAAAGACCAATATGGAAGTAAAGCATATGTTTGTCCTTCAGCAGGTAAAACAGGTGATGAAAACAGTTGCGAATTTCATGGTTGTAATGCATGTTGGGATCGTTCAATTCCTTGGATTGATTATTCTGGACATGGAGATAAAGATATTCATCCCAAATATTCCGAAGAGGATATGGAAAAGGTAATTCAAGCAATGGACGAATCGCAAAGAATTCGGGATATGAAAACACAATCTCCTGTTTCTAGTGTTATCCCAGATTACTTTAATCTTAATCAATAAAATAATCCCAACACTCATAACCCTATCAGTATTCACATGTCATAATGGGAAAGCATGTTTCGATTATATTGCGTGATGATTTATGGCATATTATGGAAGAAAAAAGGGGTCGGGAATCTAAATCTTCTTTTTTAAACCATGCAATTGAAACATATTTCCGACATTTACAGGAGTGAAACGATATGAGACAGAACCCTATGCCTCCGGGGGGTGCTATTCCCCCTTGGGCAAATGATAGCCAAAGGATAGATGTAAATTTGATAGCAATGTTATTGTGGCAAGCATTACTTACAGGATGTGCAGTAACTATATCTCACAAAGGATGGTATCTCCCAACTGCAAATTCAGCAGAAATGGGATTACAATATGGTTTGATTACATTTGGATTCTTGTGTTTAGCAATGGTATTATTCCAAGTAGGAGGAATAAGAGATAGTTTGGCTATGAGGGCAGAATTTGCTTCAGATGCTAGATATAATAAATGGTTTAGGAATCAAATGCAATTGCAATCTCGTAGGCATCAACAACAATTACAGTATCAAGAGTATGAAAACCAATATCAAGCATCTACTGGACAACAACTTTTTGGAGTTCCTAATGATAAGAAAAATGATAAAAAATAGATAAGGTGCAAATATGTGGCCTTTTACTACTAAGCAAGAAAGACAAACCGAGGCTATGTCTCAAATACTTGCTGAAAATGCCTATGAACGAAGGATGGAGCGACTTGCCGGATGGGTACGCACAGTAGTTGCTACGATTGGTGGAATAGTCCTAACATTTCTTACATTATTCCTACTAGACCAAATAGGAGATGTTACTCCTACACAAGTATGGGAGTGGATAACAAGGGAGTGAGGTGGAACAAATGAGTTCCACAGTTTTAGCAGGTCACATTCTTCTTGCATCAGTTAACGCTATAAAAACCATATATCGTAACTTAAAACCATTTAAAATTGGAGTATATGGCCCAAGTATGACGGGAAAAACTACATTGGATCAGTATCTTACTGTACCCGGTGATATTGAACCCATACCTTTGCATTTTAGAACTACACATCCTATTGTTAACGGAAAGCCGCAAATGCCTAGGCCGCATCGTAAACAGATAAAATGGAAAAGACAAAGAGTTCCTGTTTCCAGTGCAGATATAGCAGGGCAACATCAATTCAAAAATTTGTGGATAGAAGATATATTTGGCAGAAAGGTCAATATTGTATTTTTTATGGTTGATGAACGAATATTGTCAAATTCACAATTTGCAATGGAAGCGGTTGCTTCTTTGAAATATATTGTAGACAACATTACCAAAAAAAATGTAAGTTCTGAAATAAGTAGAACTGCTAAAAAGAATCTAAAAAAAGGATATAAACCCGACCTTTTTTGTTTTTTAATTAATAAAATGGATGTTTGGTGGACTCCTCAAGCAGCGTATTTATGGGAGAGAGGTTTGCAACGTGAACATCCTATTGTTGCACCTTTTAGAAGTGAATTAAGAAGATTGCGTAGAGCAGGGATTCGTGCAGAAGTGGAGGCAATTTCTGCACAACATGGAGTTAATGTAGAGAAGGTTATGATAAAGATGATTGAAACGCTTTGATAATGATACATTAAAGAGGCTATTAGTTATGTCAAGTCTATGAACATGATGCCAAGTATGCCTCAAATGTGGGGCGGCGGCATAAAATTATCTGGTTTAACTGATGCTCAATTGATGCAATTGTCTAAAGAAACAGGGGTTGGTTATCAATTATTAAAATCTCAACAAATGGCTGAAATGGCAAGTTCTGGTTCACAAGGGGTCGGCACAGACGAAAAAACAGAAACCTTTGTTCCCACTGTTGAAATTAGATTAAAAACTAATCCAAAGAATCCACGTAAAGCAAGAAAGCAAAACATAAAAATGTTAAGAAAGGCACTTAGGCCACCAAGATATAATTTTGGTCTGTTTAGAGTTTACAGATATAATGCTGCTCATGAATGTGCATGTTGTGGAGTAGACATACGCAGATTCATAGAGGGCGATAATGCCTATGCACATATTATTGATGAAGATACAAATTTATCTCTATCAGATATATATTGGTTTGATGAAGATACAGGCAATGCAAAAAAGCCACATGCACGTAGTCATGGAGATATAGGAGATGAACTAAATAGCACATTATGTCCTGCCCATTTACATATATATCATACATTGAAGAAGATTTTAATGGAAGAACAATTAGAAAATGAAGGAATATCAAGGCCAGTAAGTAGAGGAACTAAATTCTTAAGAGTGCCGGGATTAAGTTCTTCTAAATCAAAAAATCGTTCAACCAATGAATCTTTGATAAAATACGAACCTTTTTTTCGGATGATTCAACAAGATGTTCAACACCAAAAAGGCATTACATTGCATCAACATCCGAATCCAATAACGGGCGTTGCAGATTTAGTAACTATTACATTTGATTTACGTGCATTGCAAATTCAAGAATCATTGAAACAAAAAGCAACAATAGGAATTCCTGCTCAACAAGTAAATGCAGCCCCTACTTCTGTTACCACTCCCCCAATTACAACAACAGGGGCGGGAACAAATTAATGAGGAATAAAAATGGGTTGGTTTAGTAAAAGTAATGAAACTCCTACGCAACAATTTGGAGCACCTACAACATTTGGTGCAGCAGGAGGAGCAGGTGCAATGGGAGGATATGGAATGATGAATAACGGTATGGGTGGAACAATGGATCCGATGCAGATGCAAATGATGCAACAAAATCCAATGATGCAAGCAATGGCAAATGACCCTGTTCAAGCAACTGCTAGATTGTTGCAGTACAATGACCCTATTGCATCATTTATACAAACGAATAACATGGCAGTTATGATGAACTTATTTTCTGAAATGATGACATTAGCATTGAAGGACTTTTTTGCAAATGTATCTCTTATTACTGATGAAAGTGGGAAAATAACATTAGATACTAATTCTTTGCCAACAAACCTTGTTTCAATGTCGGCTGAAAATATTAGACTTACATTGCAAAATCTACAAACTTCTTGTATGCAACAAACTCAAATGAATCAGCAACAAATTCAAATGTTATTGTCAGCACATAATCCTATGATGAATAATCAGCCGGGTTTCTTCGGAAGTATGCTTGGAGGATTACTTGGTAATCAAATGCAACAACATGGTGGCATGGGAGCATTAGGGGCGGCGGTGCTTTAAAATGAGAAAAGACCAATATGGTGAAGAGGATCAGGGGATTAATCCAATGCAAATGGGAGTTGCAATGTTTAGTCCTAATAAAATATTAGTAGAAAGTGCAACAATGATTTTCATAATAGCCTTTATGCTACTAACAATAACAGTTCTGATTTACAAAGGCCCATCAATGGGGTCAACCGAATCAATGGTAGGTGTTTTGGCTTTATTTGTTACTTTCTTGATTGCAGGTCGCCAATACGCTTCCTTTCGATAACGCCCCTATCAGATATGGGGGCGGAGGATATACCTCTCAATATCAGCCAAGGCAATACAATCCTCTTGATGTTAATAAAGACGGCAAAGTGGATTTTAAAGATGCTAAACAAGCAATGTCTAATATCAAAAACAAAATGGATGTAGATGGCGATGGAGATGTTGACTTTCAAGATTTTAAGAAAGCGATTACGAGAAAAAAGAAAGTTTGTATAGAATGCAACAAACCACTTACAAAGAAGTCAAAGTATGGCACAGGTGTTTGTGTAGAATGTTATAGAAACCCTCCAGAACATATGATTTGTAAAGCAACAGTCGCTTCTGGAAAACGATGCAAAAGACGCATTTCCTCTGATTCAAAAGAGGGATATTGTGGCATTCACTTAAGAAAGCATGAAAAGACACAATAATGATGGTATGTAGTTGAGATAACATGGCAGGTCGGAAGACTCGTAATAATTGTCCTTTTTGTCAGCATCCTGACAGGGATGAATTAGAGAAACAAATCCGTACAGGATTAGTTAAAACCGAAGATTTGGATAAGCAACAAAATTGGGCAAGTGGCACATCACATCGTCATATGAGGAGACATTCCGGCGAATATCATAATAATAGTAATGAAGAGTGTCCGATATGCACTCATCCCGAAAGATCAGTAATTGAAGCATCATTAATAGATGGATTGTCTTCTGTTTCTGATTTTGCATTTGAATTAGGCGTTACGGAAGAAACAATAACTCATCATCTTGAAAAACATACTCGTCCATTAATTAAAGAGGCCGCTACATTAGAAATGATACCTACTGCCTTGACAAGTACAAGAGATTCTTTACTTAGAATTGAAAAAAATATGAATAGGTTAGATTCAATTTTTTCTATGCAGTTAGACCGTATTGAGTCGCAATTCATTGATAATCCTGATTTTATATCCTCAAAAGATATAGACTTGGCAGTAAGGTTACATCGTGAAGTGAGAGAAACTCTCAATGATTTAGCAGGGTGGATGGAGAAAATGGAAACTATTGACACTAATCAAAGTGTTAATGTTATTACCGTTATACAAGCACATTTTGCCGAGAAATCTCCTGATGAATGGAGAGTTTTAAGGAATGCATTAGCGGAAGCAGGGGTGCTTGAAGAATGAAATCAATGGCACAATTAATGCTTAAAGATACTCCTTATGAGGAAATATTGCATGGCAATTTCCCAAAGTCTCAAACTAAATTAATTAAGTTGTTAGATGGATTAGATTATGTCGTAGAAGAATGGCAAGAAGCCATGATTGAACATAAGATACCAGATATTGAAGATGTTGCTTCTGAAATACTATCAAGTATAATTTCGTGTAGGTTTGCTATTATTGATTATTGGAGAGGTAGAGAAGAAGGAGAAAGGAATATTGGATATTTGGAAGCAGTAAAAACAATTCAAACATTAAAAAATACATTTATCCAACTAGCAAAACCATATTTACACACACCTTTTATATCTAATTGGTATTTAGACCTGCCCATTAAAGTAGAGGTTTCATTCAAACATATTCAAAGAAAGTTGGTAGAAACAGTAGAAGGAGGGGAAATAAATGGTTAAATTTTCAAGTGAAATCATAAAAACAAGTTCTACTCCTAATGATATAGGAAACATATACAGACCTCGTACTCAAGAATTTACAGGAGGATATAATGGTCGTGAAATGGGTAATTATGGCGATTTAGATGTTAATCCTAATGAAAGTGCAGAAGGTTTATCACATCATCAAAGAGGAACACCTGAAGATGCTGAAAGCCTAAAACAAAGAGATAAGAAAGAACGTAGGGATAAGGCTTTGCGAGAATTATTGCCCGGATTAAAACATATATCCTTATCTCCAGAAGATTTGGAAAGTGGATTAGCAAATCGTTCACCAAGAATGCAAGATGAAAATAAATTATTGGAAACAGGATTAGGAGTAGATAAGGGAGCAAGTGGCATTGGATTATCTATGGGAGGTAGTCAAGGGCCAGTAAGAAGTGATACTGCTAATATTAGGTTCGGAGTTCAATCAGCAGGTGCAGTAAGAACAAGTACCGAAGTAGTATATTCTGATTTATTAAAGGGTAAAAAAAGATATAAAGGCCGTAAATATGAGGAAGATGAAGAGTCTGAAGAAGATGAAGAAAAAGGCCGAAAACGCCGCAGAAGAAAGCGAAAAAGTGAAGGAGGTAGAAAAGGAAAGAAATTAGGTGGCAAACATGAAGGAGGTAAAGGCCGTGATGTCAAAGGCCGTTCTAAAAGACATGCAAGTCAAGCAGCAAGACGAATGACTCTTGATAGACAAGCATTTGCTCCAAATATTCGTAGCCAAGCAGCACGACAAATAGGTGCTTCTTCTTCTATACCTTTAAGATTACGCGATCCTGTCGCATGGGAAAGAAAGAAAGCAAAGGCACGAATGCAACGTATGATGGGCAGTATGCCTAGAGCACATACGCATCACCAATCAGCAGGTTCAACAGGTTTGTCATCTGCACATCAAAATAAAAACATATTAGGTGTTGTACCTAATACATCTACAAGACTTCCTGCTTCTCCAAAAATGGGTACAAGTTTGAATGTAAGAGGTCAAGACCCATTAGGAACATCTGACCCATTAATGATGAGAAAAGCAAGAGGTAAAACACTCTCAAGGTCTGAATTAATCCATCTAAAAGCACAAGTTGAAAGATTAATGCGTAGAATTGAAAAATTAACAAAAGCATCTCCTGTACTTGATGAGCATTCAAAAAAAGGTGCTTCTGCAAATGAGGCATCTTCTGAACCCACAGGAGGCACTACTGCCGAATCTGCTGCATGGATTTTTGAAGATACAACTGCTCAAAACATGACTGGCAAAAGGTGATTATATTGTATAGATATAATCCTGATGATTTTCGTATATCAAAATCATACGCAGTTATGGATATTGATGAAATGATAAATACCATAATGAATATGCCTGATGAACACAATACTGCTATGAATAGGGCGGCTTATTTTTCAGGTAAAAATCACCCTTTTGAGGATTTTGAAGGTACTGCTGCAAATCCATTTGAAGAAGAAGCAGTAGAAATGGCAATTAGGTCTGGTAAAATAGATAAAGAAACAGGCAGAATAATACATGCAGGGCCAACTTCTCCAAATGATAATAGATATGCGATGGCTAGAGAACAGGCATTAAGAATAGGAAAAGGGTTAATGAATGAAGCCGCAGATAAACAGAACATAAGAAATAGAAGAATTTTTACTAACTATCAAGATGTTCCAAGGCCATTTGACACAAATGGTAAGTTAAATGCTGCATATGTAAGGGGAGTAGCAGGAACATTAAAGGATTCAAAACAAGGCGGTCAAATGCAAGGTTTGGCGTTTAATCCTTGGAAATTTGATAGCCAAGGAAACCGATATCTTGTAACAAAAATAATGTCTACTTCTCAAACGACACAAGATGGAAGTGGCCGATTCCAAGAAGGTTGGGCAAGATGGTATCACAATGCTGCTAAGGACTTAGGTTATGCAGAAACAAAATATAACAAGCAGGGTAAAGAAATATCAAGGGCAATTGACCATAAAATACCTGCTCATTATGTTCATAAAAATACATTTAATATCAACGATTCTAAAATGGCAGAATTGGTTACAAATCACATAAAAGGTTTACAACAACAAAATCCAAATATATCTCATGAAGAAGCAAAAGCAAGTCTTTTAGAACAACCTTTTGCTTTTGACCACACTCATCATGGCTTCCATAATTATGAAAGTTTTCATGATAGACACAATCGTAAAAATCGGGATAATCAAATGATTAGAGAGGGAAGGGAAGTTCCGTTTGATGATGATATAGAAGATATGAACATAGGGGCTACTGTTAATCAAGGACAAGCAGATAATTCAATCTTCCATCCTGAATCAGAAATAGAGAAACTCATAGGACAAGGAGGTGCAGTATTCCCCAAAAATAGTAGTAAACCAAGTGGAAAATTAGTTAATGCAATGAAAAAGCATTATGATATGGATGATGATGACGTAATGCGAATTTTACATGGCGTTTTTGCGGGCAGAAAAGGACATGGAGGAGAGAAAAGATATCATGGAAAAAGTCCTACACAAAGACTGGCTAATGCTCTATACGAACATGAAATGGATAGATACAATGGCAATCTTCCAAGTGACCATCATTACACAGGCCCGATAATCCCATTACCGGGTAAAGGCATAACTCCTCAAGAAACTCCTACATCTCCGTATAAACCCGATGTTACGCCGTCTGTAACTGATACTGGAATACCTACTAATTTACCAAGAGTAAGTGGTGAAGGAATTAATCTTGATAGAGTTATATCTGGTTCGCCACCTAGTAGAAACGAGCCTACTACTACTTCTTTGCCCAATGTCAATAATCCGCCTATCACTAGAGATCCAAATGTTACTAGATTGGTGTCGGAAGGTATAAACGGTATAAAGACAAATATACCATCGAATGTTCGGAGAAATATTATGGGAGGAGGCGAAGCGAACCCAAGATCTCCTTTGCCTCCTAATTTTGCATCTATGTTGACTGGTAGAGGGAACATTCAAAATATTAATGCACCAACTAACACTAATACTCTAACTGCAAATCCAACAATAAACATAAATGGTAGAAATTTAACATTGAAATCACAAATGGAAGATTACATAGAAACAATACAAATGGAGTTAGCAAAATCAGTAATAGATGATTTTCATAGCATAAAGAAAATGGATATGGAATCAACATATGATATCGCAATATTATCAAGTCATGTTCAAAGACCAACAAATGATATAATATCAATATACCATACAAGAGGAGATTGGAGAAACATCGCCAAATCATTCGGTATAGAACATAGGCATGTGCAATTAATCAAGGTGGCTTTACATGGATAATGACGTTATATTTGCTAAGGCTTGGGATATTAGTAAATTGAATTATGAAGAAGGCCGTCAATTGGCTCATAAAAGGTATAAACAACAACAAGGAATGGATGCAAGAAACGCAGATATAGATAGAATAATTGCTAATCAAGGTTCTACTAATCCACTGGCTGATGATTTTAATCCTAATGTCAAACCAAAAGTTGACCAAGCACAGGCATCAAGAGATAGGATATCAGAAGATTTGGCAGCATTACGAGCAACAGGAGGAGATAGCACAACAATGCCAAATCCAAATCAAGAACGACAAGGTGCAGGTATGTCAGGAAGATTAAGAGATGTTGCCGGAAGAATTGCAGGTGCAGTACAAGGTGCAAGAGAAAAAGCAGCACCATTATTTGATGCCGCAGGAAATGCACTCACTAATACTGCATCTACGTTGGCAAGGGGTTCTGAGGCTTTCGATAATGCAGCAACAAAATTTGCAAAGAAAAATGTTCCTAGAGTAGGAGAAGGCATCAAGAATGTTTATTCAATGGGCGTAGGAGCAGCACAAGCCGCAAATACTAAATTCAATACTCCTGAAAATCGGCAAACTGCAAAAAATCTAGCAGGAGGAGCAGTAGGTATGTTAGGAAGAGGACTAAAAAATGTTGGAAATTTTGCAACGGGCAATAACGTCCCTCAAACAGATGCAAATATGAGTAATCCGGCAAATATGAGTAATCCAGTAAATATGGGTAATCCAGTAAATACGGGTACTGCCTTAAGTACAGTTCCAAATAATCAATCTTCTGCCCAAGGTAATCCATCAATGAATGTTGGTGGTGCTATATCTGGTGATGGCAATATTCAAAATGTCAATAAACCAAGGAACACAAACACCTTAACTGCAAATCCTACCCTTAATCTAAATATAGGCGGTGGTGCAGGTAATATGGGCGGCGGTGCAGGTGGCGGAAGCGGCGGTTACGGTGGTTCAGCAAGACAAGCCATGATTGATAATGCTCAAGCCAAAGCAAACACAAGAGGAGGAATAGGTACGGGTGTGATGTCAAATTTAGCAACATTTGGCATGTCTGGAGCAGCAAAAGGTTTGTTAAATTGGAGAAAAAGAAATCAAGGAAGACAAGAATTAAGAAATTTAGCCGCAGTTGAAAAACAATTGCAATTGTCTTCAATAAGAAGTTCTCTCATAAAAGAGCAATTCCTTACTCCCGGTAATAGAGATGGTAAGGCGATATTAGGAAAAGTTAATGAAACAACAGAAACAGTCCTCGATGAACAAGGTAATGTTGTATCACAAACAAAAACAAGCAAGTTAGAAACTCCATCTGTTAAGGATAAAGACAAACCACAACAAAACGCTCCTCCTATGATGAAAGAAGAACC
>Ga0070746_10001698_pt1 | contig 13020 bp, 16 predicted proteins | sample VirMetDEL_Mar_21_FD_77016 | JGI IMG/M metagenome (GOLD analysis project Ga0070746, IMG submission 77016) | Aqueous microbial communities from the Delaware River and Bay under freshwater to marine salinity gradient to study organic matter... | ecosystem: Environmental > Aquatic > Marine >... | reverse complement strand
GTTTTTGGCGGATTCGTTCCAGTAACCATGTGGATTTATGTCTAGGCAAGTAACAGCATGACCCTGATCAATCAGACGATCTACTAAGTTACTTCCTATGAAACCTGCTCCACCTGTTACTAAACAGATCATCAAGCACCTCTACTCGCTTGATCAAAATAATAGTCTACAGACTCTTGAACATAATCCAGTTGTTCATCTGTGATCACAGCACTTGTTCCCAAGAAAAACGTATCCGTTGTTACCTTTGTCGCAACTGGGAAATCATTCTTAACATCACCATCATATAGTCCCTCATATGCAGGCTGTAGTAGAAGGTTTCCTGCAAAGTAGTTTCTGGTTTGAATCTTTCTATCTTCTAGAAAACTAGTTAGGTTGTGTCTATTCATATAAATATTGTCCTTTAATGTCAGAGGAAAAGCAAACCAAGATGGATCAGAACCATCAGTTGCTTCTGGTAGATGAAATACACTTTCGTACTTACTAAAGATATCATAAAGTCTATTAAAATTCTTTTTACGAATTTCAATCATCTCATCTAGTTTTTCCAACTGAACCAGTCCAATAGCAGCCTGTAAATCTAGAGGTTTAATGTTGTATCCGATTTCTTCATAAACGTACTTATGATCGAAAACAACATCAGGTAAACTCGGTAACCACTTATCAAATCGTTTTCCACAACTTCCATTTTTTAGAAGACATGCCTTTTTACCTGAACAATAACATCCTCTTCCCCACTCACGAAGACTTTTAATCACAGTTTCATGTTGTTTTGTTCTACAGGCAACAAATCCACCCTCACCCATAGTCATGTGATGAGCGGGATAAAAAGAACAAGTAGAAAATTCACCAAACGATCCTAGTAGTTTTCCTTTGTATGTGCTGCCAAGTGCGTCACAACAGTCTTCTAAAAGAATAAGATCATACTCATCGACGATACGCATAATCTCATCCATGTTTGGAGGATTACCCAGAACATGAGCAAAGACCAGAACCTTTGCTCCATCTTTGGCTGCTTGTTCGACTTGTTCTATATTCAGATTTAAACTTTCCAATTCAATATCAACAAACACTGGAACAAAACCACACTGAAGAATTGGATTTACTGTTGTAGGAAAACCAGCGACTGGAGTGATAACTTTAGTTCCTTCTGGAAGATTGTAAAGTCTTTTTGATTTAAGAGCAGACATCATTAACAAGTTGGCACTAGAACCGCTATTAGTTAAGGCACCATAAGACTTCCCAAGTCTGTCACGAAACTTACGCTCAAACCTCATTCCATTTTCGCCTAACGCCCACCACCCATTCAAAAGACTTAGTATTCCCGCTTCAAATTCATCATTACTGAAATATGTTCCTGCATATTGAACAGTATCTTCGCCAGCAATCCATTGCTTAGTTTCTTTTCTTGCCTCATTTACCAACTCAGAAATCAAGGACTGGATTTTAGTTTTTCCGTTTATTGTAGGTTTATTCACTGGTTCTCCAAAATCATATCAACTGCGTCAAAGACGCTAACAGATGGTACATATTTTAACTCAAGTAACTTACTATTGTCAAGACAAAAATCTTTACTCTGTACCGACTTATGGAAATTAGGAGCAGGTATATGTGTAATCTTACTCGTTGAGTTCAACTTATCTTTGGCATAATTAATAATATCGCCTATTTTCATTCCATTAGAATTGCTTATATTGACTATAAAGTTTTTCTCTGTAGTATTTATTACAGTATTGATGGCTCTACAACAATCAGAAACGTGCATGAAATCTCTAATAGGTTCACCGTTGTCATATAGTTTTATCTCTTTGTTTTCTCGTAAGAGATTGATCATATATTGCAACGCATTCTTCTTTGCAGATACTTTCTTATCATTCGAGCCTATAATGTTAGTAAGTCGAAGTATTCTATAATCCATATTAAAAGTTTTACAATACGATTTAAGTAACTGTTCGGCTGCAAGTTTTGTTATAGAATAGAAACCAGAGGGATTGCAACAAGCAGTTTCCTTAACTGGAATCTGATCTGTTTTACCATAAACAAACCAAGAACTAATAAAGTTGAAAGTAACGTTTTCTAGTTTTCTACATTCTTCTAGAACATCAATTAACTTAGTAAGATTTGTATCAATATCTAGATGTGGATTATCATAAACATTATAGTTATGAATAGTGCTTATGAAATATAGAACATTATTAGTTCTTGGTTTGTTATCTTCCCTGTCAATAGAAATACATTGATCTGGATTGTATTTAACATAAGAAGAACCAACAAATCCACTAGAACCAAACACAGAAGTTTTTTCATTCATTTTATATACATCGCAAAAGGAGAGGCGTTTATATTAGTGATATCATTATTTTTTAAGTTATGTTTATTAATTATATGGTTTATATCAAATGGTATATTATTCTTTACCGTACTTTCATTTTTTGCTTCTTTATCTGAAACTCTGTTCGTTATATAACACTCATCATCTACAATAACAGGAGATCCATAACTCTCATGTAACCTAAAGTAATGATCACAGTCTACCATCATTTGAAGTTTTTCGTCTACTCTTTCCTTTATAGCAGCAGAATATGAGCAAACAGATGGGGATCCTATAGTGTTAACACCAACAACAAGATTTGAGTTGTATCTGGGAATCATTTCATTGAAGAAAGAACTCTTGTCCCAATCACAATGATTAAATCTATATGCTGCCCATGACATTTCATTTTCGTTATGAGTTTTTATGACCTTATCTATTAGTGTATCACATGAGATAAAGTCTGCCTGATATAAGGGTTTTATGATATCCCCAGTTGCATATTTCTCAGCATTCATATAATTCACAACAAAAGAGAATGATGGATCAAAAAAGTTATGCTTGATATCCATACCATCTAGATCGGAACTATATTGATCACATACTTTCTTTATCTTATCATCTTGACTTTGATCTGATATAATCACTTCATACGATTGATTAGTTTGTTTCTTTAAACTAATCAAAAGATCTTCAATCAATACGTGGCCGTATCCATGATAAGACCAAGCAGGAACACAAATTGATACTTTATTAATCATTCCTGCTCCGATATAAATTCTTTATACGACATACCTGCTAGATCTTTCTCTGAACAAATTACTTCATCTTTACCTAGTTTCCATTCAATAGACAAGTCGGGATCAAAGACATTAACAGTAACTTCTGTGTGTGGATTGTAGTAATCGGTACACTTGTACATAAACATCGTATCTTTCAATGTCAAAAATCCATGAAGAAAACCTGGCGGAACCCATAGACTTTCTCCCTCTCTTACATTAAAATAGTTAACAACACCAAGAGTATCAGACTCTTTTCTGATATCAACTATGACATCCTGAACTTCACCAGATATAACAGTAATAATCTTACCCTGTGGAGTAACTCGTTGGTGATGTAATCCTCTCAAAACTCCACCCTTAGAAAAGGAAAGATTGTCTTGAACAAAATCATAATCCCAATCAGATCTACGAAACTGTTCTGTAAAGTAACCCCGATTGTCTTTGTATAATTTTCTAGGAAGTATTCTTGGTTGATCAATCATTGGTTACTAATCCGTTTTTTTCTAGATACAAATCTAACTCTTCTCTACACTCTGCATAAGTTTGTAGTTCGCCTTCTCTTGTTTGCCACATCCAATCTTTATACAGGTTTTGTTCCAGTCCCCAATACCCGTCAGAAACATTATGTCTTGCCCAATATTTTGGGGCTATGATGTTTTCAATTGTGTCGCTCGTAAATACTGGAAAGAAAGGGAAAGTTGAGTTTGATAGTATTACATGTTTCGCATTCTTAATTATAGCATAATCTTTACCAACGTCAAAATGATTGCACTGAAAATTTGGGAAAAAGTTCTTTGCTGAAGCAACATCGTCAGTAATCACCACGAACTCCATGTCAGATCTTACGCTTTTCATATTACTTATTGCTTGATCCCAATATTTCTGAGTAAGGAAGAGATAATCATGTCCTATATATTCTCCCCCTCTGAAATTAATCACACAAAGATTGTCTCTGGTGTATTCATAAGTGTCATGCTCAGGTTTAACCTTTAACCACTCTTTTATTTCATTTTTTCTATGACCGAAGTAGTCTTCGGACTGCATCAAGCCCATGATAATAGTATTATCTTCAACAGTCTTAAGTTTCGGATCACTTGCACGAATATCACAACCTATTGTAGCATCATGGTGGTTATGTGGAAGTTTCAAACGTACAGACTTCTCCTCTTGAACTCTAGTAATACTAGAATCAAAAGGCACTCCCATATCTAAGTCCATCCAATATATTCCATTGGAATTGAATCTAGGATCTCCCAAGGCACCTTGTGGATTATTAATGGAAAAATCATAACCATTATCCATAGCAATACACCGCGTTGAAACATAACAGTAAAGTTGATTACCCAGACCTTGACCATATAAAATATTAGTTGCAATCACTTATAGTTCCTCCATAATCAATTCAGAGAACTTTTCTCTGTTGTCTATAATATATTTAGGCATTGATTCTTCAACAGGAAGCAAGACGTATTGCATTTCTGATCTAAAGAAAATATCCTTACCTTCCCTAACACGTTGCTCGATATTATTCTTAATAGAATCATTATTAAATTCTTGATGTCCCCAACTTTCGATTTTCATTTTAATAGAATCAATACCGCCCACTGAGGTGAAGTGCCAACCACCATCTTTGACACTTTTAGTTCCATCTTCTCTCAGTAGTCTTATTTCGCCTATTGATTTTTCTCTAGCACATCCATACCTAAAAACTTTTGGACCCCACCAGTCATCTTCACTTGGACAATTTAAATTAAGATAATAGTGAAACATTTTTTGTCGTAGTGCGTAGATGGTATCTGGTTCGCACCAGTCTTTTACACCCACAAGAAGTTTGGGGTTGGGAATCTCGTCTAGATCACTAAAAATTAGAATGTCATCATCATCAATATCCAACATTCCAAACTTTGTAAATTCACGATGCTGGAAGTCTCTACACCAATGTGCCTGTGACCAAGCACCTTTGTGATTGTGATTATGAAAATGATTTTGAATTTCTTCGTAGAGTGATTGTTTTCTTGGATCATCAAAACTTAAAGGAAAATCTACGCGGTCTGTGTTGTGGTGCTTCACATGAATAATTTTATCGTGAAACTTTTTGAATCTTTCTTTGTTTTCTTCGTAATAAAATGGTTTAGAATTTCCAGAAAAACTATGATCGCACTCACTGATAATGAAGTGATCAACGTATGGATCTAATGTGTTTAGTCTAATATCAAGAAGATCTAACTCATTAAAAAACAAAAAAGCATCATAAACTTTAGTCATCATTCACCTCAAAGTCTCCTGTCCATATTGTATGTAATGCCCTTTCTATTATATAACACTCCGCAGGAATTGACTCTAGCCGATTCATATCAGGTGGAAGTGGTTTTGATCTTAGACATTCTTCCTCTGTTCCTAAGTATTGAATAAAAGAATTTATTTTTTCATAGAAAGACTTTGGATACTTATAAATGTAATGCTTAGGAACTATGAAGTTTGCTCCGGGAGGAAACCTAACAAAATTTGTTCTTGGTGGATTCTTAAACATACGAGACATAAATTCATTATAAGTCTGTATATGTCTACTAACGTGTCTAGACACATACCAACTATTATTAACTTCTGCATATCCACCATCGGCTGCTTTAACATGTAAACCATTTTCGGGTTCTGAATCATAAGATTCTAAAGAGGTGAATGTTTTATTGTTAACTAAGCGATCAAATTTTTCTTGATTACAATGTCGTGGAAAAACATCCCCCTTTACAAAAATAGTAACGTCATGAAGTGAATCATAGTTTTCTATAATATGAGTCATGTAAGTGCCAATATTATGACCAAGATTAGGAAGTCTTTTTACCTTCTCAGATTCCTGCATTGTATGACCTTTGTCATAGATGATATAGTTATTTGTATAATCCTCAACCCAACTGACATCAAAATGATACTGTGAAACAACCAAAAAATTTGTTTTTATTTTCATAATATACTACATTCATTTTCTTCTAATAATAAACATTAAATCATCATAACGACCTTTATTTTCTCGTAAATCCACAACTTCAAATTCATCGATTTCTGTTTTATTCTGGTTAAATACATCAGTTAACGTAACTAGCCAGTCAAAGGATTGAATATCTTCAATGACCATGATTCCTTTTGGATTTAGTTTTGGTAAATATAATTTTATAAAAGAAACCATAGTCTCAATAGTATGTGGACCATCATCAATGATAATATCAAAGAATGGTAAACTATCCACTAGATTTGGATCGTAACCATTTCCGAGAATAACATTAATTCTATCTCTATCGTTCACCTCATCTAGAATCGGATGAATACCATTTTCAATATCAATCCCATAAACACCTGTATTGTTTTTGAAATATTCATCCCATAGAAGTAAAGATATTCCCCCCGCGATTCCTATTTCTAATATTTTTATTTTTTCATCTTGTATTGGTGAAAATGCTTTTTCATAAAATCCATCGACATAATCGTGCGAAGAATCTTTATCTGTAAAATTATAATTATCAAGTCCAGACCAATTATTTTTATCTAAAATTTGTTTTAGTGTACTCATTTTTATATATCCTTTGTTTTAAAATATTTAAATACTAATCTACTGTATGGAAACCAAACGGAACTATGTTCTCTGTTTCTGGAACTTGATGTTCATGTGAAAAATGTGCTGCGACCTCTATTGGAGCAAAGACACATCCATGTTCTTCGTATATGTGTCTGTTATGAACACAAATATTTCCATCTTCATTAAAAAGTCCAACGCTCATGTGCTTGTAAAAAGTTCCTTGGTTGACATCAAAAGGAATCTCTGCCTTCAAAGGAACTTCTAGTAGTTTTTTACTTCTCAAAGAGAACCCACCATTCCCTACCCTCTGGTGATTACCAAAAGGATCTATGTATGCTGTGTTACTATATGCCCAAGGGGCCCCTATGTAATCATACTTTAACCAATCATTATCCCATTGCTCAGGATTCAGTACCCAACTGTCTGCGTGGATGTATAGACAATGACTAGTATCTACGAACTGGTGCATATCGTATATACATCCATAGTTCCATTCTTTTATGTTGGAATATCTTTTTGATTTTTTCCAAGTGATATTATCTGGTAGGTTTTTGGGTTTGTCTGGCGAAGCAAATACAACTTCTGCATATTCAATACCACTCATTGATTTGTTTAGTGCTTCTATATGTGAATCATATTCCACAGAGGACATCACCAACAAAGTCACATTTTCTTCAATTTTCAATGTTATATTCCATTACCATGACATCAATCCACTTATAAGTCTCACGAATTCCATCAATCAACTTGGTTGAAGGTTTCCATCCGATACTCTGTTCGATAAATGTGTTGTCTGAATTCCTACCACGAACACCCTGTGGACCTTCGATATGATTCTTAATCACAGTCTTATCTCCAACTTCACATGCGATATCTACTAGTTGATTGATCGTAACCATTTCATCAGATCCAATGTTTACGGGTTCAATACACTCACTCTCCATGAGTCGTCTGACACCCTCAAGACACTCATCGACATATAAGAATGATCGAGTCTGTTCTCCATCGCCCCAAATTTCAACCTCGCCGCCTTCAGATGCTTCTGCGACCTTGCGACAGATAGCAGCAGGGGCCTTTTCCTTACCATTGTCCCAAGATCCAAGAGGTCCAAAGATATTATGAAACCTAGCAATACGAACAGGTAGTCCATAGTTTCTGTGATACGAAAGGTAAAGTCTTTCACTGAAAAGTTTCTCCCAACCATACTCACTGTCTGGATTTGCAGGGTAAGCAGAATCCTCTGCACAGTTCGGATTGTCAGGATCCATTTGATTGTGTTCGGGATACATGCAGGCAGATGAAGAATAGAAAACCTTTGGCATCTTTTCGTACTCGGAACAAACCTTTGCGACATTCAAGTTAATCATTGCGGAGTTGTGCATAACATCTGCATCATGATCTCCTGTGAAGATATAACCAGCACCACCCATATCGGCGGCCAATTGGTATACTTCATCAAAAGTTTCATTTACGTTAGTTGTTGTCATCGCTCGACGAACATTGGTTTCTGATCGAAGATCAAGAACCATAAATTCATCTGCATCCGTTTTCTTATATTCATGTTCTTTGATGTCAACACCACGAACCCAGTAACCTTCATTCTTCAAACGAGTTACTAGGTGGCCACCAATAAAACCACCCGCTCCACATACTATTGCTCTTTTCATGTTACTTTTCTTTCTTGTTTGATTAAAATTTTCATTAGTAAATATTTTTTCATCCATTATTTAAAACCGTCCAATCTTGACAATATACATCGTAAAAATCTTGCGGCCCCGATGGTCCAAACCAAGGGGAGGGAGCGATGGTCTTTCCTTGTCCGAGATACGCTCCCCACCAACTAAAACTACTGTTTGTAATTATATGAGCGTCACACATTGACATTGAACACATATCAATGTAACCACTAATGTCAGAATTTCTTTGTGAGGACATATTTATATCATAGGAATCATCATCAACAAATACAGTAGAACTTGGGCAAAAATCAAAATTATCTTTGCACCATTTTATTTCATCTGAAAAAACAACGGGCGTATGATTTGGAAAATATTCCAATGCTTTCTTATAGTAGTCAAATAAAGCACCATGAAATCCCTGCTCTGTAAGGTGAACATAGTCACCTCTTCTCACATGAATAGAAACTGTTTTGTCGTCCGGCAAATACTTTTTTGCCTTTTCTTTTATATCATCAGAAAATGAAAAATTGTCTCTAACTTCGTCTGCTACATGAGAAAAATACTTTTCTGTTTGAAAGTAACCCCTTGCTTCGATATGCTGACATTGTTCTGGTATACGAAATGCTTTTTCATCAAAAGAAAAAGAACTCTCAGTGTATATTTCATTTGGTTCAATAATACGATCAACCACCGACCCTAATTTAAAACAATCAGAAAAATGATCCACTTGTGAAATAGAGGCAGTCGGAGTTCTGTTAAGTTTGCGTGCTATTCCAAGAGTTGAAGCATATTGAAACATGCAATTTCCAAGACGACCGAATTTTCCTAAAAGATTATATGATAATGTGTTCACTGAATTGTTCCTATTGTAAACTTTTTTTATTCACCTTGCTACAGAACTACCCGCACACCAAACGTAAAGTCTTTCGGGCAACTGATGAAACTTATACCCAGCCTTTGAGGCTCGTTTCCACAAGTCCCAATCTTCTGCACCCACAACGTGGTTATAATAACCCAGTTCTTTCAACGCTTTCATCTTAATCAACATAGACCCATGTGTCAAGCAATTTTCATAAAAAAGTCTTTCCACAATTTCTTCATGTGTATTGTAAGAGTTGTTATCAAAACAACTAGGAGTTTTTATTTTTCTATTATTGTTTATATTGTTCCATGCATGAGTTCCTAGAAAATCAACATCGTTATCCTTAATAAACTCTACTTGTTTTTCTAACTTTGTTGGTTCATATAAATCATCTGCATCTAAAAAGGCAACATATTCTGTATCAACAAACGATAGACCGTAGTTCTTAGCATAAGCCAAACCTTCTTTTTTATCTCGTTCAATAACTAAAAAATTAATATTCAATTCAATGGCTTCGAGCATACTCTTTGTTTCACCCCAACACTCATCTAATACTATTATAGTTTTAAAATCTTTGTATGTCTGACTATCGAGAGAGAGTAAGGCCTCAGATAAAAACTTATCATTCTGTTCGTTTTTACTATGTACGCATATCAATACAGTTATCATTGTTTTTTTTCTGCTAACACATTCCAACCACTATTACCATGATTTCTATCCACAATATTATATCCACATGACTCCAAGAACGAATATATGTTTTGATCTTTGATATGTAGATTCTCAAAGATGATTGTCTTGATATTAAATTTATCGTAATCAATGCTCTTTAAAATTGTATCATCCATACCCTCTGTGTCCACTGCCAACAGATCAATATCAGTTACGTTATACTTATCAAACAACCTGTCTATTGTCGTGGAAGGAACTTTTAGTTCTACCAATTCATTGGTCTTATATCCGTGCTTCGCCAAGTGCATAGGATCGGTAGATGCGACTTCAAATGAGGCAGAAGTAGCAGGATTTCCAAAGTCGTTGGGATGATAATAAAAACTGACATTACCTGTGGGTTGAGTTGTGATTGCGACATTTTCTAGTTTGACGTTATCCAAATCAATACAATCTAGACCTTTATAAGCATCCCATATTGTTTCATTATGAATCGACATAGGTTCAATTAAAACCAATAAATCTGGATTTAATTTATTATCTCTGATATATTCATATACATCATCATTTGATTGACAAACACCGAGTTGAAAAATATTCATAATGTATTTCCTATTAGTTGTTCAACACGTTTATTATATGTGTGTTGCCTTGAAAGATCAAGACCTTTCTTTGCTATTTCTTCTACGTCATTAGTCTTTACAAATCTAATCTTCTCTTCTAGTTCCTCTTGTGTTTTATACATGAGGCAATTTTCACCATCAACAAATCCTAACTCATCATATTGTGGATTATAATTAGTAAGAAGTAGAGTTCCGCAACCTAGTGTTTCAAATGATCGGTAGTTAATATCATTTGCGATGTTCAAATTGAAATGACACTTGTATGAGTTTATCGACTTCACCATGTCATCGCCAATCACAAAGATATCAAGATGCAATCCGTGATTCTGTTCCAACCATTCTAGGATAGATCTTCTATTCACATAGTTACCACAGAACCCTAGTTCATGCTTCTGTTCAATATCAAGAGGTTTGACTAACGAATCATCAAAGGCATTTGGAAACCATCTATGATAATCTTTGGTAACAAAATCCTTTGTTGAGTGTAAGAGAACATCATAGTTACCTGTTCTGAATGTATTTTCATAGACCTCTTCGCCTCTACAGTGAGCATCGATACTCCAAAGAAACTTCTTTGGTTTTGTTACTTCAGACAAAGAAGGAACCCATCCCGTTTGATCGTAGTTCTCTAGATTAATAATCCAATCATAAGATTCCCAGTCAGGTTTGGTATCAAAGTTCTCATGTCCCAATCCCCACACATCACAATGATGATTATACTTTTCAAATGATCTCTTCAGACAAAAACACTCTCGATAGTTTCTGTTTGCATCATGTCTTCCATTTTCTTGAATCAGTAATACTCTCATACCATATCACCATGTTGAGTTTCACACTCACTATCATCAGAATTAAATGCTTGTCCTACGAACTCCCTAGGCTTTCTTGGAGTTGGGAATGGAACCTTCGCAAAGAAATCATCATGAGTGCAAGTTGTTTCTATTACTTTGGGCCAGATATTCTCTCTAAGAAAGTTTTGATCTACTTGCCAAAAGTCGCCCTTTGTATATCCATCAATGAGTTCTGTTATACCTTTTAGAATTCCATTTCTACATCCCCACATACCACCTAAGATTTCTGTCCCGTGGTATGGGTGGTCTCTCATAACATGAAAGTCTTTGTCACTCGACAACCAAGACTCGACTGCATCGACTTCTCTCTGTGTAAATCGACAATCTGTATCTCTGGAGATCATAATATCATCACCATCAGCAGCCAAGAATCGCCAGAACATTCCAGTCCAATTTCCAGACTCGTCCATCATAACAACCTCAGTGCCTTCTATCTTCCTCAGACGCTCTAGAATATCATCTGGAACACTTTGTCCGCAGTAGAATCTGGCAATCCAGTCTGGATAATATTCATTACGCATCTCTGCGTTTCTAACTGCACCCATCGTATACTTGGGATCTTCTCCCCACAGACTAAATGATATAATTTTCATGGTCGCACCAGTGGAGTTTTTGTGACTCGATCATTGTGTCCATCCCTCTGATAGAATCTAGGATAGGCGTAACAAAGAATGTTTTCATGCTCCATGTTCAAGGCAACAGGTTCGTCCATAAACATTCCCTGTGCTTTCGCATCCAACATTAGATTCATTGCTTTTTTCTTGTATGATTCACTCAAGTAAAGAATCGAATGGACACCAAGCATACCATATGGTTTAACGAAGGTTTCATCTAGCGGCAGGAATCTTGTTCCTCCTCCTTGAGAAACGCCGTTCTTCATGCCCCAAACTGAAGTGCCGAGATAAACTGCTTCGGTTTCATCTGGAACACTAACGATTGGATCAAAGTCATCTGTAAACCAAACATCATCTTCCAATACCAAGAGCGGTCCCTCATTGACCAGAGCATCTGCATGTGCCTCTGCTACTAGATGACTCTTATCTCGTTGAATCTCCATGAAACTCTTACCTTCTTTATCGGCAAGTTTTCCATTAATTTGTATCGTATTAGTGAAACCAAACTTAGAGAAAATCTCCTGCATTCTTTCATGTCGATCTGTTGCAGATTCAATGGTGATCCAGTAAACAGGTATATTACGAATATCAACTTCCATATTGCATACCCATCTTTCCATTAATTGTTTCAGTGCTACCCCAGTATTGTTCGGCATAGATCTTATCAGTTCCCTCATACTGCAATCCAGTGTAGTGTCTGGGAATAAAGTAGTGACTAGGGTAAACATTCATACCACAATCAGGCATAGAAGCAACTGTGTTTGTTAGTAGAACTGGTCCAACTACCTGCCACGCAGTTAGGTTTGGTAGTTTCGCAACTTCTTCCACTGGGTATGTTCCTATCCTTGCGACAAGACGTTCAGCAAGAGGACTATGCTTTTCTGTTGCGAAGTAACCATTGGACATCAAACCTTCTCTGATTTTTTCATTTTCCCAGCAACAGAACGCCTTGTTTTCTGTAAAGAAATCATCAAGTGGATTCACACAAACAGAATCAGCGTCAATAAAAAACCCGCCATGATCATAAAGCAGTTCATACCGAAGTATGTCTGCCTTGC
>Ga0070746_10001697_pt1 | contig 13030 bp, 16 predicted proteins | sample VirMetDEL_Mar_21_FD_77016 | JGI IMG/M metagenome (GOLD analysis project Ga0070746, IMG submission 77016) | Aqueous microbial communities from the Delaware River and Bay under freshwater to marine salinity gradient to study organic matter... | ecosystem: Environmental > Aquatic > Marine >... | reverse complement strand
AGAGCAAATACAGGTGCTTATACAGCAGGTGGTATTGGTGAAGCATTAGACCAACCTACTACTCTTACTAATTATTATCTACATCAAATCGTAGGTAATGATAACACATATACATTACCTTTATTCATTGACGCTTCTGACAATTTACAATCTTATCCTGAAGCTACATTTGAATCTTTGATATTAGATTACATTAGAAATACTGCCGCTTCATCAACCGACGGATACTCTATAGGTTATAATACTAGTGGTGCTGGTAATAATAGAGGTACAGGTATGGCAGATACAAGATTAAATGGTACCGGTAATTATCAAACTCGTTATGTTAATACAGACGATTATAGAGCACAAGAATTTCCAAACGGAACAGCTACAACAATATCAACATATTATTTGAAAATTAATAAGTCGTAATGAAAAATGAATATATTATTAACAGGAAGTGATGGCTTCATAGGAAGTCATTTATTTTATAATTTAAAAGAAGAACACAATGTCATTGGTTTTGATTTAAAACATGGCCATGATATTTTAACAAGTGATTTTCCTAAAGATATTGATTTAGTAATTCATCTAGCAGGATTATCTGGTGTAAGAGATAGTCTTGAAAGACCTACTGAATATTGGAAAACAAATGTTATTGGTAGTCAAAGACTATTTGAACACTATAAAGATACAAGAATTCTTTATGCTAGTTCTTCAACGGCACATGAACCGTGGAAAAATCCATATGCAATGAGTAAATATGGTATGGAACAATTAGACCATATGAATTGTGTAGGTATGAGATTTACTACAGTTTATGGACCTGGCGCTAGAAAAGAAATGTTGATACCAAAAATATTAAATAGTGATGTACAATATATCAATGTAAATCATTCAAGAGATTTTATACATGTAAATGATATTGTAAGTGCTGTTGAAATTTTAATGAATAATACCTTTAGAGGTATACTTGATGTAGGTACAGGTATTAGTAATAAGCTTGTTGATATATCTGATTATTTTAAGATTGATTATAAATCAGTTATAGGTGATGAAACAGAAAGACTTGATAATATGGCAGACACATCTATCCTAAATAAGTTTGGATGGAGAGCAAAAATTAACTTATATAATTATATAGAGGAGAACAGAAATGTTAACTAACATAAAAGACAATTTTATTGACGCTTATTTTATTGACGAAGATAGGCAAAATATTGAAGTCTTACAAAAATCGGAAGATGGTAAGAGCGTAATTCCTACTATTATTGCATTTGAAAAACCTGACGAAACAGGTACAACTTCAACAGGTAATATGGAAACATTAAAAGAAGTAATGTCGGTAGATGAATTGCATGAAAGAACATATCAAAAGAAAAAAGATGAAAGAAAACTTTTTGAAGAGCAGTTAAAACGAATTGCTAAAAAAGATGGTATGGTTTTAGATAATGCAAGTAAACCTGAAACACTATTTCCTTTACTAGTAAAAACAATTACGGAAGACCAAGAAAACGAAGACCATTTGTTTGCTTTGAAATTAGCGTTATTTGAAGTTGATAAGATTAGAGATTCAGATAATGTTGATGTAAAAACAGAAATGAGAAGTGGTACTACAAAAGCACAAGTTCTTTCAGCTGCGTTAAAACTTATCTCGGAATAAAATAATCAGAGTACCAACCTGACCAACCTTTTTCCATAAGGTGTTGCATTTGGCCTAAAGTACAAATACTAAAGTCTTTTGGTTTTTCATACAAATAATTTTTGATAGAAGGACAAACTGGTTCGTAAGTGTCGTAGTAATTTATCTCCTCAAAATAAAACTCATCACTACCTCTAGTATAATATTCTAGGTTTTCATCTTCATAGATTTTAAATGTATTCCAAATATAAGATACATCACCTGTCCATGAAACAATAGACGAGTTCAAAGGTGTATGAGCAGGTTCACGCCACCATGTATCGTCTAATAAAGTAAAATACTTTCTAATCAGATTAGGTAGTTTGTTGAATATAACAACATCTAAATCAAAGTATAGATTTTCACCGTCTGTAAACTTACTATACATTTGAAGTTTATTAAAAACATTATTATACGGATTGTCTTCAATAATCTCAAAACTATCATACTTTAGACCAGAGTATTTGTCTATCATATGTTTTAAATTATCTACATGCCAATCAGTAAATTTATCACCAAACTTACAACAAATTATTCTCATTTTATTTCTTTAATCTCAATACCTCTATCTCTAACAGAATTAATTTTAAACTCTGCTTTTTTAGGAATAATGTGTTCAGAACCATAGTGGTCTTTTACTCTATCACCACCTTGTAATTTTAAATTAACTATTTTTCCTTTTCTCATTTTCTTACCAGTTCTAGGATGTTTTTCTTGACCAGTTGTTGTAATTCTGCTACCGTTTCCACAACCTATCATAAGTTCGTCTTCATCTGATTCCCAACGAGGTCTTCCTTGTTGAGGATGTCCTACACCTAGACCAAAACATATTTCTTTTTTACCTGCCACAATGTCATCATAGATACCTAATTTTTTAGGCCAGTAATCATCACCATTCATATCATTATGACTCTTATTACAACCTGTAGCAAATCCTATTTTAGCGGCAGCTCTCATAGTTAACGCAATAGAAATACCAATACTACAATAAGCATTTTGCCAACGCTGAGGGTCATTATTTTCTTTTAATGTTCCGTCACCATGACAATTTAGTTGTGTCGTAGGTTCTTTTGCTACCCATAAAATGTATAGACTGGCGTTTGCTTGTGAGTTTCTCCATGTTGACGGTGGAGTTCTTCTATGTGTATAACCCCAGGTGTATCTTGATATTTCTTGTATGACTTTTCTATCCATAGTCCAATAAACATCATAGTATCCTTCGTGTTGTTTTGAGGGAGAATTTTCAGCAATCCATAAGAGATAATCTTTTACTTCATTGTAAATTGGTTCATTAGTATCCCATTTAGAGTGGTCCCAATTTCTTTGGCATTTTTGAATTTGTTTAATTAATTCTTTTTCTTGGTCCCACTCATAGAACATTTGTTTGACCATATCCTCTTTATCCATGCCAATAATCCTTTATAAACTTTTGATTATATTTATGAACAGTATTACCAACACCATTCATGTGTACGACTTTGATTTTTTTATTTACTTCATCAAGTATCATATAATCTGTATTAAATTTTTTAGCGTAATCAACATTCATTTTAATCATATCTTTTGTATTATCGGTATATTTGCCTAACCATTCTCCAGGTGTTTTAGTAACTTTTATACCTTTTTCGTGCATTTTCCAATTAACATAATTTTGTTCTCCATAATATTTGTAATGAACATCACCATTATTGTAATAGTGTGTTTGCCAATATTCAGGATTTAATGCAAAATCATTCCAGACATAATCAAAATCACCTGATTTAAATTTATAGAAACCACCATTAACTTGTAATTTTCTTGGCCACCATGTACCATATGTAATTAGTTCTCCATGTGAAACTGGATGACCTATTAAATCATCAACATTACCTGTAATTACTTGGTCTATATCCATTATAACTATTTCATCATCAGGTTTTTGATTAGCAAATTGTGAGCTAAAAAACTTTAATTTATGCCAATGTAATTTTATATTACTATGTTTGTTATAAGGTAACACAACATCAGCCTCCACATCTGTATCACTTAAACAAATAAATTCAAAAGGTAATGAAGTATTACTTTTTAAACTTCTATACAGTTTAGACACATAATCTGGTGTGTAAATGCCTTCAAAGTATACCGTACATATTTTAAGACTCATATCTTCTCCAAACTAAATCAAAGTCTTTACTTATAGCATGTACAATCTTTGTTTCTTCAGGTATAAATTTTTGAGTATCTAAAAAATAATGCCATTTGTTATCTAACCATTGAATGTTTATTTGATTTACTTTTGTCTTGAAAGAAAAGATTGTTTCATTGTCATATCTAAACATGTCAACAATATTATCTGGATATAAACCACCTCTTTCTTCTCGCAAACTGGTCATCATGTCAATCACATCTCTAAATTTACCAAAGTAATCTAGTTTTTGTATATCTTCTTTTCTTGCACCAATAATACCTGTATTGATAACATCATTACTAGGATTTAAACCATAATCTAAAAGCATGGCATGACAATTAAAGTATTTTGCAGTAGGACTTCTTATGCCTTGTACTGTATTGTAATCTTTTCTTACATGGTCATTATTATTATAAACACATATACCGTTAGATAAGTCCCATGCGTCAAAGAAAGATTCACTTGTTAACGGCACAGCGTCAAAATCTAAATATAATACTTCATCATATTTTTTAGATAGTTCATCTAATAGATGTATTTTATAGAAGTTTACAACTTCATATCCTGTAAATTCAGGAAAGTCTTTTTTAAAGTTTTGTTCAAATGTTTTATATTGTTCATCATACTCGTACATAATAAAGTCTGATTCACAATATTCAGCATAAGTTATTTTAGTATTAACTAATTTATCATAATGTTTTTTAAATGCATTAACAGTAACACTCGCCTTTTCAGGTGAATCAAATTTTATTTTTGAATCACCGTAGTGTTCTTCAACTGGTATATCAATATATAAACTATAAATTACTCGTTGCATATTTTACCTACCAATGTAAATCTAGTGCCTCTATCATCTGGTATCTCATCTTCAATTAATACTTTCGCATTGTCTGGTAATTGTTTTTTAAATTCTTCAATATTATTAACACAATTAGAATGTGTTGGTATATCAAACATAGCATTTGACTGAAAGGCAAAATGTGTATTCTTAAATCTTTTCCACCAAGGTGTTTTGTATTCAGGAGACGGTCCCCAATCTTTCATTGATTTCATATGTTCACAAGAAGTATTGATAACTAAATTACATCTCTTAAATAAATCCCATTCATCATCTTCTTTAAATCTATGCCAAATTCTTTTATCAAAAACATCACCTTCGATAAAATCGACTTTTGAATACCCTTTAAACATTTCTTTTGCTTTTAAAATAACTTTTCTATCCATGTCAATAGCAGTAATTAATTTAACATCATCATAAAATGCAGGTACTAATATACTACCATACCAAGAACCAAATATTACTATTTCAGATTCTTTGTCTAGTATGTTTAAACTTTTAACATGATTAATTAAATTCATTTTAGATAAAAACTGATTAGGACTAAATGAATCTAACATATCCTTTTGTCTTAACTGCCTCAATCTATTCTTATCTAAATCCGGAGTATTGGCAAAATCTCTCATTGCAGGAGTTATTAAGTTATCTAATATAATTTTTAATAATTTTATATCCATTTTATAACTTTATCTATGTCAGGTTTAATATCATCTTGTAGTTGGCCTTTTTCTTCAAGGTCTTCATATCTATATCTATCACCATATCCTATTGACATAAACAATAACGGTCTATATTCAACATATGGTATGTCTGTCCACTTTTTTATATCTCTAGGAAAACATGATGTGTAAGATACATCAATATTTTCTTCTAAACAATACATAGACATGTTACTAATAAACATTCCTACTTCCGTGGCTGCCGTATCTACAATTCTTTCTATCCATTCAGGATACAATTGTTCAGCAAAGTGACCTGTCTTTATCTGTCTTTCATAATAAGCATTTGGTTTATCACATACTCTACTACTAAAAACTAATAGATATGAATTGTATTTTACATGTTCGTAATAAGGATTTGCAAAACCTTGGACTTTTGTATTATAACCATCTCTAACAGCTTCATCTTCCATTTTAACATGATTATCCACCGATTTGTTCCATACTAATACTTTTTCATCAGCCTTATCAGGTCCTAACACATGTACATTATAAGGCATGAAATTGTTTTTAGACGGTGTTGTTTTCCATGTCTTCCATAAAAGTTTTTCAATCAACTCCCTAGGTGGGTGTTTATCTGCTTTATATCTTCTTACATGCTTTCTTTTTTCTAATAAATCAAATGTACTCATTTTTATTCCTAATAATATAATCATTAATTACTAACAAGTCTAAATCTGTTTTCTTAAATGTCTTTAATGCGTGTCTAGGCGTTTCTACAATTGGTTCTTGACAATTAAAACTCGTATTTAATAACATAGGTATGCCTGTAATTTTGTAAAACTCATTTATGATATTATAAAACTTTTCATTAAACTCTTTATTTACTGTTTGTATTCTAGCAGTACCGTCAACATGAGTTATGCCTGGCACTTTATCAGATTTTACTTTACATATTCTTGACATGTATGGACTAGGACAATTAGTGTCAAAATAATCTTTGTAATGTTCTTCTAATACTGCTGGTGCAAATGGTCTAAAGTCTTCTCTCATTTTAATAGTTTGATTAATAATATTTTTGATATTAGGATTTCTAGGGTCTGCTAATATACTTCTATTACCTAATGCACGATTACCACTTTCTGATTTGCCTTGAAACCAACCTACTATCTTGCCATCAGCAATTGCTTGTGCTACTTCTTTATAATCAACTTTTTCTTTACTTTCAAATATTTGTGGTTGACCAGCAAATGTATTTGATTTATGAATTCTTTTATTTAATGTATAGTCAGCATGTTGATAAAGACCTATTGCTTGTCCTTCATCACCTACAGCTGGTGGTACAAACACATTTTTATAATGTTTAGTAAACTCTTCATTCATATATCCGTTATACGCCACGCCACCTGCAACACATAAGTTGTCGCAAGTTTTTAGAGGGTAAACATGTTGTTTAATTTTATCTATTGTAAATTTTTGTAGAGTATAAGCTAAGTCTTCTTTACCATACTCATCAATTTTAATTAATTTGTGTACATCATAATTTTTTTCTCTTATAGGACCTGAAAGCATAGTTTCAAATACATCATAAAAGTATTGACTATAATTTCCATAACCTACAAGACCCATAAGTTTACTTGCACCAAGAGAACCAAAACCCGATAGTTTTGACATTGTATTCCATAACCAACCAATAGGCAGTTCTTTTGATAAATCTTTTATATTAAAATCCTTATCAACAAATATACATCTGTACTTTGAACCGATACCGTCAATTGCTAATATATCGGATTGTTCAAAACCTGAATTTAAAAATGCATATGAGGCGTGTGATTGATGGTGGTCAATGTAGTAAAGACTATCTTCATAATAATAATCCCATAGATTTTTAGGTTCAAATTCAAAAATTTTATCAGGCAATAAATCTTTACACATTCTAATACCACCTTGTGTATAAGATATAGCTAATACAATATCTCTTTTACTATTGTAGTCACCATAATCTAAACTCATATCTCTTTGTCGTCTATAATATTTTCTAACAAATTCATCATTCAATCTATAATCACTTGTATTTAATATATCTGATTGATGAGAATATGCGTCAGCGTGATAAGGTAGATTGTGTTTAAATCTGGTATGTCTTTCTCTTTGATTGTGATATACACCATCATAGGTATTTTGGTCGTGTAGATTAAGTGCTACGGCAGCAATTCTTTTAAGCATTTAGTAACCTCGCATACTTGCTCATGGGAAAATGACCCTTTGGTTGCACCCATTCAGTACAGGTTTTGCAATAGTTCTCATATTTGAACAACCTAAAGTTCATCATTTTGTCTATGTTCTCCTGCGTTAGGTCAAAGGTTTTCGATAGTTCTTTATTATTAGCAAACTTCTTACTACAATGTACAATATGTCGTTTTTCAAAGTCAATAACTGGCACCATAGGAAAAGACGCACACATTTTACGGTCAATTTCAGCTGCCTGTATAACATCTGTAAACTCTGGTGACCTGCCGTTAAATGCTTTCCACATAGTATTCTTATGGTCTAGTTTCTTCAATATATCTGGATACTTGTCTTTGTATTTAAAATAATTAGGTGTTCTTACTACTACATTATAATTATTCATATCATTTTCAGGTACAAAGTCAAAGTTACCTAGTTTCTTAACTTCATTTTCATACCAGTCTAATATATTATGTTCAACATATAGTATATCTTTATCTTCTAATATGTGAGGATATCTTTTACGAACAAACGAGTTGGATAATACTGAACAAACATGATTTGGATTCTTTTTAATTTCTGATATTACTTCATCTAAATTTTTTATTAGACCTGGTTCACCACCTAAAAGATTAACTCTAATCTTGTATTCTTTTAAATACCCTAGAGTTTGTTTTAGGAAATCCATATCAACTGTTAAGTTACGCATTTCTAAAGTGTAACTAGTACAATAATGGCAATCTTTATTGCAAGACATAGACATAAAAAAGTCTATTGCTAAATAATTTTCTTGTATTTCTTTTAATGTTTTCATTGTATAATTTTAAAAAATAATTTGTTAAATGCTATTTTTAGTTTTTCAGGAGATTTAAATGATACATCTTGAATATACTCCGGCATTTGATACGCCTTCTCAATAATATAATCATATATGTCTTCGGTATTTTCTTTTGTTAAGTTGTAATCAATCAAATTTTCATCACCTAAAAAATGTGCTATATCTTTACAAAATTCAATAGCTGCAACAGGACATTCATCTGTAATGTCAATCATGTTTCCTTTTTCATCTACTTTCCAAAATTTTGAATATGATTTGTTATGTTCTATCATGTCAGTATTAATATCGTATTAACAACTTTGTTAACTTCTTCCTCCGTCATGTAAGGGTGTATTGGTAATGATAAAATAGTATCACACACTTCTTTACTAATCCATTTATCTTCTTTTCTATGAGGTATATTATTCCACATAGGATATTCTGATAATGGTTTTGCATAATGCACCGTAGCACCAAGTTTTTCTTTTACTTTATCTCTTGTTTCTTTATCTTTAAATCTTACCACATATTTGTGATAGTTATGATTTAACTCTGGTGGATTAGGTTGTACCATTACCACATCTCTTAATGCGTCATCATATAGTTTGGCAACTGATTGTCTTTTCTCAATATACCAATCTAATTTGTCAAGTCTATAATTAATAACTTCAGCATTAAATAATAACATTTTAGAGTTATAACCTAACATCTCATGTTTACCATGTTGTCTTAACTTCTTAAATATTTCTGTATCACCGTCTGTTACAATTGCACCACCACCAGCTATACCAGCAATAACTTTATTATCGTTAAAGCTTAAGGTACTAATGTCACCTATCGTACCGGCAGCAACGCCATTATAACTAGAACCTAGGGCTTGGCAAGCGTCCTCTATAAAAAGAATATCTTTTGATTTACAAAAGTTTTTAATTCTTGTAGTGTCACTCATGTTACCAAATAAATGAGGATATATTAATGCTTTTACTTTACTTTTAAATCCTTCTTTTGGTGTTTTAGGACCATACAGTTTTCTAATACTAGATATATTCATATGCATAGAAATTGCTTCAATGCTTGTGAATACAGGTGTTGCACCTGTCATAGCAATGACACTTGCTGTTGATATCCATGAAAAATTAGATACGAGTACCTCATCACCTGGACCTATACCTCTACTCAATAAGGCAAAATATAATGCGTCTGTACCACTAGCACAGGCAACAACATTTCTACCTAATCGTTTTGATAATTTTTTTTCAAGAAACTCGATATTGGTTTCTTGTTTCTTTTGCATAACTCTATCAAAGAGTTCTAGGTATTCATCTTTATTCTTTAGATAATCTTGGTCCCAGCCAGTCATATAATATCTCCATAATTTTTTGTTGTCCCAATTCATTTGGATGTGTGTCTAATTCTGATACTCGTAAGTCAGGTGTTAAATTTTCCGACATTGTTGTACCTTGAATGTCTTTTGAAATAGGCCACCCATAAAAGTTTTTTGTATTCATTACTCTATCCCACCACATAATATTTTTATATAGTTGCATTTTTACAGAATCACCATCTCCCATCATTGAAAATAGTTTATCTGTGGGTGTGGCTAAACCTTTTGCTACATCTGTGTCACTAAATTTTAAACCTGTCACATAATCTCTAAAAGGGTCAATCATTTGAAACTGATAACAAGGAAGATTATATCGTTCACATAAAATTTGTAAACTTAAATAATGTCTTAATGTTTTATTAAAAAAACTGTATATATCTCCGTGTGGGTCAACCCTTGTATTTGTCCATTTGCCATTCACTTGAAAATCTTTTCTATGACATTGTGACCATCCAGCTATTACAGCACCAACCATATGTTTTGGTGTATCTGTTAAGTAATCTAATATTGAATGGTAGATGTATTCGTTGCCGGCACCTGAACGGCCTAGATTGACAACTTGCATATCATATTTTTCACCTAACAATTCAGGCCATTTTGGCCAATTAAAGTCTTCATCAGGATAAAAATCACTTGTCCATTCTCTATCGGTAAAACTATCACCACTAACTAATAATATTTTCTTCATTCAATTCCTCTATCATTGCAACTAACATATTTATATTTGTTTTATACATCTCTTCCGTAGGTACAGGTCTATTAAAATAAACTGGTCCACCATCTTTTATATTTTTATCTCTTAAATATATTACTTCTTTTCCTAACCATTTACATTCTTGTATCAATCTAGGTGCTGGGTCAAAGTAAGTTTTTGTGTAAACATAAGTTTTAAACAACCCTAATAAATTCTTTACAGGTGCAAATATATTATTATAGTCCATTATAATGTATTTTTCGTTATATGTCAATACTCCATGTGACTTATATTTGTCAATATGTTTTAAAATTTCACTATAATATACATCATTTGTACCTAAAAAAAGATGGTCAAACTGTATGTCTTCCACCACAGGTTTGTATATACTGAAATTAATCATTTTCTCAAAATATTGTCCTTCACCATCAGGATAGACTTCAAAATCACATAAATTAATAACTTTTTTATTTTTAAAATATTCTAAAGCTGGTTGCCATAGTTCATGTTGATTCTCTGAATATACAGCTATTAATTTTTTACTAAACAATAGGTGCATTGTCAATAACTGATTATAACTATAGTCGTGTTTATCTTTAAATGGTAAAGTCATCATACTTCTACCCATTATGAGAGTTATATCATTTGACATAGGTGTGTAATGGTCAAAAATAATATCATTACCTACATAGACATACTTTTCTTCAAGCATATCTAAATAATCTTGTTCTTTAAATTTACGGTGTGTGATAATTACTACTTGACTTCTAATACCTATAGAGTTTAGATAACAACAATGTTCATAACTATAACACAAGAGACCATCACCTGGTTTACTTGTACATACTATATTAATCATTTACAACCATTCAACTATTTCTGTTATATCGGGTTTATATTCATCAGCGTCTTTTAAAAATTTATCTTTTATACGGTTTGTTCTTTGATGTCCTATTTGCATACTAAAAATTAATTTATCTTCAAGAAAGGACAATTTATTAATAGCACTATCTGAAAAACATAATAGATAAGATACATCAAAATCATATTCCATACAATATAGTGTAAGTATTTTAGCAAACATTCCTACTTCTATTCCGACTTCCATACCTCTAGTTCTATACTTTTCGGGGTCTAGTAAATCGTATCTATGGCCTTTTGCAATTTTTCTTTTTACTGATACATTTGGATTATCTATAAGTCTATTTGTAAAACACAAAACATACGGTGCAAATATATTTTCATTTCCATGGCCACCATCATTTTTTACAGATAAATCATACAGTTCTTGTTTTTCTTTTTTCTTGTGTGGACCTAAAACTGTTATTCTATAAGGTACTAAACTTTGTTTAGAAGCTACCAACTCATATGCTTTATTGATAATTTTATTTACATCTTCTAAATTAGGTACTTTGCTTTCAGAATACTGTCTGACCTGTTTTCTCTTACTCAATAAATTTTCTATATTGTCCATGCTCCTATTTATATAAATAGGAGGATATGAGGATTTGATATGAGTTATAATAGTTTGTTATCTTTTGGTGACTTGATACCTTTAAAATTAAAGTGTGATGTCAAGAAGTTATTTGACGAAACGGAAGAGTTCGTCTATCTAAAATACAATCCAAGAAAAGATATAGAAAGATATGGTTTAAGTATTACCAGTTTAGATGGTTCTCTAAATGGTATAGATTTAGATTCAATAAAAGAATATAATAAAGAAAATAAAACAGAGTATGATGAGTTGTCATTCAACAAATTCACAAAGGTATATCATGCTAGTTCAGAAATACAAAAAGTAGTAGAACCTTTTAAAAGTCATATTGGCAGGTCACATATATTAAGTTTGTCGGAAGGTGGTTATTTTCCGCCACACAGAGATTTACCTGTCTATGTTGAACAACAAAACAGTTTAAGAATATTAGTGCCTTTAAAAGGTTGTAATCCACCAGATATGTATTTTATGTATGAAGATAAACCATTACATTTTGAACATGGTAGAGCTTACTTTTTGAACACAAATAAGTCACACAATTTATTTTCTTTTAAAGGTAGTGAGATGATAGTATTAAATATTAAAACAAATGAAGAGGTCTATAAGATTATAGGTGACCTTTTCCAGGCTAGATAAATAGTAATATGTGGTTAACAATTTCAATATTAATAGGCATAGTGTGGTCTCAAATTATTTCACACTTTGGTGCTAGCATACTATTGCATAGACATTATTGCCATAATCAATTCAAAGTACCTGTATGGTTTGAAAGAGTTGGTTTAGCAATGTTAATGATAGCATGTATTAGAACACCAATCGGGTGGATTGCGAGTCACCGTATGCACCATGCACATTCTGACGGTCCAAAAGACCCACACGCAGCTAAACATGTAGGTTTCTGGACAGTCTTATTGACTACATGGAATATTGAAAAAATACCTATGAAATATGCTAGAGATTTATATAAAAATCCTAATTTAGTATTTTGCCATAAACATTGGTTAAAAATATTAATAGGTGTAAATATTGTTAGTTACATTATTTGTCCATATTTTTGGGTGGCCTTTTGTGCCGTACCATTTGT
>Ga0070746_10001690_pt1 | contig 13052 bp, 14 predicted proteins | sample VirMetDEL_Mar_21_FD_77016 | JGI IMG/M metagenome (GOLD analysis project Ga0070746, IMG submission 77016) | Aqueous microbial communities from the Delaware River and Bay under freshwater to marine salinity gradient to study organic matter... | ecosystem: Environmental > Aquatic > Marine >... | reverse complement strand
GATATCAACAGTTTTCTATTATGCTTTAGGGCACCGTATACTCCCTCAATTTGGTACTTCCTGGGAGTATGGGCACAAATGGAATTCATATAATCCTTGACACCTTCCATAGAGATCTGTTCGTTCTCTTCGTATGGAGTGCCATAGAATTTATTATCTTCAAACTTATAACTATATCCGTATTGCTCACAGAAGTTGACAATCTTATCTAACAGACCCACATAGATCTGCTTGGATCTCATATCATATAAATGAATTTCTCCGTTCCAATTTCTACCACGATACTGTGGCATAAACTTTGCATTTGGAACTTCAAACTTGAAATGATCTCTTAGTTCGTATTCAATATGAGGTTCTGTTTTTACTTTTAGGAATACCTCATTGGATTTAGATATAACAAGATTTGCAGAAGTGTCAATCACAAGGATTCATTCATCTATGCATATTTATTACATATTGTCAAATTGATATTCTAAGATAAGTTTATAGAAATTATCTCTCATAGCAATTAAGTTCTCTTGTTCTTCAGGGTCTCCACCAGACCACTTCTCAACTGCTTGTGATAAACCATTATGAATTAATCGAATTCCTTTTATATTTAATTCTATAGACCAATACTGATCTTCTTCCATTATCCTAACCCCGCATTGAAACGCATAAACTCAATTGCATTCTTGATTTGATATGTGCGGTTACTAATCTGTTTCAAAATGCTTTCAATGTATACCATCATAGTTTCATAGTAATCAATCTTCAACGAAATTCCTGAGAGTCTTTCATCTGCATCCAGATATTTCTGCATAGTTTCTTTATCCCTAATTTTTTTAGGGAATGGACTCTCCACATAAACATCAGGATCTGCTTTTCCACTAAAATACTCATAGCGTTCGTGGCGAATGTTTTTGCGCTGTTGCTCTGCTCTCTTTCGTAGCAAGTTGATGTTATTATATAAGTCAAAATATTTCGCGTGTAATACGGGAATATTCAATGATTCATTGTGTAGGTTATCTGGATCAATTTTTGCATCCTTCTCCCACATCTCTTGAATCTTATCAAGATCAAAACTCATAAAGGATTACCTCTAGCATCTGTAATATCATAACTGACGTACTTGAATGATACATCAGCAGTAAAGTATTCAATGTCCGTATCAGTTGCATCAAACGTAATTGTTGATAGATTGTACGGAAACAAGTCTTTGAAGTTGACCTGAAAACTAGGAATGTTATTACTATTCAATATCTGAATAGCACCATCAGAATAAATCTGATCACCATCCTGTGCAAATCTCCTTTTAGTGGTAACGTTATTTGGTAATGTTCTTTGCTTTTCTAAGTCATCAAATTCTGTGAGACTATCAGGAAACCCAAGACCGCGAATCCAGTTCTGGATTTGCATATAGTTGGTCATGTCTTCATCAATCAAGAACCTGATATTCAGGTCACCAAACTCAATCTTATCTCCTGGTACAGGAATATTCCTGAGATAGTTTGATTGCTCAGCAACACCTAACGACAATTCTGGAATATTCGCTTGGTTACAAAAATACGATACTCTCTTGATTCTGTCGATTGTAAATACAAAACCAACAGGTGCAAGAAAGTTCCTGTTCTCAATTGGTGTAGACATCGTTTTTTAGATATTTATAGACAAAAAAAAGGAGACCCGAAGGTCTCCTGTAAAATATGTGGACAAGACTCACATGAGGTTCTTGACTGCAACACGACGATAGTAGCGGTTGCTGTTGACGCGAAGGCGTCCGAGACCTTGGTCAAGACCTTCAGCGAAGGGGTTGGCGACCAGACCATATCTGGTCTTGAAGCCAATCTTGGGCTGGAAGGAGTTCTCACCAACGGCACGAACCATCTGGAGGGGAACGTAGGGGCAATAGAACAGACCAGCGTCATAAGGTGAAGAACCCTTATAACCAACAACGTAGTACTGGTTACCACCAGCAGAGTTGCCTGAGGTCAGGTTTGCCGAATAAGGATCGATGTAGACGCGATACTTACCCTGGAGAACACCAGCGAAGGTGCTACCGGTGTCATCAACGTTCAGGTTAGCGTTCAGAGCAGGGGTGTAATCAAGTACACCAGCCATGGTCAGTGCAGATGCTACGTCAGCAGAGCACATGATCATGTTGCCCTTTCCTCTACGAGTGCGCTGTGCAATTGCGTTAGCGTCACGCTCGATTTGGAACAGAAGACCCTTGAACTTCTCAACACTCCAGCGACCGTTGGAGTCAACGTCGAGGTCGAACTGACCAGCAGTTGCGGTGTTAGAAACAGCACCTTGCTCAGCAACCTTATAGATGGTTCTGATGACTTCTCTGTTGATTTCCGCAAGGATTTCAGTAGAGAGGATGTTAGCAAGTTCTGCTTCAGCGTTCAGACCGTGAATTGCCTTCAGGTCTTGTGCCAGTTCCAAGGAGTACTCAGCTTTGAGTGCTCTGGACTTCGCAGTAACAGTAACCTTCTCAATGCTGAATGCCATCTGGTTGAAGGCATTGTTGCCGCTATCCAGATCTTCAGCGGTTTGAGTGGTCATGCCGCCACCAACGTTATACGCTGTGGAGGTAGCAGAACCAACAGGGTTCAGAACTGCGGGGTTAGAACCAGCCTGTGCAGTAGTACCCAGACCAGCGTTGCCGTCAGCGAAACCACCGGTCTCATCGAAACCAGCGTCCTGACCGGAGAATGCGGTATCAACTTCGTCGAAGAAGGTCTCAGAACCGTTCTGGTTGGTGTACTTAGAACGCATCGCGAAGATGAGTCCAGTAGGACCAGACATAGGCTGAACGCCAGCCAGGTCATAAGCGACCAGGTTAGGCATAGAGCGTCTGATCAGGGAGATCAGAACGGGGTCGAAACCTGCAACGGGGGAAGCAGCACTACCACTGAAACCAGCATTGCCGGTTGCAGAAGGGTCAGTATTGACGTTAGGTGCCTCAGCGAGGAAGGATCCAGAAGCATTGAATGCGTTCTGCTCTCTCAGGAATTTCTCTTGGTTTTCAAGCAGGACAGCGGTGACAGCTCTTCTATGAGGATCTTGGATCTTATCACAACCTTCGTGGTTGAGAAGAGGTGCCCACTTTTCCTGCAGATGCTCGGATTGGAACATTTGCTTTTACCTATTGGTTAGTGGAAGTTTACGTTTGAATTGATATTAAATTCAGGATTTGCCGAGACCAAAGGAACCCATGGTTCTAAGGTATGCAGCCATAGAATCGGTGTACTGGACACCAGATACGTCAGTACCCTCAGAAAGGGTTTCAGTCTTAGCTTGTGCTGGAGCAGTTTTCTTGGAATTGAAATACGATTCCTTCAGGGTCTCCAGTTTTTCACGATATTTTTCTTCACTTTCAAACTCAACACCTTCCGCCAGGGAAGCAAGTTTTTCTTTTTGTGTGGACGCGAGTCCATTAGAAACTTGATCAAGAATTACATCAGAAACTGCCTCAGAGAGACGGTTGTTTAGTCCGATGTTCTTCTCAATTTGCTCGTTAAGCTTGGTCTCCATGTCATCAAGTTTTTCTACCATGCTCTCAAGTACATCATATTTTTCTTCAGGGATTGATACATAATGTTCTTCAAAAAGATTCTTCATTCCAGCAAGGAATGATTCAGTCATTTCGGTCTTCAGACCTTGTTCGATGACGAGTGCGTTCTCTTCAAACCACTCATCAGAAACATACTCAAGATAAGCATCAACACGCTCAGTAAGTGCTTGCTTCTCTTCTGTGAGAGCAGCAGCAAACTTCTCTTCGTATTGCTCTTCCAGGGTTGCCTGGATTTCTGTAAGTTTAGCGTTGATAGCAGCTTCAAAGATAGTCTTTGCTTTTTCCTTGAATTCCTCAGAAAGTTCTTCGCCACCAAGAAGTGCATTTACATCTTCTTCGATGCTATACTCAGCAGCTTCTTCAGTAGTCTCTTCTTCAACTACTTCTTCAGATTCAGCAACTACCTCTTCGGTGGTCTCTTCCTCTTCTTCGATCACTGCTTCGGTGTCGAACTCTTCTTCTTCTTTCTTCATGGACTTCATGGGATCTGCAGACTTTGCACCTTTGTTGACTACGTCTCCAACCTGCTTGAGAGTTCCGCCGGGAGTACTCAGTTTTGCTGAGTCATCATCGGTCTTGTAGTTTTCGGGGGTAGGACCACCCAAATCTTCTACGGAAGCCAGTTGCGTTCCTGGGTCAGACATTTTAGGCATTGCCTCAGCAGCCTTAGCACCACTGTTGACAGCGGTACGGGATTGTTGTGTCTTTACTTCCATTTCTTGTAATGATTTTCCACGGGACATTTGAACTCTCCGATTACCTTTCGATTTTAATCTATATTTATTTATAAAGTTACAAATTAGAAAGGAACTGATCGAATAAGAATAACTTATTCTCCTCTAATTGTTTTGTGTCTACCAGAGTATTGATACGGTTATAAGTTTTCTCTGCAAGTTTTTCGCGGAGAATACCACCGTCCCATACCCAATCTTTTCCTTCCATAATACCTTCAACGAAAGCATCAGGTGCAGAAGGATCAGCAACGATATCGGCAGCAGTGGCGAGCATAAAATCTTCACCAACAACGTTTACACCTTCGCGAGTTTGCTTCAGTGAACCAATACCGCGAGAAGAAACACCAAGTTTTACACCCTCATCAATTAGAGAAGCAGCAATCTTACCCATAGGAGTGGAAAGAATTTTTGCTTTACCAATAAAGTTAGAACCAGATTCTTTCAGAGAAACAATCTTGTGCGAAACACGGTCAAGATTTACAGTAGGACCATCAGGATGACCCAACTCACCAAGTGCTCTCCCAGAAGTGATATTGCTTTCGTTGTAACGAGCAACTTCTCTTCTCAGAGTTTCCATAGGATACATACGACCGTTACGGTTCTGAATGTTACCTTGCAGGAAAACACCTTCGATATACAGACTCTTCTTACCGTTGCGTTGTTCAACGATAAATTCTACCTGTTCGATTTCTTCTGTGATGAGTTTCATTTGATTAACCTGTGAATCCTACTTTTGCTCCTCTTAAAGTACCAGTTGCATATAAAAATTCGCCTGGTTTCTTTTGAATGTATTCAACAGTTCCATCAGGGATTGTGATGAATGCTGTTGTTGCGGCACCAACGATTGTTGTGAGTCCCACAGTTCCAGCAGAACCAGAGACATTAACAACCCTGACTACGGACGCAGACCCGAAAGAATTTGCGGAACCCGCAGCAGTTGGAATAACAATTTCATTCTCTATAATTAATGCTCTGGACATTGTATTACTACTGATATGTTTTATTTATACTTACTCGGTATCTTCTTCAGTATCAACAGAAGATACTGCATCTAATTCATCCTCATCTTCAACTTGTATATCATCTTCACCAAAAACACCATTAGAAATTGACGGACGTATAGCATCAACTCTTACTGCACTCTTGGCAAAAAGCATATCTTTGATCGTATCACTAATTTGAGATGGTGATTCGTCAGCGATAATCATATCTAAAAGATCATCCATTGATAATTATAAGTAAATTACTAAACGTATTTATATTTCCCCACCCTTGGGGATTGTAGGTGCCTCAGTTGCAGTCTCATCTGGTGATGGTTCTACTTGAGGTTTACCTAAATCAGCAGATGCTGCTGATGTTGGATCTCCATTTTCTGGTGCCATATTAAATGGCATACCAGTTGTTGGATCAACAGTTGCAGGGTCAGGATATAAACCTTCTTTGATTTCTTTCGCCATAAGTTCATCCTGCTCAATAATCTCCAAGTCAGTTTGACGGAGAACTTGACGACGGATGTAGTCTTGAGAGTAATACTTACCAATATATGGTTCTGCTGCTTGAAGAAGAGTCATTCTCTCATTCATCAATTCAGCATCTTTCAGTTCAGAGAAGTGATTATCATACAGGAAGTCATACTGAATATACTCACTCATATTCTCCCAGTCTTCTGGAGTAATGATATTCTTCAGAAGTAGTTGAGTCTTGAGCATATCATTGAACATATTTGAGAATCTCTTTCTCAAACGTCCAACAAACTTAGTAAACTTCAGTTCATCTCTCAGGATTTCAGAAGATCTCCCCAGGTTAAACCCACCTTCTCCATCCATTCTTGAGGGTGGAACATTGAGTGCTCTGTATAATTTCTTTTTAAAGTATTCAATATCAGTGATTTCTCCAAGGTTTTGGCCTCCTGGCAAAGTTGAGATTTCTGTTCCCCTTCCGCCTTCTCTGCGAGGCAACCAAAAATCTTCAAGCATTGACATGTATTTTTTGTCATCTCTGATCTCTCCGGTCTGTGCATCATATACAAGTTTGTTTCTATAACGTTGCATAACGTCGCGCAGATATTGCTCTGCCTTTACCTTAGGAAGATTACCAACGTCAATATAGAAAATTCTACGTTCTGGTGCTCTTGAAAGTCTGTAAATTACCAGAGCATCTTCAATCATTCTAAGTTGATTGAGTGCTTTGATTGCCTTGTGAAGATATGAAAGTGTGATACCTTTGTTTCTGTCTACAAGACCAGAAGTACAATAGGTAACAGAATCCTTGGTCATTTTGATTCCTTTACTACCCTGTTGGTTAGTAACAGGATTAGTAGATGGATATGAACCCTTGGGATTGTAGATAAAGAACTCTTCAATATCAGGGAAATCATAACTAGTGGGATTTTGCTCTTCTCTAAAACTTCTGATAGAAGATCCGTCCTCACCTGGTTTTTGCTTTTGCTTTCTTACATAGCGCATCTTCATTGCGTCAATCCAACGCAACTCTTGAATACCCTCTTCAGGTCTCTTTAGATCGATGATTTTATGATAATAGAGGCGACCGTCAATGTACCAATTCCTATAGATTTCATGTGCCTTATTATTAAAATCTAAAAGATCAAGAATATACTTGAACTCTTTACGAATTTTTGTTTTGATGCCATCGCTGGCATTCAGTTTAGAAAGTTCAATTTCGACAGGTGTTTCGTTTGTATCGGAAACAATTGCCTCATTTACAATGTCTTCAATTGCACTATCCACCTCAGGATGAAGTGCCATCTCTCTATATCTACGAATCAGATCATATTCTGTTCTGTAAATACCCTCAATATCAAGGTAGGAACCAAAGAAACCACAACTATTTGAATAATAATCAACCCCATCCCCGTTATTAGCGGGGACGGGGGATACTGTAGTTGGTGTTTGTTCTTCGGTATCCTCAATTGAGAATCCAAATAATCTTGACGCCATGATTTATTTTATAGGGTATACTAACCTGTATACCCTATTTAGCGTTTAATTATTGACCGCCTGCTTCGTTCAGGTTAGCATCACCGTTTTCGTTCTGCTGAGTAGTAGGACCAGAAGAACTTGCCAGGATGTTGTTGACCTGGAATTCTACTGTAAACTCCTCAATCTGATCGCCATTATCGTAAGAAAGGTCGATCTGAGAAACGTTGGTGGGGAAGATATCAATGAATTGATACTGTGCAATAACGACGTTTTCTTCACCTTCGTTGTTGATGGAAGCCATCGTGCTGCCTCTACCCAGATGGTAGACAGTAGCGTTAGACATATACGCTGCTGGTTGTGTAGCACCGATGTTGTTGTCAAGACGTGCCATCAGTTCAACCCACTGCTCAAATGCACGGCGGATTGCTTGGTTCTCATCATTGATAACAGTGATGGTCCAAGGATCGATGGTTCTATCACCAGCGACCTTGAAGATACGTCCTCTGAAAGGAACATCAACTGACGCGATGTTTGAAGCAGGGATTGCTGCTGCCTTACACATAAACTGGAAGGTTTCAGCATCCCAACCAATACCGCCAGGGAAGGCGGTAAGTTCTACTTCAAACAGATTGGGGCGGGCACCGCCGCCAATCAGTCTAGACTTGAACTGTGAAAGGTTTTTGTTTGCTCTTGTTGCCATTGTTTTTTCCTCTTATGGTAGATAGTTAGTATTTTTTAGATCAAACTCTACCTGCGACTTCTTCAAAGCTAACGCCAGTGCGTGTAGCAACGAAGGTCAGGGTGATGTAGTTGATGGACTTGGTTGGTTTCAGGAAGATGTCTGCTCTGAACTCATTGTTGTCAATGATGTCAGGAGTATTGTTTGTTTCATCACAAACAACCAGGAAACCATAGCAACCGCCCTTTGCTTGAACATCACGGAGATAAGGTTCAACAACATTTCTGAAGTTGGATCTTGTCAGTTCGTCGTTCAGTTCAAAGAGTTGAGCTTGTGCTGCTTTTTCAAGTGCTTGCTCAACTGTGAGGAACAGTCTTCTAACATTGATTCTATCGAATGCAGACTGATAAGAAAGTGCAGTCTTGTCTCCGAAGAGGAACGTGCCTTGACCGGGTTTGGTAACGAAAGAGTTAATTCTGTTAGGATACAGTTTGTCTCTCTGTGCCTTGGTTGGGTTATAGGCAAGTTTGATTGCGCCTCTCAGAACACCTCTTCTCTGTCCAGCAGGTGAATACCAGGGATAAGAGATAATAGATGTGCGAGTCATCATACCTGCGATATCTGCGTTACAAGGAACGTAGCGGAATTCGTTATTGAATCTATCGAAGGTAAACTTATAACCACTGTCGAATACAGCGTAAGAAGAAGACTGGAGAGGAGTAAAGTACTCAATCAAATTATTAGTTTGAGTTGTAGTATTCGTTACGTTGACCAGGTCTGCTCTATGAGGTCCGATCAGCGCCATGCAATCCTGTCTTTGCTCTGCGAGAGAGATCAGATAGTTTGCTTTTGCTTGGGACTCAGACTTGTTACCAAGACCAGGACCCATGATCAGATAATCAACTTCAATTTCTTCTTTGTTTTCAAACAGTTGATATGAAGTCTTGAGATCACCCAGAGTTGCCAGCATACCATTAGAGTTGGAGTAATCTCCACCACCACTCAAAGCGTAACTAATGTTGCCGATACCACTGAATGTTACACCTTGTGTGTTCTGACCCCAGAGACCATCACCAACTGTTACGGGAGTGTAACCGGAGGAGAAACCAAGTGCGCGGGGTTCAGTTCCCCAGTTTGCATCTCTTGCTTGTGAAGGATTATAACCTGCATAGACATTCTTGGAGAAGTCTGCCAGATATTCCTTGTAGTAAATTCTCTGAGGAGCGTTTACTGCGGAAGTTGCATCCAATGCCTTAGAAAGGTCAATATGCTTTTCAAGGATATTACCCTGAATACCTGTTACAGAGCCATTTTCGTCTACAACGACAACGTGAATGCCATCGTGCTTACTTGCTCTGCTTGTAGCAAAGAGAGTAGAAGTAGGTCTAGGAGCAATCGACTTCCAGTATACTGTGGAGTTGCTCAGACCCAGAGTCTGCTGATCATACCAATCAACTGCGGTAGTTGGGGTGATTGCTGCTGCAGCAGAATTACCAGTGTTGATACCTGCGTTGTTGACGAACGTCAGAGTATCAGAAGTATCGAAGGAAGCAAATGCTGTGCCTTCTTGATATGTGATTGCTGTTTCAGTCGAACCACCACCAACTGTCTCTACGCGAGAAACAACTTTAACGTCGATGGTTGATTGTCCAGCAGTAGAAGTACTAACACCGGTAATGATACCCTTCAGATAACCAGTGAAGGACGATGTTGTGCCTGTGCCAGGAATCACAACGCCGTTCAGCGAAGTGGTTACGCCATAACCGATTTGAGCACCTTCAGCGGTAAGACTTGTGGTGTTGATACCCAGTGTTTGGTCTGCCATGTCGTCGATGACACAGACTTTCAGACCATTGCCCCAAGAACCAGGGTTCTTAGCAGCCCATGTGAAATCTGTAGCACTTGTGTGATTGTTCAGGTAATCGTCGTAATTGAGAACCTGAAGTGCGTTTGTTGATGCAATACCTACGCCTGCGTTTGCATTGTTCAGAGTAGATCCGCCTGTTCTTACAACCTTCAATACGCCGCCGTATGAAAGGAAGGAAGAAGCAGACATCCAGTATTCATACTGTGCATCGGTGCTCTTAGGCTTACCGAATGTATCGATGAATTCTACTTCACTGTTTACTTGAACAACGTCATCCACAGGACCGATTGCGAAGGGACCCGCAATTGCTCCAATATTATCTAAAACATTATCAGCTCTTCCAACAGTTAGATCAACTTCTCTGATTAATACACCAGGAGATAATTGAGGAGTCGCCATGTTTTTCTCCGTAAATCTCAGTTTAACTAAAAATATTTAGTGAAATAGGTATTTTCAGTGGGGAAACATGGCGTGACCTACCAATCTGGATAACTCCAGTCTATAAATGGGTCAATTTTCTTTTTATTTGCCCTTACTCTATTGATAGTACACTCTTTACATTCATATGAATATGAAGATGCTACTGGTCCTCTATTCTTTCTTGTTCTATAAAAACCTTCTATAAGATTTTTAGTCATACCACAAGTTCTACATTTTCTATCAGCAAGCAATAAGTGCCCAAGTTTTATTTGTTTATCAAAGGTATCATCTAGGTCCATCAATATCGCCACATATAATCCATTCCACCTGCTGTCTCACCATACTCAGATCCGTTGAACCATCTATCTCCATCAGTATCAACAAAACTATCTTCTCCTAAACCATCATCCATAAATCCGAATGGTGCCATATCTTGTTCGATTTGATTCTTTTGCTCTTCATATAATCTCTTACGGACATCTTGGTCAGTCAGTTCTTTAAAGTAATCTTGTGCAACTAACCAAGCATAGATAACCAGACACATTGCAAGGTCATCATTACACCCTTCCTCTGCCTCAAATGAATTGTGCTTGGAGATAAACGTTGTAAGTTCAGAGATAATCTCATAGTCATTGAAGAGTAATTTATTTTCTTCAATCATCGTCTTCAGGTTGAGTGACCCAACCTTCTTCACAGTCTTGGACATCTTCACACCCAGTTGTGTCTTCTTACCAGAGAAACCCTGACCTACAACTTGACCTGCTCTACCTCTCATAGAACACATCAGTAAGTTCTGATACTCAAGGTCATACTGTAAGATGGATGCTACCTGGTCACCAATATCATTTACTTCACATAGTATAAATGCTTCATTATAACTCTTACATACCTCCCAAATCAGATTAGGGAATAGCATCGGTTTGATTGAATTATTTCTATACTTTGCAACTACCTTATGTGGGAACTCTGTAATGTCTACAACTACAAAGGCAGAGTAGTCTTCACCCACACCTCTTGCTACGTCAACAGTACACACATAGTCATGGTTATCTTCTGGTTCTACATATACGTCAAGACCAGCATTCTGTGTAAGTGGTGAATCGTATACTAATGTCCTAAGTTTTGATGGTGCAATCAGAGTATCAACAGAACCAAGGAATTCGCACTCGAACTCAATCTTGAACTGCTGTTCTGATGTGTTAGCAATTGTTTGTTCTCTCCACTTAGAGTCTCTACCTGGAACTTCTGACCAGTGGACATCTGTGGGAACATATTCATTCTTACCTTTCTCAGCATCATGCCACATTCGATAGAAGTGGTTCATGCCGTGAGGCGTTGAAACGATAATTACTTTGGTACTTTTACCAGAAGTAATAGTAGGATAAACAGATGCAAAGAAGGCATCAGCGATGTGATTTGGAACGAACGCGAATTCGTCCAAGAAGAGGATATTGAACGACATGCCTCGGACAGCACTTGCAGACGTAGAAGCAGCCAGAATCTTTGATCCATTTTCTAACTCAATGTTTCCTTTGTTCCATACTAACACACCCTGTTGCATCCACTTGGGTAAGTTTTCATACGCAGTAGCTAAACGTGCTAACAGTTCTCTTGCAGTTGTTGCTTTGTTTGCTAGGATACCGATGTTTACACTATCGTTGAAAACAGCATAGTGAAGTAGATATGATACACACGTTGTAGACTTACCAGTCTGTCGTGGCATCTTACAGATATTAAATCTGTTTTCGTGGAAATTATTGATTAACTTCTCTTGAAAGTCATAAGTTCTAAAGGGTTGAAGACCATGGTCAAGAGTCACAATCTTCACATAGTTATGAGCAAAATATACTGGGTCATCTTTACACCTCAGATATTCTTCAACTTGCTCTTGGGTAAATTCAATTTGGGTATTCGCCTTCTTTAGAAGGGGATTGCCTAGATATACATCACTACTCATTATCTACAACCAATAAATCAAACATCGAGGAAACAGTACAATTACTTCCAGTATATGCCCTTACTTCAAGGTCTGTTTTTTCTGGGAAAAACAATGGAATACTGTAGGTAGTATGCATGTTACTATTATATAGATTCAATTCACTAGCAACTCTGAATACTCCACCAACTTGTTTCTGAAATAATCTAACAGTGTTTTCTTGGTTTTTATTCATAGTTGCAGCAAATGCTTTCAAGTAACCACTCTTTCCTGCAGGGATAGTATAGAAAGTAACTTGAGATTGTCCCATTCCTGCTGCAATTTGACAAGTAACTCCTACACTATGAGTAAAATCAATATCTCCTACATTAGTATTATCGTTATTGCCAGTTAATACAAATGCTCTATGAGTTCTTAAAAACTCTACTGTTCCAGCAACACCAACAGTCCCATTTAAAGTAAAATCTTCTTCCACTTCATTATAGTTTGCGTCAAGACCTTGAAGTCTGACTGTAAGTGCTCCCGTTCCTCCACTATCATCTTGAGAAGAACTGGAAGTTACTGTAATAATTCCTGCTGTAGATGGAAAAGTATATGCACCTCTTTCAGTCCAAACGGTATCATAATCTGCTGAAGTAGTAACTACTGCACCAAACTTATGAACGTTAGCAATCTGAGTTGTAATACCAGCAGCAACATTTAAGTCAAATTGAGTATCTCCTCCACAAGCACCGATGTTACCGTATTTGTCGGCACACATATAAACTTCAAATAAGGATCTGCCATCATTGAGGTAGTCCTGAATATTTTTATTCCACTGTGCCATAATTTATAACCACTCTAATTTTCCTGGATGATATCTCTTACTATTCGTGATTTCAATAGGACTTTCCTTTCTCTCTTGAGTATATATCTGAT
>Ga0070746_10001685_pt1 | contig 13068 bp, 16 predicted proteins | sample VirMetDEL_Mar_21_FD_77016 | JGI IMG/M metagenome (GOLD analysis project Ga0070746, IMG submission 77016) | Aqueous microbial communities from the Delaware River and Bay under freshwater to marine salinity gradient to study organic matter... | ecosystem: Environmental > Aquatic > Marine >... | reverse complement strand
TTTCTTCATTCTATATAGAAGTGCTTGTTGTGCATGTCCTATTCCTACTAAGAACACTTTACTTGTCGCTTTCTCTAACTGCTCTTTCATCAACTCCTCCGCATAGTCTAAGTCATCACACATATACCGCTGCGGCATTCCTATATAGTCAGTAAAGCCGTCGAACTCTAAATAGTCCAAATACTCTTGATTCTTACATAATCTCTTGATTAGCTTCATTTTAGGCATTGCACCTATTAATCCAATTTGCCCGTTAAATGTCTTAGTAAACCACTTATTAGCTAATAGTGCATAAACATAGTCTACAGGCCAATCAAAGTCTCGCTTAAAATATTCTCTAAACCAAGCTACATGGTAGTCTAATAACTGACACATCATGTAATCGTTCTGGATCACGCCTTCTCTGAAGGGTGTTAAATCTCTGATGGATATATTAGAATCTCTCTTTCCTGCTCGTACAGAGCCTTCTTGCTTATTAATCAACCAGTAATATTCACCGTCGCTAAACTTATAGAAAGTCTTGCTCTCACTACCGTCTACCAACTGTTTTACAAGGGCTTTAAACTCTTCAATCTTCGCTTTAGTCTTCCAATGAGCTTGATCGTGATAGAAAACTGTCCGTATTTCACGGTTACTATTTAGAACACCATCAATACTAATCATAACCCGGTTTATTAACTCTACTTGTATTAATATAAAGACTATTTACCAAATTTAAAACTTTTTTACAGTTTATTTTATAACTCCCTATACACATACAGTAGGAAATCTTCTTTAAACAAGTCATATACAGTGTTAATAGTGTAATACTATCCCTTTACTATTGATGCTGCTTCCATCCTCTTAGCTTTTTATGAGAAACCCAACAGTGTCCATCTACCCAACTCATACCGCCTTGCTCCCATATTCTCTTTTGAAACTCCTCTTCATTACCTCCCCAAGGATAGTCTTCATTAAATAAATGACCGTCTTCGTCCTTAAACCTCTCATAAAACTCTTTAGTAAATCCAAAAAAGAACCCGTTAACCATACTATGTACATTACCGGTCAAGTTATACCAACCGTATGTAGGTTTACGAGCTCTCTGAACTCCGCCTAATATTCCGTCACTCAACGGACCGTATATAGAGTTACGACTATCACGATGTTCTAGTATATCGTTTACAAAAATATCTACAGTAGAATTTACCTGTACATCATCATTACTTATTAAAACTACATCACATCTGTCTACTATAGCTCTCTTTGCTCCATCGTTCCAGGTGCCAGTTAGTCCTCTTTTGGTCTGATCTTCTACATAATATAACTCACAGGTATCAGATGGTTTAATTCCAATTGACTGAGTGCTACTATTGTCATATATGTAAATTTTGTACTCAAATAAAGATGGCGGATCCTGTAGTATATTTTTTACAGAGTCTACAAAATTACCTATAAGGGTTGCACCCTGTGGTCTCAATTCTTCACTGTAGTGAGTAGTTACTACTATGCCTACTTTATACTTCTTCATATTCAATTTCTTCTAATTTTATAAATTGTTCATAAACATGTTTAACTAGAGAGGTAGGATTGCTGTACATATTAGAAAACCTCTGTCTACCTTTGTTTATCATTCTTGCAATATCAACTCCGCCTTCTAGCACTAACTTAACTTTATCTTCTAAATCGGAAAAGTCATGTTCACATGCTAAGTATGTAACGTTATCTTCATACCACATCGGATTACTAACTAAATGAGACATGGACGGCTTTATTAACGTGCTACAAAACATATTAGCTTCTATGTCTCTAGGAGCCATTTCTCCATATCCGAAAGGAGCTAGTACGATTTTACTTCTAGCCATTAAGTTATAGTACTCTTGAGGCGGTAGTTTCTCCGTCTTATTACTTAAACGAGCTACCTTATAACCCTTCTCTTCTAACCTATCTAATTGATTATGACAGAGTTCTCTATGTAAATCGTAGTACTTGTTTTGAAAAAGTCCATGTTCGTAATTCTGTTTTTCTCCTTTATACCCAAAGAGAGCACAGATGTCATAGTCCTTTTGACTATAATCTATGTTCTGCCACTGTGGCTGTACGGTAGATAGCCAGTTAGTTCCGCTAAGACTTATCTTACTTTTATATTCATCTATATCTTCGCAACTATAGTTACTATCCTGTTCATCCCAATACGTCCTTCCATTAACGCTAGGCTTTTTATAATCATTCCAATCCTTATATAGTGTGTTTTTTAAAAGTAAATCTGCCCTACTCTCTTTAAAGACTTCATACACTCCTATTAATGAAGCGGAGTCTTGTCCATCTAGTATCATATACGGTGTATTAATATTATTTAAAAACTCTAAACCTCTACTAACCGATTCATCTAAGGAAAGTTTCTTATCTGCTATAGAAGCTTGACCTACCCAAGCGTAGTCATAGTTATTGCCTTCTGTTATAAAATCAATTCCGACAGTCTTGAAAGCTTTTCTAAACATGTAGTAGGGACGGAAGGTTGTCTCATTACGATGTTTATTAATTTCAAGTAACTTTACTTTCATAATTTTTCGTAGAAATTATTTTGCTTACGTTGTCTATCTATAGTTTTATCATGCGTTAAAGCCCACTCTGCTTGCTGTGGAGCAAATCCCATGTTCTTATATCCCACTATAATTTCATGCACCTTTCTTTCCCATTTAATTTCTGGCACATTCTTTATTAACCTACATTGATAATCTGGCCAATTAATAGCAGGCCTACAGTAAGTAACTATCTGAATACCTTCAGTGGTGTTAACTGTATCTGCAACTAAGTTGTATTTCTGTAACAGTTTTAATGCTGGATCGTTCTCTTTAAATTCGTCTACGCATTCTTGATCTTCATCACTTAGACTTGGTGTTAGTGTCCATCTCCATTTCGAAACATCTTCTAATGTTATGCCTTCTACGGTATTAACTCTTGGCAATGCCATAGCATCAAATTTAGCATTAGACTCTACTATCTCGTGTAAATTTAACAATAACCCTTCGGCTAAGCCTTCATCTGCATCTATTTGAAAAACCCAATCTTTAGTACAATTAGCTTTTAAATTATTTTTAAAACTAGCAAAATCGCCATTTAATGGAAACTTAATGAGCCGAATAGGGAGTTCGTTTTCATGCTTCTTGAGTGACTCCTGGTAGTTGTATAACATGTTCCAAACTTCTTCTGATCCTCCATCCTCATCCCACTGCACAACGATTTCGTCTGTACTATGGGCTGCATCTTGAACTTGACTAAGTAATTCAACAACTTCTTCTTTTTCGTTACATACCGTTATTGCAAAACTAATCATCAGAATTCTGCGTTAGTGACATTAACTTATCAAAAGCATAAGGGTAGTCATCTTAGGGGAAGTAGTCTGAATTTTCTACATCTAAGAAGGAATCAAACGTTCCGCCTAATCCATACTCTTGAGTACTATCTTCTGGAATAGGCTTTATACTCGCTACGGCCCATCTGAACCCTTCATCACCTTCTGTAGCAACATTAAAAAGTACTGCTTTGTGAGTAGGGAAGTAAGATGGATACCATACTTCCTTATTGAAGACCTTTCTATTAGCTACCGTCACTTTTGGAAGCTTAACCTCCTGTGCCTCTAATTCCTCAGACCCTTCTATCCAATCACTATAGTGCATAAATCCGGACTCCATACATATTTTATTAACAGTAACCTTCTCAGTATCTTCATGCTTGTACGGTTCTACCATAACGCTTAAGTTACCTGTTATAGGAGAAATTTCATCAAACTTTGCTTGCATCTTTTTTCTTTTTTGTTTTTAACTTTAGTTTAGGCATCTTCAACTCACCGACACCTATATCTGAATTTGAATGTATAGTTATATTATCTAATATGCTTATTAGCTTTTCTTTCATTTTATCAAAAGAGAATTGAGTTTCGGTTATCTTTTTCTGCTTAACTCCTCTTGCTTTATACTTATCGTAATTATCAAATACCTGTTTAAGAATAGTGCTAGCAAAAGAGTAATTAACCGTAAACCATTTAGAGCCTTTTATTATCCATTTATTTGTAGAAGAGTTATGTACGGGTGTTAGTTCTCCTGGGAGAAGTATACTAGAATCTTTATCAAGAAAGTCTACTTGACCAGACCATCCTGATGCTATCACGGGCTTACCGGTTGTGGTAAATTCTAATAAAGGTCTTCCGAAACCTTCCCCTTTAGTAAAGCTTATCATAGCTTTTATTTTAGGATGATTGTACAGACTATTCATTTCACTGTCCGTAAAATTACCATGAAGTATATAAATGTTAGGTGGATTCTTAAACTTACTCCTAATTACATTTACTTTTCTAAATAACTCTTCACGATCGGTGACAGAAAATCCTGCCGAGCTTGTCTTTAAGATAAGGGCCGGTCTCTTCGATGGAGGAGTTTTTATAAAAGTTTGAATAAAGGTCTCAATCATCATCGAAATGTCCTTTCGGTCTTGGCCGGGTTTCCCCTGTAGCCAGTGTCCTACGAACAGAAAAGCAAACTTTTCCTTAACGGTGTTATTAATTAACTGTTTAAGGTCCTTATCTATCGTACTAGTTTTATGATATACTTCTGGATGAACACCTTCAAATAAGACGTCGGACTTAACTTTGTTCTTATCGAACTTGATAGTCCTAATTACTTTTTGACTCTGCTTATCTCTTTCATCAAATACAGTATCCTTAAGTACGTTTAAGCTGTGCTCACTTGTTGCGATAACGTGGTCCATTCTATTACATCCTTCCACCCAATCTACTGCGCAGACGTCAGTTTCTATTCCAGCTGTAAATCCTATATTATACCTCCCTTGGTTTGGTTGGAACTCATTAGGAATGGTTAACTGTATAAATATATCCGGTTTAGTTATCTGAACTTCAGACTTTATTATACGTTTATCAATTTCGTTATGAGCTGGTTTATCAAACTCTAATGCATTGTTTGGACAACTACCCCAACTTGTAGCTACTATCTGTAAATCGTACCCATCGCTCTCAATTATAGCTTGAGCTACATCTCTTGCATGGTTACCGTATCCAGACCTACTCTCTACCGGAGCTACTAATAAAACGCTTTTGTTCATACTATTCCTATATGTTTAAATGGTTTCTTATCTGCAACCTTATACATACTATACCTTGCTTTAGGTTTCCAGACCTTTAATAACTTATTAATATCTTGTACAAATCTATTACTCATATTCACGGCACTCATCCTACTTTCTTCAGACATAACCCAATCACGACCAACTAACCCTCTCCTCTTTCTCTCCTCATCTCCCATAGCATACCACTTGTATATAGCTTGACCTACGTCTTCAAACTTACACCTATCATCAAAAATATATGGAGTAGGAATTGATCCCTGTAGCGATCTTGAAGCAGGAAATACCGGTATTCCCCATTCTCCACACTCTTTGTAAATACCTGTATGATTTGAAGTTACTGTTTCATCGAACTCAATCCAATTACCTTTATCATCTCTAAACCGTAATTGATCCTGCAAACCACCGGTTACGTTATTTACTATAGGGGTTCCTGACATAATAGACTCTAAACTGCTTAATCCGAACCCTTCATTACTAGCTATGTTCAACGTAACATCTGACACGTTATATAGGAAGTTCAGTACCTTAGTTGATACTTTCTGATTGTCAATTACTACTTTTAAGTTTGGACATAAAGCGTTAATTACGGCGGGTAAATCTGTCCCATTCTCATCCCTTCCCTGCGTATGCATTAGTAACATACATCTGGAAGCTTCATCGGGTTTTAAGTATTTTTCACAAAACTCCTTATAAGCTAAAATAACATCACCCGGTTGCTTTCTCCTTATATTTCTATTGTTCCAAAACACAATAAAATCTACACCATGTTGCTCTAACAGGTTATTGTTGAATTCTACAAATTCTCCATAATCCGGCGAATCAGGAGTTATAGGGTAAAATTGATCTGACGGTACTCCGTGAGGAACATAGTCTACATACAGGTCTCTTTTACCTTCTGAAGAGGTAGGTTTATCTTCTATGTTCCAATCGTGAATAGTGACATCTCTGTCTGCTAGGGCTAGTTTATGTATATTGTGAGACTGTTTAGAGATTCCCATAATGAGATCACACGATTCATAAGCTGATGCATTCCAGTGTGGGACAGGAGTGTCATCCCAGATGGCGTAGTACATTATTGGACAAGTTTGGCGTATTTCAGTCTCCATGTCATACAACCATCCCCAAAACCTCGGATCCGTAAAGTGCAGTATTGCATCCGGCTTTTCTGTTCTGAGTAAGTGTCGGAGTATTTGAGGGTTACCATAACCGGACCAGGGCATAACTCGTACATCAACATTATCAATGCCTCTCCTCTTCTCTATATCTTCCGACAAATCAACAATCTTTCCGGTATCGGGATGTTTTATTGCAGCACCTAGCTGTAACCAGTCAAACTCATGAGCGGTACCGGTAACGATCTCTCTAGACATTGTCGCTATTCCAGAGTGAAGTCTTAGGTCGTCAGATAATAATAGTATTTTCTTTTTTTTAACTCTCTTAGAGAGAGGTTTAAGCTTTGGCAGCTTTATTTCAGACATACGTAACTGTTTTTATTTTATATAAATATAGATTTAAACTATAACGATATACGGTTTTTCAAATTTTATACAATATTCAATACACTTTTCCATGTTACTATCTTCTTCCGATTCTCTATCGTAGAATATTATCACCTTAGAGCAGTGTTCTACTAACTCCTTATACCTTGACTTGAAGTTGTAAGGTTTATACGCTTTCCCATACCTGTATTTGGGTAATGCACTAAATTGATTCCAACTTGTATGTGCGGGGTTAAATTCCCTATAGAAAAAGTCATATTCTAAACTATACCGTTTTATGTAAAGTTCGCCGCCTAGCCTTGATCCTGCTGAATATACCTGTAAGCTGTACGGCTTATTGATAAGCTTTTGTAATGTTTGTTGTATTTTATAACTGTCGTTATACTGCCTGCTTGATACTATGCCGAGTTTTAATATGTTAAGATTTGATTCTCTTACTTTTTGGGCATAATTGTTCATTATCTTTAAGCGCACAGAATGTGCAGCTTTTCTGTCTCTCTCCTTCTGTAGCTGGGTATTCTTGGTCTTTAAAAGTGCCATCTTTATTATAACATTTCTCTAAATATGAATTAAAGTCTCTCTGTACTCTTCCACAATTAACTTTGCCGCTGCTTGGCTGGAAAACCTGTATCCTCTTTTGTGGAAATTCTGAATCTTCAAGTAACTTTCTCTTAACAATAAAAAACTCAACATCAATGTTCTCGATTGGAATCTTATACTGTTCACTAAAGTAGATCTTATACAGTATAAGTTGAGCTTGTTTCATCTTATCCTTCTTTACCCACTTGCTCCAACCTCTCCCACTCGTCTTAATATCTACTATCTTAATTCGCCGTGTACGTTTATCAAAAAGTACCAAATCTAAGAAACCGGTCAAATGTACATCTCCAAATATCGGCATAAATATAGGAAGCTCTATTCCTAAAAGTACGGTATCCTTAGCATTAAAGTAAGTTCTCCTTCTACTCTTAAACCACTTCATAATACCTACACCATCTCTCCAGAATTCACCCAACTCAGCTCCAGTACTAAAGTGCTCAGTACGACCTTTCATGGAATTTGCATACTCCTTCTTTATATTTTCTTGAAGCATTTTAGAGACATCTAATTCATCAGCAGCTTTGACTGAAGTGGATGTCATGGTTTCAAAGTATTCTTGAAACATTTCATGAAAGGCCGTACCAAACACTGTGTGGATTGAGGGTGTGTATTTAATCTCCTTGGTAACATATGTATGGTACCAGCTTAATGGACATCTGCTATAGAGAGAATAGTTAGAATAAGATACAGACTTTTTAGACCAATCCTTCTCCTTTTTATACTTTTCTATTTGACCTTTAACAAACTCTTCGGTCAACCTAGTGTCTTCAATATCTCTCTTTTCTTGTTTTTGAGCTTTGTCTAAAGCTATCAAATTGTTTATTTCCTCTATAACTTTGCTTGCCATTTAACTACTTTGGTTTATTTTACTTTCTCTCTCAAGTCGTGTTAGGTATAGAACAGCGTCCATCAACTCCTCTTTAAGGTGTTGAATCCACTCTTGAGGAGCGAGATCATTTCTATCTAAATTCGTACCGTACTTTGACTCACCTACCCTACTTCTATCTCTTAAATCCTTCACGACTTCTTCGACAACAGAATCTCTAACCGGTAGGTCATCTAATGATGTCATGCACATATCTAAAATTGATCTGGTACAAATTTCTCCAATACTTGATTGCAATCGTCACATCTAAAGATGGGCATATGCATCAAGACGTCTTGACCGGCTGCTTGACCAGCTTCTAATCCAGATAATACTTTAAGTCCCAGTACATGCTTAAAGTACTCACCTCCGCAGTTTTCACACTTTACTCGTGGTTTTTCTTTTACATTTGGAGGAACTCCTTGTCCAGCTCCTTGCCCGGGTACAATAATCTTTTTTGCCATAAAAATATTTTATTTGAATGTTTTAAATAATATACGAAAATTATCTCAATAATACAACTTAATGTCCGTCACATAAATTTAATGCAATCTCTGGAGGTGCTTTTAATGTTACTCCTTTAAGCTTGGTTGTGTTTTCCATTAAGTCTTGAACTAATTTACTTACTTCATCTGCGTCTTTTTTAGCACAGGACACAACTAATTGATCATGTATTTGAGCTATAACTAATCCATCTAGATTTCTCTTCTTTAACTCTCTGTTAATTGCAATTGCTGCTCTATTTACAACGGATGCTGCTAAACTCTGGATTTGAAAGTTAAGAGCTGAGTTGAGAGCATTCTTTAAGTCTCTATAACAATGTTGTACTTCATCCTTGGTTAGCTGACCAGTAGAAGCTATCTTTCTTCGAAATTGCCAATTAAGAATCTTTTCTCCAAAAGCATCATAAACATCTTTACCCCTAGTTAAGTGACGTACTCTACCTACAGCGCTCTTTACAAATCCTAAATTCTTCATTTGATCTCTAGAATCTTCTCTCCACTTTCGTAATTCTGGAAACCCTGATAAATACCCTTCGATTAGTTTGGCTGCTTCTTTTGTAGGTATTCCTAACGTCATCCCTAAAGCATACTCACCCATACCGTAGGCAATTCCTAAAGAATAAGCTTTAGCTGAATTTCTCTTATTTGCGTCAACCTTCTTTAGGAAATTAGGTGCTGATTTGTCAGCGCTTACGCCTTGTAGGTTTTCAGTTCTTATAGCAACGGTGGAGTAGAAGTCGTGACCTTTTGCAAATATGTCTTGCAATCCCGGGTCGTTAGAGACGCTTGCGAATACATGCGGTTCCAAACTCTCATAATCACAGTCCACAAATACTTTATCTTCGTCAGCTATTAGAAACTTCCTAACAGTGTTATTGTAATGAACTACAATAGGTACATCATCACCCTCTTCCTTAGGCTTAGGTAACTGTTGAGCGTCGCTTCCGTACCTGCCACTAACCGTGCCGTGTTGCTTATAGTAAAAATAATACCTCCCGTTTTCATGTCTTTCTAGAAACCTATCTACATATGTAGATTTTATTTTAAGTAATCTGTTATATATTCTTAAGTTGTTAGCCCATTCATAAGTCTTACTTAAATGTTCTACAAATTCGTCATCAAATTGCTTTTTTCCCTTTTTAGTTTTTGAAAGCGATCCTATATTCATTTTATCAAATACAATCTCGCCTAAATGTTTTTTAGACTGTATATTGATATACTCACCTTCATTATAATCTTTCCACAACAGGCTGCTTATTTTTAATAACTCAGACTTATCCAACTCATGCTCCTTCGGATTAAGGAGAAAGTCTTTATAAGGACTGTCAGGTAAATTTAAAATTGCCTTTTTACTGGTGTCAATCTTGCCGTCTTTTTTGACAGGGAGTGGTAAATGCTCTTTATAAACTTCAGCAAATTTCTGTGCATACGACCCTCTTCTTGAAGGTGGAAATTTAATATGAGCTTGTTCTAGTATCCATAGCCTAGCTTCTGGAATTGCTAATAAACTATCAATGACTCTTTTCTTATTAGAAGCTAGATCAGCTTCAATGTCTGCTTTTGTTTTATTTAACAATTCTAAATCAACTCGTACGCCTCTTTCTTCCATTGGAATAGTTACCTCCTTATAGAGAGGCATAACTTCATCTTTAAAAAAAAAGTCATCTAGTCCTTCATCTGCTAATCTATTAAGAAATAACTTAGCTATTCTAAATGTTAAATCCGTATCGGCACAAGCGTATTTTGAAAGAACTTCTAGATCAGCTTTATACAGTTCATAATTAGCCTTACTTACGGAACCTCCATTCTTTACAATGCTTGCCTTTAGTTCAACTTGCTCCTGATTGGCTTCTTTTTCGACGTCAAGGCCGATCTCCTCTTGTACAGCTTTAGCTAATGTCTTTAAGGCAAAAGGAGCTCCTCCGTAACCAAATGCCCCTTCCTCCATAACAGTATGAACTAATAACAGGGTCTCTATCCAGAGAGAAGGTAGTAAGTCTATGCCGAAGTAATTCTTAATTATACGTAAATCGTAAGATGCATTATGTGCAATAAGCTTCTTACCGTGACATAGATTTAAAACCTGCTTTGCAATCTCCTCTGACGGTAGTCCATCGATAGAGAGACTATCTAAAGTGTCAGTCTTGGAATTATATACTAGAGTTGGTATATAATAACCTTCGCCTACCTTTGTTGTAAAAGAAACTCCAATAATTTTACCTGTACGGACATTTAAGGAAGTTGTTTCGGTATCTATTGCAATAGCAGAAGCTTCCTTAACTTTATTAACCAGTTCCAGTAATTTGGACTTAGTGTCCACTGTAACATAGTACTTCATATTATAACTTATTATATTTAATTACTAGGAGTGACTTCTCTTACGTACTGCATCTGAGACATGCATCATAAATTCTGCTCTAGAGGAATCTTCTTCTAGAAAACAACCACTAAGTTTTGTCGTTTGCATAGAAGCTCCGTCATGCTTTACCCCTCTACAACTAACACAGTTATGTGTCGCGTCAATAGAAACCGCTACTCCTATATTACCTTCACAGAGTATGTCTATAGCATGATGTATTGCTACAGTTAACTGTTCCTGTATCTGACCTCTTCGTCCAAAATGTTCAACTACTCTATTAAACTTAGACAGTCCGATAACTTTACCATCCTTAACTGGAACGTAAGCAATCGTTACGTATCCTTTGATAGTCTCGTGATGATGACTGCACATTGAAGTAATAGGTATATTACTCTCAACTACCAACCCGTCGTATCCGTCTGAAGGGAATGCAGTAATTTCAGGTGGTGGAGAAAACCTACCAGCCCAGAGGTCATTGACATATGCTTTAGCTACTCTTCTAGGTGTACCGGTTGAATTAGGGTCATTTTTCCAATCACATCCTAAAGCTTCTAAGAATTTACCGAAGTGTAAAGCTGCATTGTCGATTATGTCTTCTAACTGCTCCTTTGTGAGAGCTTTGTTTCCGTTATCAAAGAGATGTGTAGAGATGCCGTTAGCGAATCCCTCTTTAACTAATTCTATATTTTTATTTGCCATATACTAAATATATAATTTTTTCATTTAAGAAACAACTTTTAATTTATATAATACGTTTAATAACTTCTTCCCTAACTAGAAGAGCTTTAAAACTTTTATCTTCGGGAAATATTTTAAAAATTTTCCAATCAGGTAGATTATTAACCTCCTCTATAATTTCTTCTAGAGATAGTTTTTCCAATACCTGATATGTATGCTGTACCTGTGGTAATAACATATTACTATTATGTTTGTTAATTATAAGATAAGAAAAAGCTACCTACCAGGCAACTAAAGTACTAAATTAATTTAACTTCTTTCGCCGTAGAGGTCGTATTTCTTTGCAGGAATCACTACCGGTTCTTCTTCATATTCTGAAATGATATAAAGTACGCCGCCGTCTCGGATTGGAGCTAGTCTAAATTCTTCTCCTTGATAATCTTGTGCTGTAGATACGTAGGTGTCTAGTGTCTCTGTTAAGCCTTCTATTATAATCTTATTAGGATCATCAGTTAATATCCATCTATCTCCTGGTGCTACTCGTGTAGCTATGGTTATTAGTTCTTCTTTAATTTCCTGCTTCATGATGTTTTTGTTAAAGTTATAAATGCTTCCTCTATTGCTTGTAATTGAGTAAGTGCAGGGTTTTCCTGTTTAAGTTCGTAAGCGAGATCTAAAACCCCATTACGTATATTTAAGGAAGAAGCTTCCATTAATACCTCTTCTACGGACTCTCCTGTATAGAAATCTGAATACCTAATCATCAGTGTTGGACTTTTTAATGATGCTAATAATGGTTTCGATTAAATGTTCGCAACTATCGTCAGATGATTGCGATATTTTATACAACTCTACATTCCTTGCTATTTCGTCAAAAAGCTTTGATTTATATACCACTTTATTTAAGTATGCGTTTTTATCTCTACTAAATTCACTCATAGTATTTTATTTTTAAACTTCTCGTTGAGTATCGTATCCAATAATGTGCGGTCGTCCGGTAAATCCGTATCCGCTTTTAATACAAAACTCCATAACCATAGGGTAAACTCTTATTAACTCCTCTCTTGTATCGCCTGGAGGCATAATATATACCTTTTCTTTTGGGCAGTCTATCTCCTGCAAAAATGTCTCTACCTCTTTCCACACCTTAGGCATTTCATCAGGATTAACGACAGGCTTAATGTGGAAATCACTATGATAGGCCATCATTTTCATAATAGTAGACTTATTCAACCTAAACTTATTATGCTGTTTGACCATCTTCTCGGTTACGACTGCGCCTTTGGGTGTCAATTCTCCCACTACCGGTATACTATTAGAAAACTTCGGACTTATTGACAGTAGGTCTATCGGATAATCTGTTTCTACAAAATGTGAACCTTCTGTTTCAATTGTTAGAAAGATACCTCTCTCCTGACAAAAGTGAGTTAATTCATTAACTAA
>Ga0070746_10001677_pt1 | contig 13118 bp, 18 predicted proteins | sample VirMetDEL_Mar_21_FD_77016 | JGI IMG/M metagenome (GOLD analysis project Ga0070746, IMG submission 77016) | Aqueous microbial communities from the Delaware River and Bay under freshwater to marine salinity gradient to study organic matter... | ecosystem: Environmental > Aquatic > Marine >... | reverse complement strand
TTGCTTATCTAATCTTTGGATGATAGCATCAAAATCAGCTAACGCTGTTGGATTACCACCAGACCAAACATTTCCTCTATTCTCGATAGTGTCAAACATACCGTCAGTACCACCTTTTCCAGCTACTGCCGCTGCTGCTGCAGTTCCTTGAAGTTCTCCAGCCGCACCTGAAAGTGCTTCCGCTGGAACTCCTTCAATCATAGCCATCTCTAGGTAGTCATCGTATCTTAAACGAGTCTCGTGCTCAGACTTAATGTACCAAAGGTATCCATCAGCACCATTCTCTGATGTTACTTCAACCCAACCAATTTGAGCCATATCAGAACCAGCAACAACGTACTTGTCTTTTATGATAATTGGTTTGTTGTCAAAGATTACAGGGTCAGCCTCTAAAGAACCAACCATTCCATTTGAACCTTTTCTAAATTCTGAACCGTAAACAAAAGCCACAACATCTGTAAGACCATTAGTAAACGATACACCTGCACCATAATAAGCTACAGTAAATTCTTGGTCATTAGCAGTATTAACAGCAGTAACTACCCCTTTAAGTAATTTATTATCAGTAGCTGATGATAGCATCACTGTTTGTCCAACTCTAAAGTTACACGTACCAGCTGCAATATCAAACTTTTGAATACCAAGTGCTACAGCTGCTGTTACAGTTACTCCTGTATATTGTGTATGTAATCTTCCTTGCTCTTCCCATTTAATAAGGTCTGAGTTTGTAGGCATCTCTGCCCCTACCATTCTTAAGAAAGCGTTGATAGACCTGTTTCCATATCTCTCAAATTCTCTCTCATAAGTATCTGGTAAGTACTGATTCAGGAAATTAAAATCAGTAATGTAATTAGTAGGCAACGTTGCCTTACTAGCGGATGGTGTTAACGCTGGTTGTCCAGCTGCACCTGTTATAGCTCCTGCCATTTTTTTTAGTTTTTAATAGTTATTTTTTTTTACTTCTTATTCGTAGCTTACCCGAACCTCTTTCTTCACTCATAGCAGTAACTTTAAAACCTCCCTTAGATACACTCTCTGATGCTTTTCTAACTGGCATGTCTACATTTTTAGACTCCCTAGTTACATCACCGATTGCATCTGCTTGACCTTGCTCGTAAAAATACTTCGCAAAAGCCTCAGGATTCATCGCTACTGATAGAGCTCTGTGATACGCATTAGCATCCTTTAAGTAACCGTCCTCATTAACATGACTGCTAATAAAGTTAGTAACGTCAGACTGAGCTTTCTTTAGTTGCTCTGGGTTACCAGGCTTGTAAGTTAACTCCCTCTCTCCTACCTTAAATTCAAAACCTTTGAATCCTTCGGAGAATAGTTTGTTAGTCTTATCTAAAAAGTACTCCTGTCTTTTTAAATTTTGCTGCTGCGAATCTTTAGATTCTTCAGCATATTTCTTGTAAGCATTGTAGTTTTCTCTCTCACCTTCTGGAACAAAATCACTACTTGACTCAAGTGGCAATTTGTACTGCTCCTTCTGTTTGTTAAAATACTCCTTTGCTTTTACAAGCTCTTCTTTCTTGGCAATCTTAATCTTTCTAATCTCCGACTCCTCATCCATTTCTTCATCGTAACCAAATCTTTCCTCTAACTCAAACGCAATGTCGTCAGAATCTAGGTGTTTCTTGGTTTCAGACCAATAATCAGCCAAGAGGCTGTCTGGGTTAGCTTTATCAAAATCTTTGTTTAACTTAACAAAGTCATTGATTCCCCTTCCAGTTTCTTTTTTAAACTTTAAGAAAGTAGAGACATCCTCTGGAAGCTCCTCATTACTTTCTCTCTGTTCAAACAACTCTTCAATAGAGTTAATTTCTTTATCCTTATACCTGTTCTTTATATATGAAAGAACGTCAGTATCTTGTAATTCTTTTTGTTCAACCTCTTCTGTTGACTCGGTAGCTACTTCTTCTTTCTCACTTACTGGCTCCTCTACAGCTACTTTCTCTTCTGCTTTAGGTGCATCTGCATCCTCAAACTGTTGCTCGTGCTTCTCTAAAAGTTCAGCCTCTATCTGCTGTTTTGACTTTTCAGGTTCCGCACTAACCTCTTTTACTTTAAATCCGTCCATTATATTTTATTTTATTTTTAATTTAATTCTCTGATTACAAAGGTAATAAACTTTTTTATATTTATCTAGGCTCAAATTCAGCTAAATCAAAACCATCCAAGCTATCTTCGTTAGATTCAAAATCTATTGGAGGCAGGTCATTTTGCTTTTGATTAACTATTTTTGATGTTTGAGTAGACTGCTGACTAATTCTTTCAGACTTTCCTTTCTCCCTTTCATTCTCTCTACGCTGTAAAGCATCAGCTTCACGACCTTTAATTTGCATCTGCATATTAAACTCTACCTGCATCAACTCTTTCTTAAGATTAGCTTCCGCATTCATCTTCTCAATCTCAAACGCTATCTCAGCCTGCTTAACCTGAATCTTAGATTGCATCTCAGCCTGTGCTTGCTGCATCGCTGACTCAGCAGCTGCTTGTTGAGACTGCATGTTTATCTGTGATTGCATCTGCATCTTCTCATTCTCTCTATCCACATCCTGCTTCTGCTTATTCTTTCTCTTAACCTTAAGAAGCTCATTTGCCATCTTGATATTCTTAATCTGACGAATATCAATAGCATCTTCCAACGTAATTTGGTCTCTGCTAAGTGCCATCTGTATATTAGCCTCAAGCTGTGCCTTTTGTTCCTCGTCTGGAGAAACTTCAATAAAAATTCCAAAATCATGGAGATATAAATTGTTGATGTCCTCTAAAATATTTATATTATATTTTCCAATTTGATTTGCAAATTCTTCCCTGAAGTCAGAATACTCTAATACATCAGCAACCCTTACAGATAATGCCTCCGCTAATTTTCTAGTAATAAATAAACTACCATCTAGTATATGTCTAGTAGCTGTGTTTGAATTTAGTGCTGCTAATTTCTGAACACCTACTAATGCGTTAGGGTCTGGAGTAGAACCATCCCTAGCCTCATTTAAACCTGTTACATCTCTAATCATACCTAAGTAATGATTATAGGTACTAATTAAGCTAGCCATTTTAGCCTGACCACTATTAGAGTTTAGTTCCTGAATAGGAACTTTGCCGTGGTTAAACTCACCATCCTGTGTAAAGCTTCTACCGATAACACTACCTGTTTGGAAATACATCTTAAGTGCATCCTCTGGGTTGTATGCAGCTCCTGTACCTAGGTCCACCTCGTTAATACCATCCGCATCTATGTATACACCATCTGGAACTACCTTAGCAATTACTTGCTGTAGCTTAAGGTGTGTCATCTGAATTAAATCAGCGAATGTTGTCATTCGTCTAACTAATGACTCAACAACTCCTTTATACATTCTTGGTGCAACACCTATGTAGTTTGGTAGTGCATACTGAGAGGCTGACTTAGGTCTAACCATATTCTTAGCAAGCTCCCACTTAATTAGTTTATTACTTCCGAGTATCATAATACCCTCATACCACACATCAATTCTTTTCTCTATTCTTTCGAATCTTTCCTCTGTTCCTTCTGGTGGGTTAAAGTTTTCATCTTTTCTAACAACCCTTTCACCACCGTTCTCTAAATATTTTTTCTTATAAACAAACTTCTTATCTGTTTTGTAGTTATAATACAACAAGGTAACTACATCTTTCTGAAAGATATCGTTCTGATACTGTCGTGTAACACCGTAATAATCATACCACCCTGAGCTAGTATCTGCAATCTCTTGTAACTCTTCCTTAGTTATATCTGGCTTTATTTTAATAAGCTCTGTAATTGGAACCTGTTTTACTTCTCCGAAATAAAAACAATCCTCAAACGTAGGACTTTCTGTGTAGCTATATACTAATGTTGCTGGGTCTACGTAGTCAACCTTAACACCTGAGTTAGGTAAGAACTCATGCTTCACCCACCCCATACCTACTGTAGCTATGTCGTAGTTATATCTTTTCTGAATATCTGCGTAATGATTCTGCTCTAGTAATGTGTTGATAGCCTCTTCCTCTGCAATCTCTATACCTGGCTTATAGTTAAGCTGCATGTGTAGTTGTAGCTCTTGGTCATCAGCAGGTAAATCCTCAGCCGCTGTGTTGAACGCATCTATACCAAACTGTTCCTTGCTTTGTAGTAAGAAATCTTTAGCCACCATATCTGCCTCTATCATGTTCTGATACGACTTCCTGTTGTCAGCCGCCATAGCATCCTGAGCATATGCCTGAACAGTAAATAACCTATCAGACATTCCGTTTACTACTATATCCACAAACTTAGGTATAATAGGAACTGGTGTCCAATCTAGATTCAAATAAGATAAGTCACCGTCTACCGCTAACTCACTCTTATACTTTGCTACTGATTGTTCTCCTCTTGCGTATAATCTTAGTTTGTGGAAGTCAACCCATTGGTTGTAGTACCTACAACTATTACCTGACCTTTTAAACCATTCATACTGGATTGATTTACCTACCTGTAATCCATACTCTGCTGATGCTTTCTGAGCATCAGTTGCTAATTGATTGGGAAAATTAGTAGGATTTACTGCTATGGTAGATTCCTTCATTTATTTAATGATTTGGCTTATGTTTCCTTTGTTACTATATCTTGCAAAGATAACAGATATTTTTGACTCTTCTTTAGTTGGGGTGTAAATATGCTTCTGATTTGCCATAATTGCTAGTCCTGAGCTAATAGATGCATCATGTTTGGTCCTATTATTGATGTCAAACTTAGCCCAATCTATTAATGTTCTATTAAAAAACATAGAACCTATTTCCTCAGAATCTCTGTATGTACCCTCTACATCAAACCCTACGTGCTTCTCTATGTATGATTCAATAGCTGATGCGTGTGCTTGCTTTATGTCTTCTGACGAGTTCGGTATACCCCCAAGCTCTCTTTCTGTCTTAGATAGCTTATTATAGGTCTTGTCGGGTCTATTCATACAAAAGTGACGATATCCTCTATTCTTAAAGTGATATAGTATTCTTGCTTTGTTGTTCTCTATTAATGCTGGCATTCCGTAAAATATACACGCCATTAATACTTCCTCAAAAAATATCTCTGCGGTTTGAGGTCTAGCGATATACTCTAAGAAAAATTCATTAGATGGACAGTTGTCCATATTAAACTTAGTCTGCCCGTGTAATGAACCATTAGAGCCTTTACCAACTACAGTTCCTGATATATCATAGGGGTCACAACCAAACGAACCTAAGTGTTCATTTCCTGGGTGATACTTACCGTTCTTCTTAAATACATTATTTCGTAATCTTTCCTCTGGTATCCATGAAACTAAGAACCTACCATTCCTGTTAGGTGTCCATATAACCTTTGTGTCTTTTACACCATCCTTCCAGTGAAAGCTGCCTCGTGTTAAATACCTGTCTTTTATTAAGGAATCATTGTAATCTATCTGCTGGTATATTTTAGTTAGATTAAATATAGATGACTTACTCTCATCTCTAAATGCGTGAGATTCTGTTCGTGGAAACTGACGATAAAATTCATTCAATGCGTCAGCATCTGATTTTAATGAATCTACCTCATTCTGCCAATAATCAATAACACCTGTTTTTATCCAAGCCCCATCTACTCCTTTAATTGGTTTCTCTGGTGTATAAAAAACAGGCATACCAAATTCATCTATATATCCCTCAAAGTTCCACTCCATAGGAATAAACAAGGAATATAGTCCTGATTTTGTTTGACCATTATTATTTCTTTCAAACGGGTTAGAGTTTTCATATAACTTTTTAAAGTTATCACCACCCTTATCTAATGCGTTAGATGTAGAGCCCATCATACACTTCCCTATAATTCTACTACCTAATCGAAGACATGTTTTAGTAACCCTCCAGTTGTTTAATATATTATTTGGTTTTAACCACTTACCACTTTCATCATGTACTAGCAACAATAACTTCTCACCATCGTATGAGTTATCGTCTGTATTCTTCCAATCTATAGTAGTATCTAGACCATCTAACTCATCCTCTTCAGTGTCGTACATATTTTTCTTAGTAATCTTACTAGCTGGTACACGAAAAGCAAGCTCGGTCTTTGGTCTATCCATACCATCTTGTATGGGTTTAAAAAAGAAAGGATAATTTAATGTTATAGGAACTACCTTGTCGGTAAACATTTTCTTAGCATCACTACCAGTTTTAGATAGTATACCTATCCTTGAATCCTTAGATATTGTACCTATGTTAGCACACTCCTCAGAGCCCATAAAAGAAAAACCTGAACGCCTGTTTTTTAGGTAGCACATGCCAAAACTTCTGTCGTCAGCCTTACACGCCTCCCAAAAGATATAGAACAATCTATTAGACTCCCTAAAATCAGGTTTACCAACATCTATCTTAGTCCACTGTAGATACATATAGTGAGAACCTGTTATGTATGTGGGTTTACTGTTGTTTGTAAACCAATGACCATCCTCTCGTCTATCGAACTCTGATTCTATATAATCAACCCATTTATCCTTAAAAAGGTTATCTCGCTTGTTCCAATCAAAAATTGTTCTTATCTTGCTAAGTTCTTTTGGATAGTTTTCAGAAACCCACTTATTGTTTCCTTTTTTTAAATCAGTAGGTGCTTTAGGTAGTCCTATTTTAATTCCATTTATTTCGTAGACCTCTCCTAAGGTTCCATCTTTAGAAATAATTACAACGTCATACTTTTCATTGTATCCGTACTTCCAGGATTTAGCTTTATTCTTAGTGGTTATAGTAGATGTGGTTGCATCTAATTTTATTACCTTATGTAAGTCAAGATTATCTTGACCTTCTTTCTGCGAATCCACCACTAGATGTGTTTTTTGTGCTAGAGCCACTATCTTCTAACATAGCCCTCTCAGCTTCTATTCTGTTTAAAATCTCAAAGGCATCAAAAATAGCCAACTTCTTTGTAGCTGCTGCGTTCTTTAATCTATCAGCAGCTAGCTCATCATCGGGGTCAGGCTTTATAATATCTTCCTTAGCTACCTTTACCAGCTGCTTAACAGCTAACTCACCAGCCTTTATAATATCTTCCTTGATTTTTTTAATGTCCATCATAGTAATATACAAATATTTTTTGTAAACATCCTATACATCTTTTCCCCATCCACATTAAACTCATACTCACTCTCTGGTTGAAATGATATTAAATCACCTTCCTTTAAACCCATAGATACCATATCTTTATTAGCATACCTAATGTTACCTATGAGCTCTTGCTCTATATCTTTTGTTTTTAACAATGACTCTTTCTTGTCTATAGGCGTTACAAAACAATAGGGAGATGGAGCCTTCCAACCATCCTTTGTTTTATATAAAAAGAATTGGTCAAAATCAATTAAAAATAAGTCATTCATGAAAAAAGAAGGTCCACTCTTTTCTCTTCCCTTCATGTCGTAATACTTTCTGAATACATTATGATGCACAAGTAGCGTGTCGCCTACCTGAATCTCTCCATCATAAGTTATAGGTATAGACAGTACCTCAGCAAACCTATTGGTTGCCTTATGGTCCTCCTGTGATGAGCTAACAATAAAATCTTTATCACCTATTTTTTTAGTGTGACTATATCTCTTCCCGTCAACTGGCTTTACTAAGAACTGAAATGTAGACCTCATGAACCGCAACCAATGCAGTCAAAGTGTGAGTCTGTAGGTTTGGTGCCGTTTAGTTTCATTTCAATATTATGAATCTCATCCTTAATATCCATATCCTGCATCATATCCCCAGTTAAAAGTTCTTCCAACTTTTTTATTCTCTGCTTTAACTCTGTTTCTTCCATTGTTTAAAAGTTTATGTTATACTCGATAGATACAGGCATATTAGCATTAAATTCTTTCCAGAGATAAACCTCATCTCCTTTTAGAATCCATATCCTAATACTCTTATCTGATTCTTGTCTTATGTGATGTATTTTATGACTACCACCCAGCACATCCTGTCCCACAACATAATGCATGGCACTAGATTTATAATCAGCCCCTATAGATATCTTTCTAATCATTACGACAACGCACCTGTCTCCAGGTTTACTTTCTTATCACCGTACTTCTTATTAAGACCATCCTGGTACTTACCTAACTCTGCTGAATTGGTTTCTACGTCAAATACTAAGGATTTCTTTTTTGTTTCTAGTCTTGAAATTGCTACCTGCACATCTCCTAGGTCTAGTCTTGCGTCAAATAGTTTCTTTTGAAGTTCACGCAGCTGGTCAACTTCCTCTTGAGTCATTTTCTTTTCCATTATATTTTATTTTGATTGTTATGCGTCTTTGAACGCTAGTAAGAACTCTCTTACACCTACACCGAATGCGATGCCAGCGTATAATATATCACCCTTAATTAATAATGCTAATCCTATTCCACCAGCTACTGCTGATAAGAATAATGGTGACTTAACTACTTTCTTTATTTTTTCCATTTTATTTTATTTTAATTTATTAAACCCAACCAGCAATAGCTACTCTTTTCCACGTATTAGTAGCAACACATGCATATAAGTAGTTTGCATCTACCGCTAATTGTCCAGCAACTCCTGGAGAGCCAGCTGATGCAGGTACGTTTGCAACATCTGCGTGTTGACCGCTAATGAAATCTCTTATCGCCTCAAAGGTAAAGTTTTTTGTTGCGTTAGCATCTCCAGTATCTGTCCCTGGAACCATATCCGTTAATGCTGGTGTTGCGGTTGCGTATGTACTTATTTTTGCCATTGTGATTAGTTTTTTACAAAGTTAAGAAATTATACCAATAGTTTGCCAAACTTCTTTAGTATTAATAAAAACAACAATAGGAACCCTCCTATCATTACCGCACTTCCGTACTTTTGCCACCAAGTAAGCTCCTGTATAACGACCTTCTCATACGGTACAATTTTCTCCGAAAAAACCGTGTCGCCATAGCATGTGTACTCATGATGGATTGTTTCTCGAAGCGTGTCGTAGAAGTATTTGATTTTAATTCGTTCATTGTTAATTACTGTTACACTGTCATGATATTCTATAAATGTTGTAGTATCGTGGGTGTACTCAGGAACAACTACGGTATCAATAATTCTAATGGTATCCATTTGTAATAACTCTGGGTGTTTTTTTATCAACCTATTTAGCTTTTTTTGTGGAGTACATCCTACTAAAACGGCTGCAAATATAATAAATATTTTAAGACTTCGGTAACGCAATTAAAGAATCTTTTGAACGTAAGAATAATAATCCTGTAGTCATCCACCCTGACATGTCTTCAATAGTGGCTTTTTCCATAAATATCATAGCCCCACAGAATATAATAATTAATAATCCTAGTATTGTGGTTACGTAGTTTGAGAATAATCTATCTTTCATGTTTACTTGTTTAAGTGTTATCCCACCTAGCCTTAGTACCTCTTCGGTCATAGTGAGTAAATGTGTTGTATCTTCCTAATCCACCCTCGTCAATAGCCCCTATTCTTATTAGTCCCTCAATAACATCAGCTAGCTGACTAGGGGTATGGCTGTGTGCAACCAGGTCACTTGCGTTTCCAGTAAGATGCTGAGATTTCGAAGCTCCCCCAACCTTAGAATTGTGACTAGGGCACCTGTACCCTGAGTTTATTTTTATAGACTCATTTAAAAAATCTCTAATCGTCTGTAAGTTCTGTGCGTGTACCTCAACATTATCAAACACATCCTCTGGCATGTCGCATCCACAGTGACAGTTAAACTCTGATTTGCTAAAGTTTTTAGTTAAATCTCCCATTACTTAAATTTTTTTTCTATTGAGCCATCACGGTAAAGTTTAATTACCATTCCTTGGTGTTCAGGGGTTACTTCTTGACCAAAGATATTAAATATTTTAACTACTTCTTTTTTTTGTGGTGTAATTATTAGGGATATAGGTAAAAACTCTTCGGTAGTTCCGTCATAATCTGTTTGCGATAACATGTAGTATGACGTGCCTATTATAGGGCTGTCATCTACTACCTGGTAGGACATTTGTGTGTTGTTATTTCCTGAACCTTCAACAGTGGCTACTACCTGCCAGTCCTCTACATCTATACTTCTTTTAATCTGATAGTAGTCGTTATTTACCTGCGAAGCTACCGCCCATTCAATAATAACTATAGGGTTTATATCACTACCAAATTGTTCAGCGGTAAAAGATATTAACTCTATAGGTAACGAAAACCCTGTATTACCTATTCTAATCTCAAAACCTGGGTAGGTCACACTACCATCGGTAGACCAAAAAAAGGTTAAGGCTCCTGTAGGGTGAGTAGATTCAAAATAAGACGGAATAGTTGTTCCACAATAGCTGCCTATCAATGTGCTAAAATCATCCCCATCATACACCTCAAACACATCCCAACCACAGCTAGAGTTAAACTCTACATCAAAAAAACCCACGGTGGCGTTTAGATTTCCAGCGACTGGGTATATAGTTAAAGCACCTAAGCCATCATTAGCATAATCAGCATTATATCCATCATCAAATAATATAGCGTCATCGGTGGTGTAGGTATACCAAAAACCATCATTTGGCATTAGGAGTAAGGCTTGAGAGAAATTGAATAGTGGGAATAAGAGGATTAAAGGTAGTAGTTTTTTCATATTTACTTCATAAATAAACCCTCTATAAAGGTGCCGATTCCAACAAAGAATGTACCAAGAGCCGTCCAGAATTTAGTCTCAAGCGACCTAATTCTTTTCTCCTGGTCGTTGGTTTTTTCTTCCATAGATTCTAATTTGGTTTGAATCTTAATCTGACCTTCAATTAATTTATCTATTTTTTCTTCCATGTTATTCTACAGGAATTGGCTCTGACCACGCTGGAGTACTCATCAAGGTAAGTGCCTCTTCGTGTGTTAACGTTTGACTTGGCACAACGGTGCCATCCTTTATAAATGTAGGCTCCGCATTGTATTTAATCACAAAAAGAGTATCATCTAAACTTCTTCTAATTGTTCCTGCTGAACTTTGACCTACCTGGCTAAAGTCAATGTTTTGCAAATCTGTTGCTATGTTGCAAATAGCATATACTAAGTTATTTAATCTTGCTTCCATGGTTTATATATTATGTTGAAACTATCCAATATTCTACTCTCGTACCTCCACACCACTCAGCAAAAATAATATTTAATGCACTTGTTGTGTATGTCCCACTTCCTATTAATACCCATCCTGCTGGCACTGTAGGGGCTGAACCATCGTTGTGGTAAATCTTTTGTACTATTCCTAATTTCGCGTCAGTTAAAGAGTTAGTTATGTTTCCTGTTGCTGGGGCAGCTGAGGTATTATATATTAACGACTCATTAAACGCTATTACAGTGCCTGTAGTTGCGGTAGCACCTGTGGCTCCACTCTTAATATCTGCATAGGTATATATAGTTCTCGCACTATTAGTTTGACTTGAACCTTTCTCTGTTAAATCATAAGTTGAAGTTATTCCTACAAACTGCTCATTACTTGGTATTGTTGGCATAATCTAAGTGTTTTTACAAAGGTAATAAATTTATTTTTAACTGGGTACATCTGTTTCTCTATCGCTTTCAGTCATATTGTAACTTAAAGCATTCGAGGTGCTATTAGGTGCATTTCCTACTCTATCCTCTATTGTCATATTTGCAGATGTTCCATCTGAACTCCCCACTTGGTCGGGTACAGTCCAGTTAGTGCTAAAAGTTGCTTCTTCACCCATTCTCCACCAATTTGTTGCTCCTGTTATTGCGGAAGGAGTACCGCCACCATATAGCGAATTTACTTCAGTTGCGTTTTTAACTGTATTAAATGTGGCAATTTCGTCAAGATAACCGTGTAAACGATTCGAATTAAAATAACTACCTATTCTATTAAAAGAATGCTCATTGCCTGTTGCTCCTGAAAACACAGGTGTTGTCGTTACTTCCAAAGTTCCATTACAATATCCTTTTAATTCATTAGCGGTACTATCATAAGTTATACAAAAATGTTTAAATTCAGTATTTGAAGCAGAACTTGTGTTTAATGCAGTCCACGAACCTGGTCGATTTTTAAAAGATAATACTCCACTAACAAAAGCAATAGATGTTAAAATACCGCCTGTTATAGTATCTCGACCCACAACAGTTTCATAACTTCCTGCTATGTTTATTTGATAATACCAAAAAGATAAAGTAAAATCTGTAAATATCGTTGGGTTTGAAATTTGTATTTCATCATCCACTCCATCTAATTGTAGAGAATAATTCGATATTCTTGAATTAGCAACATTACTATTCTCAGGTATTAGCCATTGTGGAGATTTGTATGAACCGTTGTCGCCCATACGATACCAAGCAACAGGATTAAGTGAAGATAAATCAACAGCTCCACTTGCTGAATATATAGAGCCAATGTTTGAACTTTGGTCAGTTGTCCAAACTGCAAATTCATCGATATTGCCGTTAAAATTCCAATTTCCAGGATTATAAACCGCACCTATTTTGTTAAATTCAAAGTTGCCACTTTTCACAGTTGAAGAACCAAAAGCAACGCCATTTCTAAACCCTTTTACATTATTTGAATTATCTCTTGTAAACATTAAATGTTGCCAACTATCTAAAACAAGGTCATTTCCTGCTGATTCTGTAAATCTATATTTTGAACCTCCAAACTTAAATTCTATTATAGTACTGCTATATAGCCTTAAAAAACTTCCATTCGAGTTAATATCACCAAACACAAAAGCGTTAGTAAATGAAGCTGGTTTTACCCAAAAAGAAAAAGTAAAATCACTGCTATAAATAACTTCACTAACAGCAACCTCATCATCCACTCCATCGAAGGCTAACGAATAGGTGTTGGTGAAAGAGGGACTCAATACGTTTAATATGCTGTGATAATTTCTACTCATAATATCTTAACTGGGTACATCTGTTTCTCTATCGCTTTCAGTCATATTGTAACTTAAAGCATTCGAAGTGCTATTAGGTGCATTTCCTACCCTATCTTCTATTGTCATATTTGCAGATAATCCTCCACCAGTGTAGTTAGGTGCTTCACCCTCTAAATCTGCTATTGTCATATTTGCGCTTGTTCCTGTGTTACTTGCACTTCCATTATCAGGCAAACTCCAATTAGTTGAGAATGTTGCATCTTCTCCCATTCTCCAATGTGA
>Ga0070746_10001675_pt1 | contig 13147 bp, 12 predicted proteins | sample VirMetDEL_Mar_21_FD_77016 | JGI IMG/M metagenome (GOLD analysis project Ga0070746, IMG submission 77016) | Aqueous microbial communities from the Delaware River and Bay under freshwater to marine salinity gradient to study organic matter... | ecosystem: Environmental > Aquatic > Marine >... | reverse complement strand
TAAATACCGTATTATTTCTGTATGCCGTACCAGAACTGTTTGTTATTGTTTGTGGGGCTCCAGCACATGAGTAAGTATATCCAAACAAAGGAACGAATTTGTTTGCTGGTATGCCGCCAGCTTTATTGCTTTTGATTTTTAATCTAATAGACTCAAAGTTAGCATCGCCCCAGTATCGGTGGCTACCAGGCGTAAAATTTGCATAAGGACTAGGTATCAACATCATACCATCTGTAGGTGTGCCGTCAATAGTTGAATGAGTAAATACAGTACCTCCGTCACTTGCTGCTTTTTTCTGGAATTGTCCAGCCCAAGCATATCTATCAAAAGGTCCTCTATCTGAATTTGTATTTAATGTATATCTTTGGTCCCAAGCTAAGTATAATTGCTGTGAGTCTCCTCCAGCATCTAGATGAGTTGCGTTTCTGCAAGCATACATCTTAGTTAAATCCATATTCAATCGATCATAATTTTGAACTGCAGCGTGGTCTTCCCCCAGAGGTCCCATTCTGGACATAATTTTTACGGTGTCGTTTGTTGTTGATGTTGTTTCAAGGTTACGGCCCAAGCCTATCATTCCCTCAAAATCGTCATTAGTTGCTCTGTTAAATGTTGTTGCCATGTTAAATATTAGTTGATTCCCGTCCAAGAAAAAGAGTGATCGTGCGAAGTGTACGGATCTGTAGTCATAACTGAATCCGTTCCTGTGGAGTATATTTTTGTGTTTATGATCATGTCTGCAAAACTAAGTACACCAAAAGAGGTTAAACTGGAGTCGAAATCTTCAAAGGTTCTTGAGTGTCCTGTATGATCAATTTGAGCGATTACTCTGATATCAGCCAGATCAAGTTTATCGATAGATGTCAACCTGGAATCTAAATCTTCAAAAGTCTTTTGATCGCCAGTATTATCTATTTTGGAAATCAATCGTATGTCGCTAATGTCTATAATGTTACCGCCAAATGCATTCGAGTCAATATCAGAGAATGTGTTTGAAGAATCTTGGTAGTCTATAATGCCAGCATGCATCTTAACATCGTTGACACTAAATATCCCCCCACCTGGAGGAGCAACTGGGGCGACTGGAATATCTTCTATTTCAACTACTACTGAAGGAGGTAACTCAAGCTGCACAAAACTTAATTCAGGCAAACCGTGAATAAAATTGTTTGATGTTAAACCGTTTCCAGAAACCGATATAGAGCTATCGGATGCTACGAAAAGCATAGAATTGCTAACGGTAGATGTTAAACCTTTATTATATAAAGAAACAATTCGCTGAGTTCCATTATAAAAATCTGCTCTACTTAGAGCTGATGCATCGTTAGATTCAAAACATATTGTAGATGAAATTCTGTAAGTTCTACCAACAACTAAATTGCCAAACTCTAAGTCGGTTATAAATCCATCAGATGTTTGATCCTGGGTAACATAAGCTGTACTAAATTCATTTGTCGTGGATGAGCCTACCGAAATCTCAACAAACTCAACTCCGTCTTCGCCATCTTTAACTTTAACATATTTACCGCCAGCATTAGAGTAGTTGACTGGAGTATCCCGCAGCATTTTAAAATCAATGTTACTTTTCCCAGCGCTTGGATCGCATGTTGCATTAAGTAAAGATGTCGGCGGCAATAAGTCTGATCTAAAAGCTATTTTATCAACTCTTATGTCTTGCATTCTGCCATTGAAAAATACCATTGCCTGTCCAGCTCCCATCGGTCCAGCACCAATGCTGAGGCCAAAGTTAGGGGTAATAGTTGATGCGTCAGATGCCCAAGCGAGACTCTGTTCTTGATTTCCGTCAAGATACAATGTCATCGTGTTATTTTCATTAACAATTGCAATATGGTGCCATGTTTGAGCTGATACGGTTGAAGTGCTAGCTAGTGAAAGCCCTGTTGCATTGCTTAGACCCTTCATGACATCAAACTTTACTTTGTTGTCTGAATCTACAATTAATCTAACGCCATGTTCATTGTTGTTTGCTGCAGTTAATAATAAAGGTTCTCTGGTATTAAGAGCGTCTTTAAATATCCATAATTGTATAGTATAGTTTTTTATTATTTTTGTATGGAAAAACTTGAATGCAGAACCGTCGGCAACTAGTAGTTGTCCGTTACCGTTAAATTGTATAGAACTAGAACCAAAACCAGCCTTAGGGTTACTGGTGCTATGTATTACATTTGATCCAAGTATTGAATAATTATTAACAGAAGAATCTTCGAATGCGGAGCTGTTTGTCGTCTTGTCGCTTTGCAAATGAAATTCAGAACAATTATCTTCGCCGTCAACTTCCTGAAGACCTAGAGCATCATTAACATTGAATGTTGTAAACTCAAGAGCATCTTCTGAATCGTTAACTTTTACAAATTTTCCACTTTCGCCAACGAAAGAACTTGGGGTGTCATTTAGGTCTTCAAAAGTAGAGGATCCTCCTCCGCCTCCATCACTCGTACCACCAGCATAAAAAACTCTGTCATTATCAATTAACCATTTTAAAGTTAAGGTGCCTGCTTCAAAATCTCCGCCTTGTGTCTGATCTACATCGGCATGTGCTGTGATTAATGTACCGTCAGCATCATCCGTAAACATTAATTCTCCGTCCGTGTGCCCTCTGCCGCATGTATAGTAAATATCCCAATTACTGTTAACGGTCGGTGGCGTAGATGCACTAGCTGGCCTTACAGCAAATAAATAAAATGTTGCTTCATAGTCCAACGTACTCCAAGGTACAACAATAGAGTCTGGTAAAGTGTGCTGAAAATTTTCTAAATTATTTTTTAATACATCAAGATTGCCACGACCACCAGTAGAAGTTCCTGCATCACCGCCTCCTCCTCCTCCTCCTCCGCTCCCAGGTTTTGATAAAGACAAAAAGCTAAAACTATCATCCACTGCCCATGATAGGCTTGTATTGTCGGAGTATACTCTGCATCTCAAATAAAGAAAATCGCCCTCATCCAAATGAAAATTATCAAGATATAAATGATTATTTAATGTTGTTCCATTGCCTGTATTTTTCGACTCTCTAGTTTCTTGTACCAATACATTGGTACCGTCAGCCTTAACGATTTGTAGGGCTGTATGAAGAAAGCTTACATTATCTCTCCAGTTATTATTAGTATTTGTTACTGGACGTATATTAAATGATATATCATATAAACCATCCTCTGGCACTAATATTCCGACTGTATTCCGAGTGGTGTTTGTGTGTATCCAATTTTCAGAATCAGTTGCTAATTGGCTAGCGTCTAAATCGACATCTGCTTCAGAATGACCAATTCTTGAACTTGATGAAACTTGAGCTCTAGAAAATTGAGGTGTGGCGCTTATGGTTGAACTTGACCCTCCACCTAGTTCTGTGATGGTCATTATTTGCTGACTTAGGTTGGCTGAAGCGTTTGCCCCCTGAATTAGTACGGTGTTAAAAACTTTATCACCAGCTTTGAGCTCAATAACTGCTGATAAATTTACACTACTATGATTAGTATTGGTTGAGTCTTTTATTGATGATTGTTCAGCTTTTATATTACCAGTAGCAACACTGTTTAAGAAAATAAAACCGAAAAGATGTTGGTGAGCGTTTGGGGATTTATTAGTACAGTTTACTATTACCGTCATGTCTCTTGGCGCAACCCAGACATTATCACTTGAATCCCATGCAGAATAAGTGTCAGTTGTTGGAACATACGGTACATTTGTATGAGAATTTACAACTGTTACCATCGAGGTTATATCAGATTTAAATATGATATTAGTGCTACTAGATCCGCCTCCTGCGCCTCCGCCTCCTATAATTGCATCTTCATTAACTAGAGTAAATTCAAAATTTGTATCAACATCTTCAATTGCGGTATTTGTATGGTCCAATCGTCTTGTTATAACATCAAAACTGTTATCACTTTTATTTATGATAAATGCTGAAGCAATAGTTGTCCCGAGAGTATTGACTTGAATATTGTAGTTTGTTAATGTAGTATTTAAAGTGATCGTATATCGACCAGCTGCACTTCTAGTTACAGATTGAACATTATCACTTTTATGTGCAAAAGTTGGCGTTGCTCCTCCGTCAACTGAACCATAGCCAATTATTCCTAAGCCAGTGCTTGAGCCGCCTCCGCCGCCGCCTATTGGCATATCAACCCACGCTAAACCTGTAGTTGTTGACTGTAAAATTTTACCTTCATCGTAACCCGTCGGCGTATCACTTAAACCAGTAAAAGATAAAACTGGATCTTCTATATCTGTCCACTCTAGCCCAGTTTCATTGGCTACCAAAAACTTTCCGCTTTCAAAACCTGTTGGAGTATCCATTAAGCCAGTAAAGCTAAGGCCTGTAGATAATTGCCCTGTTATTTCTTGTATTAATAGAAAATTTTGAGCAACACCACTAGTTAAATTTGAGGTATTCGTTAAAGATTGATATTCATTCCAAAATGTGTCACTACTAAATACTGGCCCAAAGATATTTTGAGTTCTATTGATTTGAGTTTCAACAAAAGATTCAACTGTAAAAAAATCTTTTAAAGTTGATATGCCGTTAACTACAGACTTTTGCCCATCTAAAGTTGGGGCATACATTTTGTTAAGTGCATCAATTACATTCGAGGATTGAGCGTTAACAAACTTAAAATTAGACCCAGGAAAAGACACATAACTTTTTCCATCAATAATTCCTTGAAATACAGCAACTAGCTGCGCGGGATTGTTAGCTAGCAAAAAATCATTATGAGAGGTACTCAATGCATCTCTAAGTTGGGTCCCCCATAAAGGCCAAGCCATTGGGTGGCTAAAAGGAACTCCGACATTTGGGACGGGGCTTTCGTAAGCGGTTTTTATTGCATTTACAGCATTCAATTCAGTCTCTCTATCAGTCACTCCAACAGACCATGATGCAGACATCGGAATTCCAAGGGCGGTAATTGTTAATTGGCCTCCATTTAATCCGCCCCATGGGGGATTAGTCGAGCTATCCCCATTTAACCATTTGTCATTAGTCGATCCTGGTATTTCAATAAATTCATCAGTATTAAAATCCTGAAGTAAAGCGGTCGACTGTATAACTCCGATGTCATCTTCATCAAAAAATTCTTTAACAGTGCCATCTGAATCTCGATTGCCGATTACCGCTCTTCCAGTAATTTTTAATAAATAAAATAAGGAATCTGCATCGGATGAAGCAGATACTGCATTGGTTCCTTTTATTTCATCTGGCATATTATGAATATTCTAGGGTTAAAGTTAATGAGCTGTTATCCAATAAGCCTCCTTGGCTATTTTCTATTGCAACTGTTACTCCAAAAGTATCACTAGTTTCAATGGTAGCTGTATCTATAATGAGTATATCTTCGTTTTCCATTTTAAGTAATGTAGAAAGAGCTTCACCTATGCCGCTTGATTTGAAGTCATCGGGAAAAAAACCTCTAAAATTTGGTGATAAATTTGAAGTAAATTGTCCAGGTTTTATTTTCCAGCTTGAATAACCTCTGTTTCTTGGAAGCAAGTTAGCTGGTAAGCTTATAGTATTAATCGTAGGTCCATCAATAGTTAATTCCACTACAGGGGAAGGTCTACTAGCAGAAGGAGTTGGAGTTTGAGATGGTACAATATTTGGAGTCAAACTTGGCGTGGGGGTTAGTGGTGGGGTCTTGCTGGGAGTAGGGGTCACGAATTCAGATTCTTGTTCTTTTTTAGGACTTTGAAATTCTTCGTATGGAGTGATTACTGCTGCTGGATTTTCGGCTATTTTTTGCATCTGCTCAACCATCCATTCAAACTTAGACTGGAAGCCTACAATAGCAGTAGACCCCACATTCTCTGGATCAAATTTATTGGCCGAAGACATGAAGTCCCTGATTGTGCTTTTTAGTAGTTTTCTTGCATTCGAATCTGGATTTTTCTCGATAATAATGATATCATCTAGATTGAAATCGTTTCCTTCTGGCAGCTGGTCTGGTCTTTTTGTCGGCATTTTAGTTTATTACACTTTTTTTAAGCTTTTTGGTTAACATAATTCTATAGGTAAGGTTGCTGGTAGACTATCGCATTCAGTGTTTTCGATGGGTTTTGTGGGTGATGGTGTCAAGGTGCTTGATACGCTAGGGGTTGCCGTAGGACTATATGTAGTAGACGGAGTAAGAGTTGTTGGAGAAGAGTTGCTTCCTTCGTTGCACAAAATCATAGGCAAGACTGCTGGAAGGGTATCACAGTCAGTGTTTATGTTAGTGGGTGTTGGTGTTGGGGTGCTTTCCTGAGTTTTTGTTAATGAAGGCGTAGTAGTTTGAGTATGTGTTGAGCTTGGGGTTATTGATTGTGTTGGGGTGAGAGAAGGCGTTTGTGTAGGCGTTATAGAAGCTGAATTTGTTGGAGTTTGAGTTGCGGATGGTGTTGCGGTTTTAGTTTGAGTCTGTGTTGGAGTTGTAGTAATTGAAACTATAATACCTATAGCTTTAATTGACGCATTGGTGTTATGGCTATGCTGTAAGGGATTTTTTAGATCAATTATTCCTGGATTATCTAGTGAACTAATGATATTAGTTTCTTCCACAGGTAAACCTTCATCTATTATTATTTCTTGGTTAGTTTTAAATTTAGCTTGACTTTCAGTAGATACAGTTAAGAAAGTTTCCCCTTGATTTGCTGGAGATATTATGTGAGAAACTAATCCAAAATTAGGGTCTTCAGGGTTATAAGGTTCAGCTTCGTCATAATTAACTTCGTAACCCATATCTTCGAGGAAACCTATGCTAATCTTACTTAATGGGTTATAGTTTCCATTTTCAGACCATCCAGCCATAAGTTCATGCTCTAGGCCTGGATGAAATACTCCACCAATGAATCTATCATTAACCGATATTCCATGTAGTAATCCTTCTTCTGGGTGAGAATGAGCCGTACCCTGTCCTCCATCATCTTCTGTAGGTATTCCAGAGAGCTCTGATACATTATGACCTAATGGCTCTAGATAATCTTTATATGCTTGAAAAGCATGTTCTCCAGTATAATAGAATTTATCTACCCCATCTTCAGTATACCTGACCACAGGTTCACCAGCAATGGTGCTATTTTCACTTAGTGTGAAGTTACCTATTCCAAGTAAATGGCCTACTTCGTGCAGGCATACATAGTATAACTCACTGAAACCAGCATTCCCTATATTATCTCTCTTGCTTTCAAGATGAACTGTGTTTAATATCAATCTACCGCTACTTGGAAAAAATGATCCAAAATTTGTAGTCCCCATGAAATGGGATATCGCTGCTCCACCTAAAATATTAGGTTCCATAGTATCATATTCAACACCAACTTCCAGTTGCCAGTTTGAGAACGGTTTACTAACAAGAACTCTATCCCATTTATCAACTGCAGCCTGGATAGTCTCTCTATAAGAAGAATCATTAAAGATTGGATCTTGAGGGATGTTATTAATTGTAAATTCTATGTCTTGATCTGGATTTGAAGAAAAAGTTAATCTAGTTACGGATGGAGTAACAGTTGGAGTTTGAGTGTGCGTTTGAGTAACCGAAGGGGTTAATGTAGGCGTTTGAGAAGAGCTTTGAGTAAAAGAGGGGGTAACCGTAGGCGTTAAAGTATTAGTTTGCGTTGGAGTTGATGTAAGGTCTGGGCTCGAGCTTTGAGTATTCGTTTGGGTAATTGAAGGGGTTGTCGTAGGTGTTTGAGAAGAACTTTGAGTAAAAGAGGGGGTGACCGTAGGCGTTAAAGTATTAGTTTGCGTTGGAGTTGTCGTAGAGTCCATTGTCGAACTCTGAGTATTCGTTTGAGTAATTGAAAAAGTTGGGGTAGTTGAAGGGGTAAAAGAGCTAGTTTTTGTTGGGGTTACTTGTGGTGTTTTCGATGGAGTTATTGAAATTAATGGGATACTACTGGATGGAGTTACAGAAGGTAAAGCCAAACTGCTCGTAGGGGTCGGCGAAGGATTTGGGATACTTCTAACTTGTTTCACTATCGCTCCAGCTTTATGAGCATAATTTAATGAATTGTCTAGAATTAAAGAACCTATATCTACTATTGTACGATATTCTTCTATATTAGTTCCTGGATCAATAACTATAAAATTTCCTACATTAAATTCAGTTTGATTTGTTACTTCAATAGCTAAACCTCCAGAATCTACATCTAAAGCGAGATTGCCAGTTGCGAAAAATTTATGGGTAGATTGTAAATCTATAGTTGAGCAATTTATTTCAGCTCGATAAACAGATTGTGAAAATGCTGCACTAAAGACTCCTTCATCTATAATAGATTTATCTACTATATCAGATAATGGTTTAATTGTGGCATGATATTTTGATTTTTCATCAATATCACATATAGGATCTGCAGTGTCTACTATATAATTTAACTCAAAAGGGCTTTGAAAATTATGCTCTAAAGCCTCATCAACATACCATACGATTTTTTCTCCAGACTCATTAGCGATAAGATGATAATCGCATGATATCGTTTGAATTTTGTTTATTGTAGCTCGGTAATTGCATTTGCTCATAACGGAACAGTTCTACGAGTAATTTCTTTCGAGAAAATAATATTTCCAGAATCGACAGTAATTACTGTATCTTGTTCGCCAGGTAAAGATATTTGCAAATCATACTCATAGGATCCATCGACTAAGTCTTTCGAGTCATTACTTCCTATCGTAATTCTAACATTGCCCGTGCCATATTTTTCTATTCCGCCAGATTCTTCACTATTTTTTGTAATTACAGCCTTAGTATCGTCTGGATTATTCGCGCCAATTACTCCAAAAAAAGGTTTTTTAACTGTAAATAATACCAAGTAGTTTGCTAGATCAATTAAGTTATCATCCTTATAAACACTAACATCCAATACTGACGTATCTCCAATTGTTAATTTAATTTCCGACATCTTTTTTCCTATTTTTTGTATTTAATAAACTTGATATTGTAATAAGTACACCTACGATAGCCATTATGGCAGCAAAAGCTAGTGCGGGATCAATATAATTTGTTTTTTTTATTTTAGAAGCTATTTCAAATTCTAATTTAGTGATATTTCCATCTCTATTTATGTCTACATGTTCAAATGATACATTGCTAACTGAACTTTTAGGAGTGATTTTCTTTACTGATTGAAAGCAGCCAGATAAAAATAAACTAATAAACATAAATATTATAAATTTTTTCATTTTTTTGACGGAATTGCATAAAAGCCTATAACCATAAAACATAAATCCATGAAAGAGGCAAGCATTAAGCCTCCAGTAAGTTGTACTTGCACCCAATCAGTGCCACCGAATATCCAAGAGAATATGCTCCATCTAGAATTTTCACCTTTTGGCATTAAAACATCGTATGTAATGTAAGGGTTCATTGCATAATATATCATCAAAAAACACATAGTAAAGGTTATAGACATAAATAATATCCTGCGAGTTGTTTTGACAAATGGATCATCTGCCCTTTTATTCTGATTATCAATTAATGCTTTTAGCATTTCTGCATCTCTTGCAGCAAGAATCATTTGATCTTGTCTTTTTTGCTCTAACCAATAATTGATTAAATTAGCCCCGACTTTAATGCCAGCACCAATCACGGTATTCATAATACTACCCAACATACAATTTAGTACACTAAAATGAATTTATGATGATGGAAAGTCTAAATTCTGATTAGAAAAATTCTGAACACTATTAACAAATGAAACCCAAGAGCCTGAATGATACATTAATCTTACATCAATTATATTAATAGAGTCTCTTAGATTAGTTACCTGATAATTTGCCTTTAAAGGTATTGACCAGCTAGGATCTTCTGTAGATTGAGCAAAAACTTCTACACTCCAAGTGTCAAGCATGTATGATGCAATATTGTAAACATATAGTGAGGTTTGAAAAGTGTAATTTGAAATTTTTGGTAATTGATTAAAAATTATTTTTAATTCATTATTGGTTCCGCCATTGTCAATAACGATTCTATCGCTAAACGGTGGATTTATAGTGATAGGAATTACGTCTCCCGCATTTGTTATTATTCCTCCTTGTGTATCTTCTGGGCCAAGAAACTTTTCATCTCTTTGTTTAAAAATAGATTGATAGTCCGTAGCTTGATAATTTACCGAGCCCTCAGTTGGAAAAATATCAGCAATAGTAGCCTCCGCATTTAACGATTGTGCATAAGCTTCTAAATCTTGCAGAGTTAATTCACTCATTGAGGATTTTCCTGCAAAAGCTAAAGCATTTTCTTGTGTGCCTCCTAAAGTAACTTCTATGTAATATGGTAGCTTACTGGAATCTCTGGTTTTTGATTGTATTGTACCGTTAGATGCATCAATTTTATTGACATCTCCAACCCATAAAGAATTATCCGATAGAAATAAATGCCTTACTTTATATTCAGCCGAACCTAAGTCGTAATTAGCATTTGACTGAGGTATAAAATGAGTATTGTACCTGAAATTATCGTTTGAGTCAAAATAGCCGCTAACATTTGAATTTCCTATAAAACCTTCATTATCATTGATGGCGTTTTTTAATGCGTTAACATCTCCCGTGGTAAGAGTGTTATTGTTTGCGTCTTTATCGTTAAAATTTACTTGAGTCATGATTCCTACATCATAAGTACACTATTTTTGTTCAATTTTCTTTATGATATAAGAAAGTATTTCACTGCGAAGTATGTCTTCAAACCCAAAGGAGAAGCATTGAATGCCGTTATCTTTACTTTGGTCGTCATTAAATAGGTCAAACATTTGTTTGAATCCACTCTTACCATTAATATCACTTTGCATATAATCTCCGCAAATAAATAATTGCGAATCCTTGCCAATTCTAGTTAATAAAGTTGTCAATTCTTTAAAAGTAAAATTTTGAGCTTCATCTGCGACAACGACTTTATTTATCCAGTTTGCGCCCCTAAGGAAGTTTACTGGCATTGCTTGAACCCTTTCCCTGCGCATTAATTCGTCAACTAGTCCTGTGCTCGGGGGTATGAGCTCTCTTAATTTTTCATCTAATGGGGCCATATATGGATTTAGTTTCTCATGCAAGTCTCCAGGTAGAAACCCTAAGCCTTTATCAGCACTTTCGATAATGGTTCTGACATAAAGCAAGTCTAATTCGTCATTTTTCTTTAGTTGCTTGAGTGCGCAGTACACTGCCATGAATGTTTTCGTTGATCCTGCGGGTCCAGAAATAAAGATAACCTTATTTCTTTCATCCAAAGAAAGCCTTACCAATGATTTTTGTTTCTCCGTTAATCCTAAATTCTTAACGGTAATCTTTGAGGGTTTCAATTGGCCGATTTCTAAGTCGTTTTTTCTTTTTGACATATTATCTTAAATGTAATACACAACAATTCTTAATTAAGTGAAAACTTCAACACGAAATTCTTAAATTCCAATTTCGTATTATTTATTAAATTATTATTATTATTGTGAATGAAGTTGAATAAAATCATAAAAAATTTCATTTCTTTTTCTTGGATTCGAATAAAACCAATTCCATGCATAACTATTTTTTATTTTTGATATTTTATCTTTTAATTCATTTATATTACCCTGTAATATATCGAGCTCTTCTATAGTTATTTGAGAAATGTCGGGGGCAATAGATGCTTGTTTGCCAGCATCAAGCAGTTGCTGAAGGTTGCCGCTTTTTTTCGCGTTTGTAGCTTGGGTATAAATTTTTGTGTTTTGTTCTTTATTATCAGCTCTATCGGGATGAGTATTAAGCATTATTTTTCTAAATAGCTTTTTAGAAGAAGAAGTTGATAAATCGCCGCGGACATTTTGAGTCTCAGATTCAGTTTGCGAGAAAGGATCGCCAAGATTGTTTTCTGTACAAAATTTAGAAATACTATTTACAAATTCAATTCCAATATGATTAAATGTTTTTTTTATTTCTTTATATTCTGTATTCAATTCTTTCCATTCTCTTCTTAATTTATAATACTTTGTCTTCTTGTATGACATTAATGATTAAAGATACATATTATCATAATTAGCCGCCGACATATTTTCAATTTATATATTCTATATCTTGTTTTTTAAATTTTTGTGTTTTATTTTCTTTTGTGAATTGATCATCTAACATCTCTACTATAACATAGTATTCATTATCTATTACTGTTTCAAGTACTATTTCTGCTTTAAAGCGCCCGAACTTAGTATTTACCCAGCATAAAGAGCGGCTTTTGCCGCTTTCGTCCGCATTCATCTACCAATTTACTGTTCCGACTCTTTATTTTTAATTAAAGTAATAACAATTTGATTATCATCTGTTATTCTTTCTGAGTCTAATATGTATCCATGGTTGAATACGGCTTTTAATAATTGAATTTTATATTGTTTCTCTAATTCAAGCGCAACTTTTTCTGGAGCAATGTTATTGCCGCAGTTAGAATACCATACATTATCACTGTATTCTTCGCAAATTGATAAGATTGTGTTCATTTACTATATATTTACACTGATTTTAGGCCGCCGATTTTTTTTGACTAAGCGATAATTCATATATTTTTGATTACCAGGGGATATTGATAAATACCACCCCCCGCCGTTACCTCAAGCGTAAGCTATCTATTTTTTTTGAGAAATGGGTAGGGTAATTTGTGAATAACTTTTAAACTTTTTTCTTGCAATTCTCTTCTTTTTATGCTACCTTGTAGGTATATGATTAAGACAGTAGAACAAATAAAATTCGACATTGAACGCCTCGAGTCTAGCCTCGAACGAGATCATTACGATCATGATCTCCATGAGTTCGTGCCTGCAACAGGTCACACTCGCCAAATGATCCTTGCCAATATCGAGGATCTTAAATCAAGGCTTCCACAAGCTCGCCACGATGATAAAGTCCGAGCTTTCGGTTGGCGATCAGTCGAAAGAAATGCATAAAATAAATCACTTTGTGCTTGCAATTCACTAAAAAATTTCTTAAAGTAATACTATGATACAAAACGATAACACACTCACAAAAACAAGAATAAACTTAGATCTCAAGCTCGATCTTGGACTTGCACTTTCTAAAGCAGAAGGTAATCTCAACTTTTTGGCTGAGCAATCAAATTCTAATGATTCAGAAATTGGCATCACCGAAGGCATGGCGATTATGGACGCCTTGCACGCCGTACAGCAAGCACGCAAAGCGTGGCAAGACATTCTGCAC
>Ga0070746_10001674_pt1 | contig 13151 bp, 16 predicted proteins | sample VirMetDEL_Mar_21_FD_77016 | JGI IMG/M metagenome (GOLD analysis project Ga0070746, IMG submission 77016) | Aqueous microbial communities from the Delaware River and Bay under freshwater to marine salinity gradient to study organic matter... | ecosystem: Environmental > Aquatic > Marine >... | reverse complement strand
TACACAGGCATTAGCACCCACTATATTAAGAGGAGCATCACGATTAGCGAGTTGGAGAGCAAATGCTTTGAATCGTTCTTGGAAAACAACACAGGCAACAAGATTTAACGAACAAGAAAACGCAGAAAATATTTCTGGAGATGCTGGAACTGCTGATGCTCCATCTGTAAGTGCTACAGAACCAACAAGGACACCTGGGTTTGGAAGTGTAGATGAAACAGACCCTTTTCAACCTGGAATGGGAACAAGAATACCAATTTCAAGTGAGAGAGGTGGTGGAAGAGTAAAACTTGCCCCAACAGAAGAAGAACCAGAACCAATTACTCAAGTCCCCGACGACGGAGCAGTTCCTACATTAACAGATGCCGCAGATACGCCTTTTACAGATAGTTTGCCTTCGTTTGCCAGAGGTATTGGAGCAAGAGGGGCAGCGATGAGACAGTATGCCCGAGGAGGGTTACAGGGTGGAACATCAGATAATATTGGAGACGCGATTAATGATGCCACAGGTCAAGACGCTCCAAGAGCACCAACTACATTATCACAGACGGATATTAGCGATGACCCTGCGGCAGGAACAGGACTTAAATTATCCACAGAAGTTTCGGATGATATTCAAGGAGATGTTTATAAAGCAGCACAACAGGCAAGTAAAGATGCGGATGGATTAACAACTGGAGCAGAGGACGCAGCGACGGGTGCGGAAGAGGAAGCGGGAGGACTTATAGAAGACCTTGCCCCAGAGATTAGTGCCGCCAGTAGTGCTTGGAGTAGCGTAGCAGGAGTGCTTGGAGATGCTATACCTGTTGTAGGATTTGGTTTAGGACTATATTCTGCGATTAGTTCAGGAATAGATTTATCAAAGACTATTAAAGATGAGGACTCAGACCCCTATGCTGGAATTAGAGGACAATTGGCATCGGCACAGAGTAAGATTACTGGATTACAAACAGATGTTTCGGCAGATGAGTTCGCATCTAAATTAGGAGCACGAGCACCTTCTTATGGCAGTCTTGCGGCATCACCTCAAATGACATCACAGATGGGTGGAATAGCACTTCATATTTGAGAAGTATTACCGATATATATACAAAACTATACAAAAACTACATATTATTAAAATATATAGTTTATAAAATGTCTCACGAGTTAGATGTATTGCCTGTTATGAGAGACCCTGAAAGACCACAGTATAGAGAGGTTCATCAGAACTTAATCAGTCCGCCTTATCGTCTTGCTTTGGTTGGTGCGAGTAAATCTGGGAAAAGCAATTTATTGATGAACTACTTGAGACCCTGTTATTATGGGGGAAGTAAGAAGCAAAATATAAAACCTTGTTTCAGTAAGATTGTAGTATTTAGTCCGAATTTGGGAATGGATTCAACAACGAGAAGTCTGAATGATTTATGCGCGGAAGGTGATATTCATATGAGTTATAGCGACCATCTTATTCAGGGTATTATGGATTCACAAAAATTACAAGAACCATCTGCGAGAGATAGAGTATTGATAATTGCGGATGATTTAATTGCTATGGGTTGCCAACCACAATCTTTAATATTTAGTTCTGCTACATACCTTCGTCATTTAGATGTTTCTATTATGTATTTAACACAGACATACAAGGGACATTATAGTCTCCCACCTTTAGTTCGGAATAATTTGGATGGTCTTATTATGTTTAAGTGTCCTTCTTTTCAGCAGATTAATAGTTTGGCAGAAGATTTACAAGGAACATTTGGGACGAAAGATAATGTAAAGAATCTCCTATCCTATGCCACACAAAAACCTTATCACTTTTGTTTTTTTAATTACCGAGACCTGAACGCTTGGCATAACCACACGGAGTTTATGTGGGAAAAGTATGACGCTAATGGGAATTATAACCCTGACTTTAAACGAGTGACCGATGATGATGACGATGAAGAACAAGAATAGTCAAAATGATTAAAATTAAAATATTTTTAAATATAAAATATATAAAATGAGTATTAAGTGTGAAAGGTGGAAGTGTCAGATTTTCAGTCCAATAAATCACACAGAAGTTCTCTGGGAATGTAAGGCATCTACTACAAAGAAGATAATTGAAGTATATAATGAAGAGATTGGTAATGGGTTTCTAACTCTACCAAAATTGAATAGATGTGCTTTGGGGAAGAGTAAGTCAGAAATGATTAAGTTGTTTAAGATAGGGGAGTTCTCTACCAGATGTGTTGAATAAATAAAATGATTTTTTTATATTAAATATATAAGAAAATGGAGGGTAAAATTTTAGCACGAAGGTGCGAGACTTATTGTAAAGATAATGAAGACTTTGAATATAATCATATGAAGATAGGTGAGTGGTGCGATTGGATTCCTACAGAAGAAGATATACCATCTCTCGTTGAGAGTATAAAGTATTGGAAAGGTATTACAGATGATATGACACGAAAGTTAGGTGATGCTGAAGCGTGGAGTGAAATGAGTTGTAAAATATATGTTGAGGCAACAAAGAAAGAAAAGATATGCGTAGAACTATTAGGTAGAATACCAGATATGTTAGAACACGCCACACAGGTAGTCAATAAGGAGACCAGGAAGTTGATTAGACAGAAATACTATCGTATGCTAAAAAATAAGTCTCGCCACGTGAAGACCGCTAATTAAAAAGGTTGATACTTGTAATATGTATTATTACCCTTCTTTCCATTTTTACTACTAAAAGACATCGCCAATTTATCTGTCCCCTTATCCTTCTTTTTCTTCGCCATCTTAATCTCCTTACCTTCCTTGTAATTTGAATCAAAGACACTATCAATCTCAAAGTCGGGGTGTTCGGATTCAGTAAGAACTTTTTTCATCTTCCTCTGTTGGAAGAGTTTGTCCTTTTTCATCTTCTTGACTCCGTTGGGTCTATCTACTCTATCAGAGCAGTCTCTCATTTTAAATAGAACTAAATTAAAGATAAAGTGAATTAATACAAAAAACTTTTATATAATAATATGTTATATAAAAATGCTGATTACACTTCAATCAACGAACGATGCTGATGCCTCTGATTTCAGGAACTTTTTTAAGGAGAGCGTTATGATTGAACCTAAATCGGAGATTGCTCTGGTTAATATGAGTTATAATTTTGAGACTGGGATTACAGTTACGAATGCTAATAACACCTACGATGTCAAACTTGGTAAGGATGTTTTATCTACCATTATTGTTCCTATTGGAGAATATACAGCAGACGGGTTTGTGACGGCACTTGAGACCAGTTTGAATACTTATATCAACGGAAGACCATATGAGATTGAACGACTTTTTGAAGGCGATGTTACGAAGGATGCTGATGGAAAAATAAAACTTGAAATAAAGTATGTAGCAGAAGATTGGTCTCAAACGCCAATTAGATTCACACAAGGGTTAGAAGATAGGGGTGATGTAGATTTGTCTAACGCTGGTATGATGTCCGCTGGTGGTGATGGTATTATCACAAATAATCTTGCTACTGATGGTTTAGATGGAAGAACTTGGAGAAGCGGAACTGCGGCGAGTGCTAATTATATGTGGGGAAGTGCCGATGATAATCCAACGCAACCGCACGGATACTACAAATTTACTATTCAACAAGAAGATGCCTCTGTGTATGTATGTCTTAATAGTGTTGATAAACCCGCTGCTATAAACACCTCGGATATTCAGTTTAGATTTGCTGCTAATGGTTTCTTTGATATTTTCGAACAAAACATAGCAGGAGGACATCAGAGTATTTTGACTGCTAATGTCGCTTACGACCCGTTTGATGTTTTTGAGATTAGAGTGGAACAGATTGAACCGATTAATGTAGCAAAGGTTATAAGATACTTCAAAAATGGAACAGAGTTGGTTAATGAAATTAGTCCGACAGCAAGTAGGTTTGCTCCACGTCCAGAAAGTAAATTGGTGTGCTGTGGTTCATTTGATACTGGTGTAATCTCTGTCAAAATTGTTGATGGGGGTGGAACTTACGATGTAGCATCTTGTATTAATACTGCGAGTATGACTATATCTACTCCTGGGACTAATTATATAGTAAATGAAGTTGTAAGTCTGACTGCTGGGAGTGGGAGTGAAAGTCTTGCGAGAGTAACATCTATAAATGGAACTGGTGGAATTACTGGATTATCGTTTATAGAACACGGCGGAAATATTAACGGTGCTGGTGAAGATATTACTATTGTTGGAAAGATAAGTGGTTCTACTGATGGCATATTATCTACTGGTGTTCCAGATGATTCTACCGATATTACTCTTCCTGGCGGTGCTGTGGCATATACTATTGGTGCGGCAGATATTCAATTACAAGGCGGCGGAACTGTTGTTGGGGCAGTAAATATTGACGCTGTAAATGGGACAGGTGGGGTAGATGACTTCACTTGGACTTCGTTACTACCAAATCAGGTTGTTGTCGGTGATACACTAACTATCATTCAAGGTGCGGCAAACGATTGTCAATTGCTTGTGAATGCTACTGATAGTTTATTCCCAAGTGTCGGTGATATTAAGTGGAGCACGATTGCTCCTGGTGTAGATGAACCCCTAATTAAACAGAGCGACGCAAGTTTTACTCCGAGTGCGGGATTTTTGGCATTAACAACTCTTCCTGCGGTAAGTGGAGATTCTGACCCAAGTTTAGTAAGTCAGGGAACTTCTGCTGCTACAAATGGTAAGGAAACAGACCAAATGCTTGTAAATGTTGAAGAGTTCCAGATAAAGTCAATATGTAAGAATGGTGGTATTCAGAAAGCAGTAGCAAGTGTGCCTTACGGTCAAACAGAAAACCCAAGCGGAACAAGTGCGAGTGGTGGATATTTCTTTCACGAGTCGTATAATCTAAACTATCATCAATTAGAGAATGCTGGAGTTGAAAACCATAACCAGTTGAGAATTAGATTGACGGATGCTGTCGGAGAACCTCTTCTTCAGTTGAAACACCCAACTACTATAACCTTGGATTTGAGACCTCGTGCGAAGTAATTTATTAGATAATCTAATAAATTTTTAATGAAGATTTACAAGTGCCTTGACAGACGCCGCCGTAGTTGCCTTAATATCAAGACGAACATACTTGGCAATAGGGGACACGATAAAGTAAAGACTATTTACGGAAGCACCGCCACCGATTTCAGATGTAGAAGTAGTAGCAGAAGGTTCTTCAACAGGGTAGTATGTCACATCATCGTGAGACCATTTCAGTTGAACGGTAGTATCGGTCTGGTCTGAAGTAATAACTACACCTATACTGGAGTATCCAGCAGTATCCTTTGAGACAGATGTGTTCGTCGCACCAGCAAGAATAGACAAAGAATTTTCAGAAGAAGCGGCAGATTGAGTTGAACTAACTGTAAGAGCAGACTGGTTGGAAGCAATAACTACTGGAACGGACGACGCCATAACTGCTTGACCCTGGGATGGAAGTTTAGCATCAAGAGAAGTTGTATCACCAGCAATAGTAGTAAGCGAGGCAGATTGGGTTGCCTGTTCGGCATATGTAGCAAGACCCACATCATCATTTCTGATATAAACATCCACCTGATTAACACCAGTATCTACACAATTCGCAAGGGTGGTAAGAGAAGCGTTTCCAGAAGTCTGAAGTGCCGAAGTCGCTGCCCCAGATGGAAGAGGAAGCGATGCCGCTGAAACTGCCTGTGTAGTTGGGAAGTTAGATACTGATACAGTCCCCGTGACTGGAAGTCCCCCAGTTGAAGAAAGTTCAAGTTTCCCACTACTGTCTGTGCGGAGAGGAAGAACATTATTGGAAGAATCCACTCCTTTACAAAGAACCTGTTGTGTTGCCATTTTATATAGAATAATATTTTAAAAAAAACATTAATGTAGCAAAGTAGTTATAACTTTTACAGTTGAACTTGATGTAGAATTAAACAGAGCAACCCTCATATATCTTGCCTTACATAATCCCGAACTTGTTCCAATTTCTTGAGTTGAAACTCCATCCGCACTCGTCACACTAAAAGTTGTGCTGTAAGAATCTGGGTAAAACCAATTAACTTGGTCTGAACTCCATTCTACTTGAAATGATGAACCTGTTCCCGTTTCCTGGACTATAATAGAAAATTGTTGGAATGATGATGTGTCTCTTGTTTGTGTAGTTGATAAGACTCCTGATGATAAACTAACACTTTCGTCGTGATAATCATTATCGTTGGTGTCTTCTATTGCTTGTTTTAGGAGAGTTTGGTTTGCCGCTGAACTTGCTCCATTTGGGAGAACCGATTTTAGAACTGATACTGTAGATGTCATTTTATATACAAATTTATTATTTGAATGTTTAAAATATGGACGTGGTTCTAAACCACTTTTTACCAAGGGAATTAGGCGATATAATAGCAAAAGAAGTCCATATGTTAAATTTTAAGGGATGTTTGTCCCAAATTAAGTATTGTGTAGTCAAAATATATAGCGATGGGGATTATGGGTTTATAACAAGTAATAATCATAACTATTACGAATCTTTGTTAGATGAAGAATTAATAGCAGAAGTAATAAATAATGAATATAAAAATGCCAAGTCTGACTATAACAAAGTCATCAAAAAAGGGCAAGAAGTTGATGGCAGTCTTCAAATACGACGACGGAAGAAAAAGAACAACTCACTTCGGAGCAGCGGGTATGGACGATTACACTCTGACAAAGGACAAGGAGCAACGGAAAAGATATAGAGAACGACATAAGAAAGATTTATCCACCAAAGACCCTACGAAAGCAGGTTATTTGAGTTATTATATCTTGTGGGGTGATTCAACGAGTAGGCGAGAAAATATAGCAAAGTATAAAAAGAGATTTGGGTTTAGTTAAAAGATGCTGTTTGGTTATATATTAAGTATAGCAGTCGGAACTGGGATTACATTAGGTTGTTTATATTTGAGTTGTATATGCGTGTATGTATTAAATTATGAAAAGTTGTGTTGTATAAAAGATGCCGACGAACAAAGAGAAGTATAACAAACGATACGGATACAGCAAGGACGAAGGTCATAGCAAGAGTGATATTAGTAAGAAGACTGGGATAAGTATGAGTATTTTAGACAAAGTCTATGACAGAGGTATTGGAGCACATAAAAATAACAGAAGTTCAGTTCGTAATGTAAAAGGTGTAAAGGGAGGTCCAGGAAAGAAGATGTCACCACAGGCGTGGGCGATGGGTAGAATATATAGTTTTGTAATGGGTGGTCCTGCTCGTAAGTCGGATAATGATTTATGGCAGAAACATAAAAAATCCAAGAAGTAAAATGAAGAAGACGGAGAATATGAAAGATTACCAAAAGAACTATTATGAAAAGAATAAAAAGGATATATTAGACAAGAGAAAGGAGAGAGTCAGATGTAAGGTTTGTGATAAAGATTACGCAAAAGGTTATATAAAGAGACACGAAGTTAAACATAAACTAATGAAACAAATAAACTAAAAAAAAAATAGTAATATAAAATGGGAAACTCGTTCGCTAAAGACATCAATAAAGTGTTCGGTCATTCAGGACAAGGCGGACCTGTAGCAGGTGGAAGTCCAGAAGACAATCCAGGTTCAGACCAAGCAGGAGGCGGACCACCAGGAACAGATGATAGAAATCCAGACGACACAGGTAAGCGACCACCACCAGAAAAACCACCACCAATTCCGCAATATGTAGCACCAGCGTTCTATGCTCCCAAGCAAAGTCAATTACAGAGTGCTACTTACAATCCAAGTTCAACAAGTCACGCTTATCTGTCAAGATTCGGAGCAGCAAAACATATTTAGTTATGAATTAATGTAATTTATAATTTTTTTTAAATTAAATCTTATATAAAATGTATTCCGTATCCAAGGAAATGACACTTCAGTCTTACCAGATTGTTAATCCAAGCGAAAACCAAACAGACTTCAAGGCGGGTCAGATATGTAGATTTACAATTCCACGACAGGTGGGGTTCTTTGACGCTCATCTCTCAAAACTCCAGTTCCTTTGTAGGACTTCAGGAGCAAACTATAAGATGTGCTTTGTTTCACCAAAGGCAGGTGTGGCAAGTATGATTGATATGGTGCGTCTTTCTCAGAATGGTCGTGTTATTAGTGAGATTACCGAGTATGCTACTCTTCAGCATTTCATCAAGACTTACGAAAACACTATCTCCACGGCACAGTTGGATGCTCTTTATAAGGGTTGTGTTGATTACACTAATCTTGCGGCAACGCAGGATGTTGCTGGTTCTTATAATGCTCTATTCGGACAGGGTCTTAATCGGAGCGGTGCGAATGGTGCGACTGATATGGAACAAGATGTTAAGTTTCAGTTGAGTTTGGACTTTATCAGTCTGTTTGAAGAACTCCACGCTGTTCCTATGATGGCGATGGGTGATATTCTTTTGGAGATTAGGTTCGCTCAGAGAGATACTGAAATAATGAAGATTATGCCACAGACTATTGAAGACCACCCTATTGACCCTGCTCTTGCTAATCCTGTTCCTGGTGCTACTACGACATTCACTATGAAACCACCATTTAGCGGTTGGACTAATCTTGCCGATAGTCCGTTTATCAAGGGTATGGAACTTTCTTTTATTAATGCCGCTGGTGCTGAATCTGCTACGGTGGATTATGTTATTGATGCTATGACACAAGACCAAGCAGGAACTATTACTTTCACTCTGGATAAGGCAATTGTAGATGAGGCAGGAGCACAGGGAGCGGTTGCTGTTAGAATCAAGTCTGGTGCTGATGGAACTGCCGCTGTAGGAACTCCAGAACTAATTGTCAGTCAGGCACAACTCCAACTTCAGGTTGTAAAACCACCAGACCAGTATGTTTCCGATTTGGCACGACAGGTTGAGGGAGAAGGTCTTATGATTGATATGGCAGATTACACTACTTATCGTTCTACGGTATTGAGTGCTATTAAGAACCAGACTGTTACAATCCCTACGACACAGTCACGAGCAAAGGCAATCTTTACAGTTATGAGGCGTGGCAATCAAGTTCCAGCATTTACACTTGCTAATACTGCTGATTTCCTACTCGGTGGTGATTACCAAGACCTTCTTAACTATCGCACCCAGATTGATGGTGAATACTATCCTAACCAACCAGTTGATTTGAAGCAGTTTATTGGGGATTGGCATTACTCACAGGAGCATCTTCGTGAATTGGAAAAGGCATTTGATAGTGCTGGTATTCCGTTCAGGAGCGTTGAGAGTTTGAAACAGAACTTTGTGATTGGTCGTGCTTTGTCTTCATATGGAAGTTCCACTAATCTGACTGCTACACCGATTAATCTTTATCTTGAGTATAACGCTGCCACCGACCCAGTCAATCCAATTGATACGATTTCCTTCGTTCATCACTCTGTCCGTGTTGCTATTACCCCGATGGGTATTGAGGTTATGTCGTAAATGGTATAGACAATCATATAAATAAGTAATTTGTATAAGTTAGTTATATAAATTAAAAGGGATTTATTCAACAATTTTTTAATTTTTTTTAAAATAATAAGGTAAATAAAAATGAGTAACTCTGTAGCAGTTCAACAAAAGCGTTTCATTCGTCTCGCTCCCAGTAATAATTCTTCTACTGGATATGGTCCAGTAGGTTCTCAACCCATAATCAGGTTTAGTGTAGCAGATACACAGGCACTTGCTCTTCTTAAGGATGCTCGTCTTAATGCCAAGGTAAATGTAACGGTAGGTGGAGCAACTCCTACAATCGGTCAAGATATTAATATAGATAAGTGTCTGGGGTTCTGTAGTGCCATAGACCAGGTTATTGTTAGTAGCAGGAGATTCGGAACACAGATAGAACAGGTCACCCAGATTGGTCGTCTTGAATCGTCTTATTACCGTTCAAAGTATTCTCCAAAGATGATGGCATCATCCGTTTTCCATTCTTCTCGTGCTATTGGTATGGGTAGAACTAATCGTTGGGAAGGTCAGGGAGTTGATAAGACTACTACATCAGACCCAGGTCTTCAGGCAACTCGCCGTTCTATCATCGCAGAAAAGTCTGTGAGTCTTCCATTTCATATTGGTCTGTTCCTTACGGATGAACCAGTTGATTTGTCTGTTGTTGGTGGTATTGAACTGGCAGTCTATCTCCAGAAACCAGAGGCGATGTTCTTTGGTGGTGCTGCCGCAAGTATGGATTACACTCTTACCGATGTTTCTTTGACTATGCCTCTTATCTACAAGAGTTCTGATATGATTTCACAGACGCCTCCAGAATCCGTTGTTGAATTCCTGAACTGGACTTCTCTATTCAGCGTTCTTGATAGTAGCGTGAGTTCAATTGCCTACCGTCTCTACTTGAGCGGTCTCGTTGCTGGTATTCATAATAGTTTGCCAACGGCACAGATTAATAGTTACGGAAATAATCAGTTTGCTCTGAAGAGTATTGGGACTGAAAGACTTACCTTTTTGAGGGACGGTCAGAGAGCACCTCTGGAAAAGACTATGATTGTTGAGGATTCGGCGACTGCTATTATCACAGATAAATCAACCACCTTTCCTGAAGTTCTTACTGAATATCTTTCTGCTTGGGGTCCTGTTCGTGATACTCGTTATTCGCAGGTTATTCCGCAGAATGTTAAGGGTATTGTTAATCGTTCTGGCGTAATGGGTCTTGGTTGTAACTACAGTCCTAACGGTGCTGGTATTAATGTTTCGGGCGTTCTATCTCTTGATATTCAGAGCAAGTTGGAAGATGAAACTGGTGCTGCTCCAGGACAGATTGAACCTTATGCGTTGTATTCTTTCTTCTTGTCTCGTCAAGCGTTTGTGGCAAGTCCCGCTGGTCTGAAAGCGATGTAATTTATTATTAATTAAACTAATAATAAAATGGAGGAGATTGTAATTGACGCCATTATAGAAGCAGTCATTTTCGCAGTTCGCAAGGATTTGATAAACTGTCTGATGGATACGGAGTGTTGTAAGTGGAGCAAGAGAAAAGTCAAAAAGTTGTGTAAGAAACTTCAGAAAAGGCAAGAGGATATGGATAGTATTGAGGAAGCAAAAGAGAGTGTGAGGCAAAGCATCGCACAATTGAGTCCTGTAAATTTTAGCGAGAACTCAAGCGAGAGTAGTTCATTAGCGAGTGATAATATCATACCCAGCAGAAAATTAGAAGACAAAGAATTTAAAAGCATAATTCACAAGTTTGCTACTAAAATTTCTTTAATTTAATAATTTTTAAAATATTATTCTATATAAAATGTCATTCCCTCTTGTTCTTTTACAACCTGGTGTGCGAAATGAGTCGCAGGACACAGAACTAACAACTGTAAAACTTACACCAAACGCTCATAGTCAGTTTCAAACTCGCTTTGTCATTCCCAGGAATGGGTCTGTCCTTGATAGTAATTCTGCTCTTGTCTGGCGTATTGACTGGACTGGATACGATTCCACCTTACAGGCAAATGAATAGGTTACTCTAAAGACTTTTGCTGGTGGTCTTCCCACTTTGAGGAGGGCAAGGTTCTATATTGGAGGTCGTGAAATCTTCAGTTCGCAAGATGTCGGACATCTTATTCATATTAAGCGTCTTGCTGCCAATCCAGACTATATGGACGAAATGATTGATAAGGAGGTTGGTGCCGCTCACGGATACTCTCTTAATGCGTCAGGTCAGTTTAAACTTGCCCCAGATGCTCCTGGACTTGGTGGTGGTTCAAAACGATATGTTCGGCAGTTGGGTTCTGGAACGAAGGGTATTGAATGCTCTGTTCTTCTTTCGGATATTTTTAGTGCTCTTGAAAGTCTTCAGTTGCCTATGGCATTAGACCAGATGCGTATTGAGATTGACTGGGAAACTTCTTTTGATGAAGTCGCTACTGTTGTTATGGAAAATGATGGAACTGGTGCTACTCCAGTTATTAGTGCTGCTCGTAAGGTGATTACGATTAATGAACCAGTTCTGCTTTTGGATTATCTTACTTATAACGAGGAACTTCGTGCTGGTCTCGGTCAGGTTCTTCAGGATGGTATGGTTCTTCCTTATATTCACACAAGTATGTCTTCAAAGGTTTTACCAGCACAGGCACAGAATACTACTAAGACTGATGATATTCTGTTGGCACTTCAGGGCAAGTTGCTTATGAAGATGTATGTCTCTCACAGGTTTAGCGATTCCGTTGGTGGTGCTACTCAGGCATATCAATTGCTTCAGGGTCGTTGCCGTTCCCAAAGAGGGTCAAATATGAAATACAATTTGTTTATTAATGACTTGGCACTTCACGACCAACCAGTTGATACAGATAGTCAGCAGTATTCTTTCTTGGAGATGACTCATCAAGCACCCGTGTCTGCTATGCCTGGAACTTTTGAATATAATGCCACAAACGGCGTTGCTCCTACTGCTACTAACAGTTTTATTGACGGAGCATTTACTCTTGGTGGTGTATCTCAACCTACCGCTGTTGCTGCCACTCAGGGATTAACTGCTACACAGATTAAGGATGGTCTTACTGGAGTTCAGTCTTATATTGGATTTGATTTGAGTAAGTATGATGAAGGAAGTAGAGTTGTCCCTGCTAATGCTGGATACAGAGTTGGTTCGTCTGCCGTCATTCTTCGTTTGACACAGGATAGTAAGGGTGCTAATACCCCAGAAACAGACCCAAAGACCATTCAGGTTTTCACGGAAGAAGTTCGTGTTCTCCAAGTTCGTGGTGGTGTTGTTGATACTATGGAAGCATAAATATTATAGACTAATCTATAATATTCTTTATTAGGTTTTTTGGATATGTTTATAGACTATCTTCTTCGTATTCAACACATCCATCATCAGCATCAATAATCTCCAATTCATCTGGGTGTTTAGTATCTATCTCCATTTGCCACTCGGACTCAATTACATCTCCCTCCCTCCCATCCACATATTCTATATGTAATTGGTCGTATCTGACCCACCAGTTCTCAACCACAGTTTTATCTTCAAGGTCAATACCATCGGGGATTCTGAAAACACTATCAGGGGGATAATAAGTCGCACGGACAACTTTGCGATTTCCCTTAACATTAAGAGTTGAGTTACATTCTTCTTCAATAACTTCCTTGGCAACTTCGGTGATGAGTTCCCTGAGAATTGAACCTCTTGCGAGTGGTTTATCTGACACTTGAGCGATTTTAGTGTAAGACATCTTTGGAAG
>Ga0070746_10001672_pt1 | contig 13167 bp, 7 predicted proteins | sample VirMetDEL_Mar_21_FD_77016 | JGI IMG/M metagenome (GOLD analysis project Ga0070746, IMG submission 77016) | Aqueous microbial communities from the Delaware River and Bay under freshwater to marine salinity gradient to study organic matter... | ecosystem: Environmental > Aquatic > Marine > Coastal... | reverse complement strand
CTCCTATTCGATAGTTGATTTAGTAGCGCATTTTTTACGCTACATACTTATGATACTACTGTTTATCTGATCTGTCAACCCCTAAATACGACCATTCTTATGATCTGATTTAGTGCTGGCCCAGCGCACGAATGCCCCGCCGCAGGTGATACATACGATCTTGGCCGTATGCGGTCCCCACGATCCGCGCTCCATGGTATGAGTATGCCCTTTATGCACTTCTGGGGGTGGCAGGGGTGATTTAGCTTTTACAGATGCCACTGTTCCTCCCTGCCAATATGACTAAAGTGTTGATCTTTGGGAGTGGGACGTAGTTCCATTTCAGTTTCGAAATCTGCTATTCTGAGTTTCATATACAGATAATCAGCATCGATTTCACCGTTGGGTAGTTGTTTGTAGTCGAAACTCAGTGCCAAAGCAGTATAGTATGCTGGATTACAAGATACCTTACTACCTCTCTTGCCTACATAATGACACTTACCTACAGCTAAGTCAGGCCTGAATTCAGGGTCATCAACATTTTCACCCCTACGCTCTGCTTTTGCCCACTGATAGATGTCATCTAAACCCTGCCAAGGTGGATGTTCTGATGGTCGTTTAATGCTATATATACGTTCAGTTGGCTTGCATACCAACTTAAGAAATCCTGTTGAGTCGTGTAAGTCAACATATTTTGACTCAGGCTCAAACTTAATGCTTACGTTTAGTCTAAATTTATCGTAAAGTTTAGCATTATACAAACATGCTCCAATAAACTTGACATCTTCTTGTTTTATGTTTTTAAGTGCGTGGTTGTGCTCAGTTATGATCATTTTATTTCTCCAATTTAATTTTGCCAAATCTATCTGCGTAACTATCCACTTACATTACATACATTATACTACCTTGCCATTAGTATGTCAATGTAAGTTTATTTATCGGTCTGCTCTGACCTAAATATTTTTTTTGGCCGCTCGGTCGCGCGCCGTCGTAATATTTTTCGGTCACTCACGAACGTGCTACGCAACGCTTTGGTCTGACTAGCTCAGCCGAGCTGGTCTACGATTTTTGGTGAGCGAAGCGAACTAGTCAATGCCGAAGGCGTTGACTTATTTGTCACGAGTTTACGAGTGACCCAGTCGCGGCGAAGGCGTAGCCTGAGTTTGGGCGAGTTGCAGACGAGCCGGTGTGTGATGCGATAGCAAGTCATAACTCGTATGAGTTATCTTCTATTTCTTTTTTAACTTCTACTTCAACTTCAACTTCTATATATAGAACGTTAGCTTTTTTATTTTTTGCTTGTCAGATAGCGTCAGATAGCGTCAGGGGATATTTTTATGATTTACAGATAGGATGGCCCGGGAGTGTCAGTCTCGCCGGGCCAGTGTGGTGTGACATGGAGTCACAAGTTACTTTGATAGGAATGACCAAATAGGATTATGGATCATAACAAAGTCTGTAGCATCAGGGAAGAGTTTATCATGGCAACAATAGAATGCTTCCCGGGACTGATGCTACACAGTTATTTATCTTTTTTGTGTGATTTTTCTGACTTTCTGGTATCTTCACTGTGACGTTCAGTCTGAGTATGCTCAATCACACACGCACCCAGACACCATACTCTTTGAGTCTCATAACTCAGATCAGTAGCACAGCCTGACATCATAACTGTGAGTAATAATACTCTAAACATTGCCATAATCAGTGGTGTCACTTGGTAGCCATGTGACTGAATATGTTTCAGTGCTGATGTTGCCAAACGGTATGGCTATGTCAACGTGTGGAACATCCACATACCAGGACTGGTCAGTCACTCTTTGTTTAGCCACTGCCCAGGTCTGAGTGTATGCTGTGGGATAACCCAAATAATTGTCTATGATATCAATAATGTCCTGTGCTAGATTTAGTTCACTTGTGATATAGTATTGCATTATGCCTCCGGTGCACTTGACTTGTAGGGATGGTCTGTGGGTAAGACATCTGTTATACCCAGCTGATGAGCACTCCAGCCCTCTAGTTTTTGTTGTTCAGACTCTGATAGGGGTTTGTCAAACAATAATGTTTTGTTCCAGGTCATGGCTGTAAACGCACCAGTGTATCCATTAGATCTGTTGCGTCTCATGAGTGAGCCTATGCATAGATTGTCCATGGTATTACTCGCAGTTATGGTAGTAGTTTCTGAATTAATCGATCCAGCATCCACAGTATCTTGCCAGCTATCAGGCTCAGAGTTGCTATTGTATGAGTGGTAATGCATGTGCCAGCCACCTGGAGTGGTGTCAGGCTGTAAATCAACCTGTGTGGTTGATGTATCTCTGCGTATCTTACCAAATTTATTGGATTTCTCCAGATAACTTGCTATCCAGGGATCTGGACTAGACCCACTCAGGCTCACATACTGCTGGTTGCTGGCTCTGACTACAATGTTTTGCACACTGAATATAGCATAAGGATTACTCATAACGATGGGTGTCACAAGGTTGCCTGAACTACTACTACCATCTTCACTTGAACTCTGTGAGTATCTGTCATCCACTCCATCAAACTGTAAACAACCACATCCATTCTGGTTGAGTGGCAGGTGTAGAGCTTGTTGACTGCCATAGTTATTTCTCATGAGCGTGTTGTTGCCACTCAGATCAAGCATTCTGGCTACCAAACCAGATTCGATCACCAAATCAGCGGGATCAGTTGCATCAAACCAAGCCAAGATATTACTACTGGTTATGTTATTGGGAGTCCACAGAGTAGGAGTATCATCCACACTGTCCGGTCGCATAAATCCTAGTCTGGCACTAAACATTAAGCATAACCTCTGGTAATACTACCCCACCAGGTGATGCCATCATAGAATGCATGTAACATATCGATAGCCATGATGTTAGAAATAAATTCACCATTGATTCCAATTGGATCTGGTAAATTACCCACTTCAGTGCTGAGTAATTCATCGCCACCCAGGAACATAAACTGGCCAGCTTGATTACCAATATCTCTGGGCCAGTCGATAGTTCTGAGTGAGTCTTGGTGATACAATATCAGAGTCATACTAGTGCCTGGTTCTGCCATAAATTCTGAGAATCCCATGTCTCTGAGTGGTGATCCATCAACCAGAGTTTTAGATGTAATGTTAATATTGACTACATCTTCAGTGAGAATAAAGTGTTGTATAGTTCCACGATGTAAATCAATATTCATTGTGGCATCTGCATAGATAGTCTGAGTGATGCCTTGCGGTGGAGCGCCCGGTTTCTCTTGGTTCACACATTCTGCATAGTATCTAAATCTTATTCTTTCTGGACTAAAGTAATTGATGGATCTCATTTCAGACCATGTGCTAAAGACGCTATTTATCTCATCATCTTCTGTGGCAGGATTAAACACATGTGGACGAGCACTCAGGATATTAGTAAATTCAGGGTATATTTCAGTTCTCATTACATAAGGATATGCTTGATCACCAGTTTCAGGATCCAGGCTACCACGATGTCTTACTCTGGTAGCATTTATCTGTAGCAACTGATCAGGATCTGCAGGATCGAATTTGTTGGCAATAACCACACTGCCTTCAGCTGTGATTGCCAAATTTCTGTCTGGTAGAATGGGGGATACCACCATGACATTTAAATCATTGCCCCATTTATTCAAAGATTCGTCAAGTATAGTTGCTATGCCACCCAGGTAGATATTTTGGCTATCAAGGTTACCCAACACCACACTATTGTCTCTGATCTGAGTTCCACCCTGGGTTCCGTCACTCAGTTCGTTTTGACTACCCAAACATATAACGTTTTCCAGGCCAGAATATATTCTGGATCCTCTGCCAATTACTATGTTATTATGTTGGCCTATCTGCACTGGTATGGGTTGATTTAAATCATCAAATCCATTTTTACCTATGGTAATACCACTCTGGCTATTATTAAAGTCAGTTATGTTATTGGGTTGTTGTATTACAGCCGGCTTGTCATAGAGTATGCCGTCCCATTCACCGCCGCCAGTGGCTTCTATGGGTTCCCAAGTGCCATCTCCTTCTGCTTCACCTGGTTGTCTGACTCTGGCATACTGTAGACCATCGGGAGGAGCATCTTCATCCATTATGCCTTGTCCTGCGCTACCGGTGTAGCCGATGTCACCCTGATCACCTTGTGACCCTGTAAATCCTATACTTCCAGTAAATCCAGTGCTTCCCACTGGACCAGGGGTGGTGCTTGCTTCACCTTGTGAACCTGTAAATCCTATACTTCCAGTAAATCCAGTGCTTCCCACTGGACCAGGGGTGGTGCTTGCTTCACCTTGTGACCCTGTAAATCCAGTGCTACCTGTCCATCCACGGCTACCTGAGTATCCTGTTTGACCCAGTGGACCTGTGCTACCCTGGCTACCTGTATAACCTTGAGGGCCTAGCGCAGTGCTGGCACTACCTGTGTATCCAGTTTCACCACGCGATCCTGTAAAGCCCACAGCGGCAAACGCGCCAGTGCTACCTGTAAATCCTTGTGATCCTGTAAATCCAGTGTCACCCTGTGGTCCAGGTATTGTGCTAGCACTACCATTAAATCCTGTTTCACCTTGCTCACCTTTGCTACCTGTAAATCCAGCACTACCTGTAAATCCTCTACTACCTACAAAGCCTATAGGTCCGCGACTACCGGTAAATCCTCTGGGTCCTTCTTGACCAGGGTTAGCAGTTACCCAGCTATTATCGTAATAGATCTTGAGTGGATTTATTGCTGTGCCTGTGTCATACCATAGATCACCTTCAGTGGGATTGGGTGGTTCTGTCTCCCCCACATGCACACTAGCGCCGCCACCACCGCCGGCAACTACCCAGTCACTGTCAACATAAATCATCAAAGCATCTGGATCAGTTGATTGATATCGATACCATAACCACCCCTCATCAGGATTATCTGGAGGTGTATCTGATACTGGGATACCCACCTGGGTTTCAGGCATTAGGGTATTAAACTCCATTAGACTAGCATAATATGTGTTACCAGTCCAGAGCACCTTGATCATGAACACATCACCTGCGTTCTGCGGTAAATCAGCGTTGTCGTTGATCCAATACCAGTTTGTCCAGTTGCCTGATGATTGATTGATTATTCCAGGTGGATTACTGGTGCTCTGAGTGCCTATGATTGTTACTGTTTGGCCGTCAGCAATGTTGTTAAACTGTATGCTATCGATGTCGCCAGATATATTGATTACAAATATGTCAAAGTTCTCGGCATCCAATATGATATCGCCGGTCAACTCACCAGCATATTCAGGTAAGTTAGCAGGGTCAGCCATTTTTTCAGATCTTACTACTTCAGATCTGTCAATAAATCCAAATACACCGTTAGGTTTGTCATAATAGATGGGATCTATGGCACCCAGAGCGTTTCTGATAGTAGCATTACCTACTGCTACAGCACTACTTACTGTGATCTCTATGGGTTGATTTACTACTTCTACATTACTGACATTTTCATCAACAGTTACTAGGGGTTGAGTGCCAGTTACTTCGATTATTTTAGTTGACATGTTATTCCCCTTTAACCAGTTCTTGTTATAGTGATTTTTGTTTCTCCAGTGCCACCGTTACCCAGGGCTTCATCACTCACGGTTATGGTGTCACCTTGCCGATATCCTGATCCTACGCTGATAAGTCCTGAGTCAGGCTGTGGAATGCCCTGTCTCCATGACAATCCCACGCTCAGGCCCCGACCTAAACTTGCTCCGTCAGGCGACTGGTCGTTGTCAGTGTATCTGAACACAGTGTCATATACAAAGTCATCCTGCTCACTGGGATCTCCAAAGTATTCCACTGTAATCTCTGCCACAGCACCTGTGCCGTAGGGAATAAACAGTGGATCTAGAGCAGGATCACCGGGTATGTGATCACCTGGCAGATATCGTTCGATGATACCCCATCTATGGCTTTCTGTGGTGCCAGATACATTTAGCTCAGGATTGCCCATTTCCCAAGTCAAACTTACTACAGTGATAACTACATTCTCTCTGGCATTGGGGAATAGTTGGCCTGTATATCTTTCTGGTGCTATGTTAAAGAATACTTCACCTTCACCTGTATTTGTTACTGTGACATCAGGACTTGGACGACCACCAAGTTGCGGTAATAATCCTTGTGAGTTATATCCTACTGTGCCATCTCGTTCAGGCCAGTAGCCTAGAATATTAGTATCTGTAAAGTTAGGTTCACCTGTATTACGGTCATATGTGACCTTGTCCAACAGCAAACTCTGATAATGACTGCTGAAAGTCCATAAACCGACGTCGACGCCAAAGTCGTATTTGAATGTTTTTGATGTGCTGGGGAACATTTCGATAATCTTAACGTTATCTGCTCCACCCAGATATTGACTGAATGTTAGAAGCCTTCCGCTCATTAGATCTCTCCTTTGGGATACTGCAGGGTGTGATAAGTCACACCCTGAGTTATGTTATGTATTTATCTAGATCTTTGGACCTAGTTCGTCTGGCCAGGCACCCTCACCCATGGGGTTCTGTGGCCAATAGTCTGGCAAACCTTTGCTGGGCGATAATGTAAACCCTCCATATGTTGTAGCATCAGCCCTTTTAGCCCATGTAAAGGTAATACGTTCAGCTAATGTAACAGTTGATGTCCAGTCAAAGTAAGGGCTACCTGCTGTTGGGTCAGGACTAATAGTGGATTTACTCATGCCTTGAGATAGAACTAGTGGCCAACGATCTTCTGGTAAGTATGCTTGATCACTAAAGTCCTTGGGATGATGTAGATAATGTATCCATAAATCTATTCGCCTGTCTGCGCCTGAATCTTGGAGTCCCCATTGCTTCACATATATTCTTTGCTTATATGTCATTTCATTGGCATATGGGAATGTTATACCAGCATATTCAGATACTGTGACCGGCTTCTGACTTGTGCCAGTATTGACGTTAGGATAATATTTGCCATAACTTGGAGCACCATACGGTAATGGTTGTGTGCCATAATGATCTTTTCCATATCTATTCTTGTCATTTGCATTCCACCATTTTCCAGTAAGACTGGTTCCAAAACCATACCAATTATTGGTAGCCGTGCCGTTAATGGTCCTGGCTATTCTTTCTTGACCGCATACATTGTATGGTCTGCCCTGTGGCATATACGCAAAAAAGTTTGAGTATGTATCTTCTGATAACCAGTTAGCATCTTCGTCATATGTAAACGCACCTTTCACAGGCACCCACCGTGTTCTATAACCACTGAGATCTTGATCAAACTCTGATCCAACAAACATTTCTCTGAGATTGAATGTTTCTGCGGGATGGCCAGGATTTATTAAACTATATTGCACAGTGTCTGTCCTGATAGCACCCAATCTAAATACTTGCCAGCTAGTTACTGGGAAGGTAGTTGAGCCTAAATAAGAGTTACGTTGGAGATTCCATGGGAAGTCACTACTAGTGCTTCGATCTGCTGTCTCATTAGGTATGAGTCCCCAGGGTGCGGCTTTCCCTGTAAAGTGTCTGTATATGTTACCAGGGCCCTGATTAGGTCCATATACGGAGTTATATTCATTTATATTCGTAAACTGATATTGTGGGTTCTGAATTACATCTAATCTTTCCTGACCATTCTGATATCCTATGTAATCCTCGTCGATACCTCCAGCCATGGGAGAATATCCATGCACATTAGTGATATTATACCAAAACCATTTCCAGCCAGGACCCATGTTACCATTAAACGTGCTATTCTTAAACATACGATCAGCATAGATAGTATGATAATATGTATTTTCCAAGTCAGCGTCGTCTATTCTGTTTTGCATCTGCCAGTCAATATTCTTATTAGCTGTCCAGTTCTGAGTGCCTTCAAATAGTCTGCTATACCATCCCTGACCAGATCCAGGCTTTCTGATGGTAATATTATTATCCACAGCACTATCTCTGAATGTGCTACACATATTGTCTGCCAAGATTATAGGTATAGATTCTCCACCGTTATTCCATACACTGCCTGTAAAGGTCTTCCACCATTTAAATACATTACTAATACTACTAAACGCACTTGCTTGCATATCCTTCTTCCAGGGATTCCAAGCCTCAACAAAGTTTGTGCCTGGAGTTCTGTTTCCAGGTTCTGAGTATCTGTAATCGTCACCATATACTAGACCTCTGAGATCAGGATTCACATAGCCTATGGGTATCCAATTTGATTGGGGGAAATACCAATCTATTTGTTGATTAAAGGATTTACTCCATGCAAAAGTGTAATCTCTGACTACTGTTGTCTTGGTAATGGGATTTGCCTGCCAATATATTCTTGTCCAGTTACTGATATCTGCATTAAAGTCTGGAGTTAGAGCAAACCATGCAGGACATAGATTATCTATCCAACATTGTTGTGGCTTGTTTGTTGCACCCTGATAATCACCCTTATATAGTATTATACCTCCCTCTGTGCCAGTTATATTATTAGCACCCAGACTCAATATTGTATCTTTGGGTTCATCCCAGCTAGCCTTGTTGTATGTATATCTTCTGGGATTACCCAAATCCCAGTTACTCATGCTCGAAGGCGATCCTTTGCATCCCAAAAACATACCCCAGTCACCTGAATCTAAATAATATCTAGATCTATTTTGTTCGTCTAGATATGTATTCTTAAAGTTTCCTGTTTGTGTGAGTTGCCAGTTATCGATTTGATCAGGGAATCTACTAAACAAAAACATATACAATGTATTGACTACATTATTGACCTTCCAGATATTGCCAGATGTGCTACAGTTATCTGGCACTACATCAGTATGTGCAAACATGTATGACATATTTTTCACATTACTTGTATCCATTCTGAGTGTTTTAACAAAGTTATCTTGTGGACTATCTGTTGTAGCAAAGGCAAACATACCCCTACAACTCGAGTTATTAGACAAATCCAGATTAAGCAAACTGCCGGCTTGCCCTCTGATCAAGGCACATGCGTAGATATTATTTAGGTTTGTGACCCTGACAGATGTATCTGCATCACTGAAATCCAATACACCAATATCTACACCAGCAAACGCTCCATCCAACCTAGTAGTTGTAGTCTGATCTAGTATGCGTTTGATAAAGTGATCTGCGTTTGTAGCATCAGGCGACCATCTACATATATATCTCATGGTCAGATCTGTTCGGTTTGGTATTACCCAAGTATCTGTGATCTCTGGACCTGGTATGTTAGTAGTTGCCTGAAACGTTCTGTCAAACACATTAGCCTTGTCAGCAAATACTATGTCGGTTGGCATAACGTCAGGTAATCTGCCTATGCCGTTAAACGCGTGTGGACCCATGGATAAGAATATCTGATTCCAGTTTTGCAGGTTGTAGTTGTTGTTGCCCCATCCGTTATTACTCAAAAAGTCTTTGAACTCGTCTGCGTTATTAAAGAATTGTGCTGGGACACTAGGTTGCATAAGGCTCTGGGCATAATCTGCAAACTCTGATTCAGTTTCCAAAAAGTAGTTAGGTAAATCTTTTTGGAACGGATGTTCTTCTTCCAAATAATATCCATTGTAGAGCCTGTCTCCTGGCCCCTGGTTACCTGCATTTTGATTGGTGTCTATTTGATCCTGATTTATCTCGATTTGAAAGTCATATCCGTTCATACTTACTTCTGTTGCTGTGCCAAAGATTAAATAATCTTTGTAATATTGAAAGTAGTGCGACATAGGACCATCGTTAGAGTTGATAACAACATCGCGCCATTTAGATTTATCTGGCCGATAAAGTGTAAGATTGCATGAGTCCACTCTGATCTGTCCTGTCCAATCCAAGACCATATATGGTCCTGTGGGCTTGTTTGCTATTCCCCACCAAGGCTTTTCCCATATGATCCAGGTATCTGGTGTATTAGTATCCCAGTTGTCAGGCTTTCTTGGAATTTTGGGAACCGGCCATTCTGATATATCTTGATCATAAACAATCGCGTCATTAAACATACCATTCATTGCTTCAGCGTTGATAGTATTCCAGTTATTGAGTGGCTGATTGAAACTGTGCGCGCCTGTAAACATACCTGTAAATATTACTGCGCTACCAACATTCCAGTTATTGAGTGGCTGATTGAAACTCTGAGCGTTGTGGAACATATTACTGAAAGAGTATACGTTACGCATATTCCAGGCACTGATATCTGCGTTAAAGTTAATACTATTAAAGAATGTGTTAATAGCATTTGTGGCTGTGTCGGTATACCATGTGCCAAGACCTCCATTGCTACCTGTAAAGTCTGGACAGTCCATAAACATTTCTGTTAAATCGGTCACAGATTGATGATCTGGTAGATTGAAATCACCGGTAACATTCTTAAACATTCCTCGACCAGATGTCCTGAGTATGTCAGTCCAAGATGTAATATTACTCAATCCTCTGGATCCTTCCAGTCTTACTTGTGTTAGATAACCTTGTGGTTCATGATCTCTGGGTGGGAAGTTATTGTCATCCAACCACTGTGCTATTTCAGCAGTATAGGGTAATGTAGCGCCAGGTCCATAGATAGCATAACGGCCTGCTCCAGTTAGGGTAAGTGTGCCTGATTGTTTGGTAGGTATATATCTAAACGCTTCATTGTCATCGGGATCAAAGTATTGTTCACCATCACCTATGTAGTATGGGAAATTACCCTGATAAACACCATCATCCACTGGTGCCATAACCCATGCTTCTGATCCTTGCCCGTAACTTATGGTCAGACTTGGATCTGCTCCCACTAAATCAATAAACACTGCGTTTTCATATTCATCGTTGGGATCAACAGTAGCAGTGCCTGACAGGATATCCATACAGATTTCAACATCAGTGATGGGAATACTCAGGTTTTTAAATCTGGGATCAAAGTAATAATCGTTAAGTATACCAGGTGTAAAGCCCTTCTGAGTGGGCTCATCGTATCTGGGTGGCCCTGGATTAGGCTTGTTACTCATCCTGACTATGGGTGATTTAACTATATAGTCATCCAGAGCTCTAGTAGCATCATTACTGCCATCAAACACATACAATGCCATCTCTCTGGGTATGTCAGTGTTGCTTATGACCTGATTCCAGTGGACCTGGACTACAAATCTACATTCTCTGTCAGGATCAAATACATAGGTTGGAATATTGTTGATGGTGGTGGTGTTATACATGCCACCTGATTCAGTGCCCTGTGATGCTTCTTCACCAAATACTACTTCCCAGTCATATATAGGCTCATAACTAGGTTCGCCTGGATTGCCACTATATCCTATGAGTTTGGTGTATGTCCATATTCTTAATACCACATCATCCTGAATAGCGCCTGGAGGTGGTGGTGGACCTTCTGCAGTTTCTACCCATACATCACCATACTCAGGATTAGTTGGTCTGTCAGGTCCAATATTTACATTCTGTCCATCATAACTAGGTGCGCCAACATCCACTGGCCACCATATAGCACTATGGATCATGTTGTCTGATATGTTACCCCTGAGTATGGTGTCCACGTGAGTGATGGCATTCTGATCTAGATATTCTTTGTCTATTTCGACATCAAACCACATACAGTTACGATGATAAACACCGCCACCCGGGAAGCCATCCTCTGTATAACCTTTTATTTCTATTTCGTTAACTCTGATGCTACGACCACTATGCCAGTTTCCGCCTTTTATTTTCGTATATTCAGGCATTGATGCATCTAATGCGCTTCGCCTTGCGGCGTTATTGACACCACACATAGCATACTGGTTAGGTCCTACTTCTCTGATAGCACGATTGCTTTCAGGATGATAGTCTAGAGTTCTGTTGTATTTGGGTTGCTGATCCATTATTCTGGCCTCATTCGACTGTTGTTACTTATGGTCATCTTAAGATCTGTAAACGTTGCTTCTAAAGGATGATAATATCCATCGGGTCTGGGGTTACCATCTTCATCTGTTAATATCCAAGTCAATCCATAATCACTATCCAAACTTAAATACGCTTGGCCGGGGTAGGTGCTACGCTCTGACCATACTTCCAGGGGCACCTTACCAGTTAACTGATATGTGCCACCGGGCTGTAACTGACTGGGCTTCAGACTTGCTCCGCTATTAATGTTTCTGATGTTGTAGCCATACAATGGATCAAACTTCGATCTGGTAGTATTGCCGTTGGCTGAATCAGGTGGTATCTCAAAGGGCAATGCTACATCTGTAATATGATTAACATATTTAACTTCACCCGTAATACTTACGCCAGAGTATCCATATGCCCCTCCACCTACATTTTGATTAGGTCCTGTAGCAATAAATCCAGGTCTTAAATCTATTTCAGATCCATCAAACAATCTCTCCTTGTCGCTAACTGTAACTGTGCCAGTCACAGTCACATAGTATTGATCTTCTTTCAACTTACCTAAATCTTGTAGAATACTGCCAGTGCCTGAGTGCTCGATAATAGTGTCACCATCAGGTAGTGTTGTAAACCCACCCACAGTTTCTGTCCAGGTATTGACATTGATAGTGTCACTCCAAGTGTTGCTGTAAGCATAGGGATAACTCTGATTGTAGAATGATTCAACTTCGATGTCAAACGGGCCTGACTGTCCAAATCGCCACAGTGGACCAATGTCTTGATCTGCTTGTGGGATAAGATTGTCAGTTATGGTTGTTCTGTATGTTATCCTGCGGTTACCACTAAATCCAGGATCGCCGTCTATTACGCCTGGCACGATCAGAGTATGACCGGCATATTCAGGGCTCCAATAGTCATCACCTGTGCGTCTTACTGTGATCTTGACTGCGTTATGATATGCTTTGGTAGCCTCTATTTTAAATCCAATCCAACCGCCTGCCATCTGACTACCATAGTTTTGTTCCACATAGAATCTGTCTACTGTGTCTTGAGTTTTGCTACTGGGTATGACATCATCATCATTGTTAGTTGCATAACCGTAACTTGTTCGATTAGCATAAGACATAGTATTAATATCTTCATGATAACCTACTACGATCTCTTTGATTCTGATCTGTTGATCAGCAGACTCCAGGAAGTTTTCACCGGTGCCGTTGGGATCATCACTGTAAACCTGGGGTCCGTATGGTCGGTCAGAGTATTTTTTCGCCTGATACTTGTAAATCAGTCCACCCTCGGGTGTTAGATCTTCAGTTATCTTGATGAGTCTTACGACCTGCTTATCCAAGCCCTGATGATCGTCTGTGATTG
>Ga0070746_10001670_pt1 | contig 13174 bp, 26 predicted proteins | sample VirMetDEL_Mar_21_FD_77016 | JGI IMG/M metagenome (GOLD analysis project Ga0070746, IMG submission 77016) | Aqueous microbial communities from the Delaware River and Bay under freshwater to marine salinity gradient to study organic matter... | ecosystem: Environmental > Aquatic > Marine >... | reverse complement strand
TTGTTTATTCCGAAAGAAAGCAGGTGATAGCGATTACTAGAGAACCAAGGCCAATAACGGGGAAACCCGAAAACCCTTCCATTATTATTCCAGCTACAATCAGCACAAACCCACTAGCAAACATGAATCTTTTTGTGTAATTATCCATTTTAAAAATGGCGCCGTTCACCTTCGCAAACGGCGCCTTTGTTTTTGTTAGAGGTTAAAAGTTCAAAGTGATATTGGCGATTTCCCCTTGCTCGATTCCTTCGATGAGGTATTGAGCGGATTCCTGCGACAGATCAATCCTTCCACAGATAGCTTCAATCGCAGCGTTTCGAACCTTTTCACGATGCTCGAAATCGCGCTTCTTTGCTTCTTCCCTTGCCTCTTCCGCTTTCCTCTTCGCTTCAAGTTCAGCTTGTTCTTTGGCAAGTCTTTCCCGTTCTGCTTTTATCGCGTCTTCCTTGGCTTGTTCGATACGAGCTTTTTCCTCAGCTACCCGGCGAGCCTCTGCTTCTTCAGCCTCTTTTTTGTGCTGGATCGCAAGCTCTTTCGCCTTTTTAGCAGCAGCCAATTCAGCGGCAACTCTTGCTTCTTCAAGGGCCTTCGCTTTCGCCTCTTCTTCTCGCTTGGCTTCTTCCGCTTTTGCTTTCGCTTCAACTTCACGCAGGCGTTCAAGTTCAGCGTCTTTCTTTGCTTGCTCAATCAATGCCTCTTTTCTGGCGTTCAGAACATCCAGAGAAAGGGAAATTGCGTCTTTGGCTTCTTGCTCAAACTCTTCGAAGGTTGATGGAACGAATAAGCTAACTTTCTTAATGCAGTTATCAATCTCGCCTGAATTCAGGTTATGAGCATCAGAAGAAAAATGCTTGATGCTATTTATTCCGCTTCTATGGCTCTCAATCCGTTCCGCTTCTTTCGCTTCCCATTCCAATGCAGGCTTTTTGACCTCATCGCGAACAGAATCAAGCTCTTGCTCAATGCGGCGCCGTTCAGCCGTAACGCTTTTGACAATAGCGGAATGCTCTTCAATCGAAAGCTTTGCGAGGTTGGCGAGATGAACCTTCGATTTCGAAACCTTATGAGCTTGAGCCTTGCAAGCGGCGCGGCCTTTTGCGGTTGAGCAGTCGAAGACTTCCGCAAGAGCGGCTTCTTTTATTTGCCCAATAAGCTCTTCGACTTTTTCATATTCGAAAAACTCGATTGCTGAAACTTCAGGGAATTTTACTAGTTGTTGTGTATCCATAATTTTACTTAGTTTTGTTTTTCATTTCGTCCCATAGCTTGAAAATATGGGTTTGGTGTTCTTTAAGCTCTTTTGAAAGGCGGTTAAGACCTGCAAGCATTTTGTATGTTGTATCATCCCAATCAAGACGCGCCGAAAAAGAGGGCAGACTTGGGCAATAGCTATAAAAATCAACATACTTACAGCCAGTTACAGCCATTTGCATGTGGCATTGAATAAAATGCTCGTCTGGGAACCCACCTTGCAGCAATCGCTTTACCTGAGTTTGCGGCAATGGGCATTTGATTTCGAGCATTCCTTTACGTTCATGAATGAACCCATCAGGAGAGCAGCCGAAACCGCCGTTATCATGAATGCAGAATCCAACCTCTTCGACTTCATTGCCCGTTTCTTCCGTATAGAAATCGCGAGCCTCGTCTTCGTGTTCCGTTCCCCATTTCATGGCCCAATTTTGGAAAACTGGCTCCATTTCGCATCCTGACATTTCCGCAAGCTTTTTGCAGATCGCAGAAAATGCGGCTTTCTCTTGCGTCTTGTTCCGCTTTTCAGCCAAAACCCAAGCTCCCATGTCAGAGGCAGTAAAAACGCCTTTACGGAGTTCAAACCATTCCTCGCTTCGTTGTTCGCAGTCGTAAACCTTCATGAGTCTTGCCCTTCCTCTTTGGCTACTTCTTCAAATGCCTCGTCAACCTCTTCAGGACTTGGCAAGAATGGGTTGACCATTTCCGCAGGCTTCGCTTTTTCGGCCTTTTGAGCGATTGTAAGAGCCTCTTGCCCGTCTTCCTTATCAATGGCATCTCGAATCTCAGGGGATAGAATTTGACGCTTTAGAAGCCTTCTTATCACGGTTTTCTTCGCCATTTCTCCCCAGTCTGTTTTCCAAGGCCCAGACGCTCCAGACTTTGAGCGGTTCCGAATGGCTTCAATCTCGTCTGAATCCATGTATTCGAAATCGTAGTCTGAATCTTTGAATTTGACCACAGCATAACAGCCGACAATATCGCCTCTGTCTTCCAAGGCTCGCTTGTGGATAATATCACGATTCACGCCTTCCACTAGCTCGAATTGATCGTTTTTGTGAACCAGTACAGCGTAAACGTTGCTGACATCTCCATTCCTCTTACAAAGCTCAATAAGGCCCATGTAAGAGATGATTAACGTACATTCCTTGCCGTAAGGGATCAGGTAAGCCCGTCTTCCGTCTGGCTCAATGCCAAGGCTAGAGCAATCGAGCATACACTTAAAAAGGCTCTCCTGCGTACATTGGTTAAGCTTTGGCGTTCGATTCAGAGCAGTCAAAGCTACTCGAATGAATCTTTCCGGGGTTAAATGCTGCGGCAATGCCTTAGCGACTTCTTGTTTAAATGCATCCCCTGAGAGTTGCTGTTTAATGGTGAGTTTGGTACTCATAGTAGTTTTTCATTGACCAAGAAACGCTTCTTGGATTTTTTTAGGTTTTACGTTTTTCATCTTGCCCGTTCTGCTGTCGTTCGCAGAGCGGGCTTTTTCGTGTTCAAAAGAAAGGGATTATCGAAGTCATCGCAAGGGCGAATATGATAAAAAACACGCCTGCGATTGTCATTCCCGTAACTAGCCCAGAGTAAAAGGACTCTTTTTCGCCTTCTGTTTGTTTAGTCATTTTCTTCTAAAGATTTGTATTATAGCTTCAGCGATTAGTCCAAGTACAAGGAAACAACCTACAAACACACAAAAGGAGGAGAAAATAAAAATCAGTGTTTCAAGCATCTTTCCAGTGTTTAGATATTAAGCGAATGTCGTTTCTTATTTCAAACTCGTCTCTGTAGGTGTAGAACCCAAAAAAACCAGTTGTAAAATTGATCGTCATATTACTAGTTGATTCATTTATATTTACATCAATGGAACTGACGAGGTTCGGGTTTATTACGGTTTCTTTGCCTTCGTATTCTTCAATGCAGTTAAGTTTCATTAGTCCCCTTCCTCATTCCCGCAATTTTAGCGTCAAGGGCCTTCCGTTGGTCCTTAAGCATCCTCAACTTTTTAAGTTCTTCACTCATATCTATTGAAACATGTTTGTCTATTAGCTTTTCAAATTCGATGCAAATAGACTCTAATCCCTTTGCTGTCATTTCAGCAGGGAACGAGATGTACTTTTTATCAAGAGTCACTTCATCGAATTTAACCTCTGACTCATCGTCGTTGTAATGAAAAACCGATACTTTTTCATCGAAGAGATACTTATACCCTCTTACCCCTCGAAGAGAAGCAAGCTCTCCAACTAGCTCAAATCGTTTTACTATTTGTTTTATTTGTTCTTCCATAGTTCTTTCCTTCTATCTTTTCTTGCTGGTTCGTATTTTATTTTGTCTAGTTCGCGCATCCAATCCTCTACAAGTTGCCCTATGCTTCTACCGTAATGGTGACGGTAAAAGTCGATCTTTGCAGCAGCTTGTTTAGTGATTTTGACATGCGAAAGCTCGTATGTCGTTAGTTCTGGTTCTTTCATAAATCAGTCAGTGTAAATGGTGCAGATAAAAGCCCCATCGTCGTAAAGGTTACAGATGCCACCAAAGGGAGCGCTTCCCCTGTCACAGAGCAAGGCAACGTCCAGAGCGTTTAGACTCTCATCCTTAACATTTCCCTTGTATGTAACTTGGGAAAGGTTTCTATCAGTCGATTTTATCTCAATCAATCCAAGGTCTTTGATTTCCTTGTAACGGTTACGTCGCTCTTGGGCGATTTGCTCTTGCTTAGAAGTGTAAGCGTATGCGCCTATTCTCATTTTACGTTTCGTTAGTTGGTTCGTTCTGTACTACGTTTTGCAGTACATCCCTACAAATGGGGAAGAATGGGGAAGAGTCAAGAACTTCATTCAAAATTTTGACTTTTTCTTTTTCTTGCTCAGCTTGAATCCTGATTTAGTTATATTTCCATAGTTTGGTAATTCAAAGGGAGCGTCCTTGGTTCGCATAGCCAAGGGCGTTTTTGTTCCTTGACTAAATACTATTTATGTATCTCTTGGGTGACGTTCTTTGAATTGTTGAAGGCTCTCTGGTGCAGCGGCGGCGGAAGTAGACGCGCACATAATTGCTAATTATGGTTTTACTCGATGTGGCTTAGTCGCGTATGTCGAATTCGAGTAATATAGTAGGGTAACGCCTACTCTGCATCAGAGAGCTTTTATTTTCCTGCTTATGTTGAAATGCGACTCCATGTCGTTGCTTTGAGTTAGTAGAGTTTGGTTAAGTTAAAGGGAGCTTAGGCATAAGTGGGAACAATTTTTCTTAGATCAATACAGCACACACAGACACACACCTAGTAAGGGCCTCGATTATCGGGGCCTTTACGCTTTTAAGGGCTTGACTCTTGTTTATATATAGTAACCTTACGAAACAGTTTTTATCTAGTGTGGTTTTCGCAAAGACCATTAGCCGCCCCAGTTGGAGTCCAAACCGCAGGGGCGGCTTTTTTATTTGCTAAACTCAACCTTGTGTGTATTCGTTTTCTTATGGACTCCAACTACACCCACGAAGAATGGGTTGAAGAGCACCGCTTATGCGAGATGCACGTCAACCGCATTGATGACGAATTGCGAGGCGTAAGAAGCCTTATTAAACAGGCTGAGAACCGTCTCTACGAATGCCGCAACGAAATTAGAGAGCATCAGCAGTTCCTACTTGAGCTTGTTAACCAGCGTTCAGCTTACATTCGCCGTAAGGAGCGGCTTGTCAGGGGCAATGGGTGAAGGCTGGGTGAAACTACATCGCCAGATAGCAGAGAATAAGCTCTGGCTTGCGGAACCATTTACCAAGGCTCAGGCATGGATTGATCTAATTTTATTGGCCAATCACAAAGACGGAGAATTCCTTTGCCGGGGCATTTGGGTTAAGGTCAAAAGGGGGCAAGTGGGGTGGTCTGAGGTTAAGCTTGCTGAGCGGTGGCGATGGAGTAGAGGAAAATTGCGCCGATTTTTGGGAGAGCTAAAAACGGAACAGCAGATCGGACAGCAAAACGGCAATGTAACCTCTTTAATAACAATAACTAACTACGAGCAGTACCAGAGAACGGAACAGCAAAACGGACACCAAACAGAACAGCAGAAAGACAGCAAACGGTACACTAACAAGAATGATAAGAAGGAGAAGAATGAAAAGAAGAAGACAGTCGTCGATAAATCGACTGAGTCAGTGATTTCTGAAATTTACCAAGCCTATCCAAAAAAAGTTGGCAAGCCGGACGCTCTCAGGAAGATCAAGGCAGCGCTTAAGACGACTCCAGCGGAAGACCTCTTGCGACTCACTCAGCAATACGGCCAAGCGGTTAACGGCATAGTGGAAAAGCAATTCATTCCAAACCCAGCGACATGGTACAACCAGCAACGATACAGCGACGACCCCGAAACATGGGTAAACGGCCAAAATCAGCCAAAAGACAGAATTTCAACCAATCAACCCGCCGTAGTTAAGTTTTTTGCATGATTTAAGGCCCCTGAGGGCCTCGCTACGGCATTTTTAACCAAAACTAATACCAACATACCAATAAACCTATGAAAAACGTAAAACAGGCCGTTAAGACGGTCGAAGAGAAAATGGACGAGATTATCGAATTAGATGCCACTGATTCGGAAATCGTTATTATTTATGATCCCAAGACCGACCCATTGGAGCCGTATATCGCAGCTATTGAATGCGGGTATGCGGGGGAATGGTTGAGCATAACAAACTCCGAAAGCTTAGGAACAGGCGTAACACTCGAAGAATGCCTTGAGAATTTACTTCAGAGCGTTAAGTTTAAAAAGCAATAAACCCATGGAAAGCGAAGAAAAAGAAGAAGATGTTGCTTTCATTCACTGGGATAAACGGCAACAAGTGCGCAAAACAACCATTGAGGAATTTTTGCGCAATAAAATGAAGATTAACGCCTCTTTGCGGTACGGGAAACGGCTAGGAAATTCAGTAATGGTTGAAGCCGTTGATGTAGAGATTCGGTTCGCTGATAATGATGCACTTCTTTATGTTTGCTCTTTGCCAATTGAGAATCTAGCGTAAACCCACAGAAAAACGTAAAATGAACGGAACGATTATAGAAATTGAGTACCGCTATTTATGCGCGGTCCTACTCGATAACGACCTTATCGAGCTTTACAGATCGACGGCTTTGGGGCCAGAGATCTTTTCAAGCAAGCTGGGAAGGGCTTCTATCGTCAAAATCGAGCAATTGCTTGAGGCTGGCGACGTAGCGAACGCGACAAGCCTTTCAAGGGGGTTGATGGCCGACGGCTTTGACGACTTCTTGGAGGTTGCCAATATGACTACAGCGGTTGAAACGACGATTTCAGCGGCCACAGATTTTAAGTACATTGTCGAGGAATGGCAAATGCGGAACTACAAGGAGCAGGTTGCAAAGCTGAATCGCCTTATGGATCGCGGCAACTGGGGCGACATCAAAACGGAAGCAATGGCGACAGCAGCGCTTATTTCAGACGAGCACCTAGTGGAAGAGTCTAGGAGCCAAAAACAGGTTGCTCTTGAAACGCTAATGGACGTTGAGCGCATCATGGACGGCAAACAGGTTATTCACGCAACGAAGATTTACAGCGGCATTCCTTCTATGGATCGCTTCTTTAAACCGCTCTCAACAGCCACAGGCGATTTCGTTACCTATCTTTGCGGTGCGACTTCAACGGGTAAATCTTCGCTTATGGCCTGCATCACTCGCCACAATATTTACCAAGGCAAAACCGCAGCAGTGTTTTTAGGCGAGACGAACCACGAAGGCTTTATAAAGCAACTTGCCGGGCAACAAACAATGGTGAGCATCGAAGAGGACGACTTTCGCGCCGAACCAAAAGACAGGCAAGCCCGGTTCCATGATGCCCTTACGGAAATCGTCGAAATGCATGAAAAAAACCTCTGGGTTTATGACGACCGTTTCTATATCGAGGACATTATTACCAGAGCCAAAAAGCTTAAGAAAGAGATCGGCAAAATTGATTTCCTAGTGATCGACCACTTGCATAAGCTCAAATGTCGCAAGAGCTTCAAAGACGAACGCCTTCGAATGAACTACATGAGCGGCGAACTAAAACCGCTTGGAATGGAACTTGAATGCCCCATTATCTGCCTTGCTCAACCAAGTAGAGGATTCAAAAGCGAAGGAAGGCCACCTATGCTTTCGGATTTGAAAGAATCGGGCAACCTAGAAGATGATGCCGATAGAGTTTGGTTTTTGTATTTGCCAAGCCAAGACAGTGATGGCAACGAGCAAGATAGAGAATCCACAGAGCCGCAAATATGGTTACATCAACTTAAATTCAGACGAGGCAGAACCGGAACAGTTAGAACGAGGTTTAAAAAGCAATACACGCTTTTTGAGGACGACCACGCGCAGAAGGTGGAGAATTTAACGGACAAAGTAAACGCAAGCGATTTAGGATTATGAAAAAGGAAAAACATAGATTATTAAGATGGATACTAATAAATAGTGGATTTGTATTCTGTATTTATCACGCTCTTTTTAAGGAGTCTGGGATAGCTCAGAATATTACAATCTTTCTAGTAAATATCCAAGCATTCGCAGTTATTATAGGGCTAACCTCAAAGAAGATGCAAAAAGAACAAAGAGAAAAGGGCTCAACTATTCCTCTTTGGCTGGATCACATCTATGATGTAGCCATTGGTTTGACGTTTGCAGCTTATGGCTGGTTTTGGTCAGCTACGGTTTTTGCGTTAACTATCATATTTCTGAATATCGTTCATAATGGAAAGTATGACGATGAAACTATTTGAAAAATTCGTTTGGTGGAAATGGCTTCTTATAGCCATTGTAACAGTACCAATCTTGGTTATTATCTGGGGTCCATTTTGGATACTGAAGGTAGCCATATTGAGAATTGCGGAATTCGCGGCAGTCATAGAGAGCGGCATTAGTAATGTATTAGGCCCGCCCTGTCATAAATTGTTAGATTTGGCAAAACGATGAAACGAGCACACGACTGGACGAGAAAGGAAGACGATGGCACACGCTAGATTACACATGATTTGCGGCAACTGCGGTTCTTCAGACCATTTCGAATGGAGGCATGAACCCAAAGGACGGCAATTAGCGACGGGCGAGATACAGCCAGAAGTTTATATCTCATGTCGTAATTGCATAACGCTCCACGCCTTGAACGATAACGCATCTCAGAGAAAGGGAGACGATGAGTAGTAATATTTACAACTCAGAAGATACGAATGTTGCCCCTATTTATGTTGAACCCAGTTTCACCGAAATTTGGCGTTATGAGAAAGGGGCAGAGCAAGCCATAAAGCGGCGGGAAGCCAAAGAGCGTTTTAGAGCATTCACTAATCCAGAACCAAAAAAGAAAGGAAGACGATGAGTAAGCATTGGTACGCAGACTATACCGCAAGCATCACAAACGGAGATGACAAATTAACCGTCAACAAAGTAAGGGGCTGTAATTGGGCTGACATTATAATAGAAACGGATTCACTCGAAGCTGGCGAAATCATGTTGCGCAACAGAGAGCAGGCAGAGCAGTTGCATTTTATGCTGGGGCAGCTCTTGGAAAGGCGAGACGATGAGTAGAGAACTACCTAAGCTATACCGGAAAATTGAAATTGAATTCGACTCGCTCAGAAATACTCTTGGTAACAATGGAGGCGTTAATTTCGATGTTGATACAACTGTTAGACGCAAATGCAGAAGAGTGAAAATTCCTAGCGGCTGGAAATGGCAGATATGCGATGCCGAATCATTAGCCGAATGGGATTGGTGTGTCGATCAGGATCAGGAGGTGTTAGATAATTACGAGTCAGACTTGGAATTCAAGTTGTAGAAAAATAAATCAGCAAAATCTTGAAATCGTCTTGACGGGTTCAAGATGAGGCGTAGAGTGGTTGCATGATGAAAAACACACAAAACGAAACACAAACATTCACTAAATTCCACAAGGGCAAAGGCTATAGATTGTTCATCAGCAAAGCCAGAGAGCAATACACACGAATTCAAACAGAAGGGGGATTCGTACCATTCAAAATAGCGAGAATGGCGGTAAAAGAATCGGCTTGGTTGAATTCAATCCCTTGTAAGTGTCTCGCCTGTCGCGATGAGTACCCAATTAAAAAGCTAACAGAAGGGGGTTACTGTTGGGATTGCTCTATGAGCGAAAACTAACCCGCAACCCTTTCCAGCCTCGCAACTCAGACTTGCGAGGCTTTGCAGTAGATGAAAATGAGCAATAAACACGGAGGGGCCAGACCCAACAGCGGCCCACAGAAGATCAAGGGCAAGCACGTATCAATGAGACTCGCTCAGGATGTACAGGACACGCTCTCAAAGGTAGTTGAAGGCAAGAGGGCCAATACAAAAACGGAAGCCGTTGAAGAGGCGGTTAGAGGACACTGGAAAGGGTAAGAAATGAATAAAGAAGCAAAAGCGACTCTGAACATAGAGATAACAGTCAAATGCCCTCACTGTAACCACTATTTCGATTTAATAGAGAATACGAACCTTAACGATGATGGATGGCTATTGAATGAAGTTATAGGTCAAGAGGATTGGAGCGAAGTGCATAAAACATTTCATGAAGAGGCCGTAGAATGCCCAGAATGTGGCGATTGGTTTGATGTAAAAGGAATTGAATGGTGAACGAGGAGGAATAAGGATTATGAACGCATATAAAGAACTACTAGAAGAACTCCAAGAAGGCGAAACCGTTCAGGCAATCGTTTTCGGTGAATATGGATGGGGCGGATATTGCGAAATTGAAGACGGTGTACCAGAAGAGAAACAGGGCGTTGTCTTGACCTTAGAAGATACAAAACCATTTATGCAAACTTGGTCTTTTGATGGGGATTTTGGCGCACCCGAATGCTACGCAACCAACATTTGGACAAATAGAAGGATATTTTGGGTTACTCAATACGACGGGGCAACAAGCCTAGATTCAGCCGCAAGGAATCCAACAGCAGGAAAACCAAATATGCCCGGAGGTTAAGAATTATGAACACGAACGACGAAACACCAAGATCAACATTTCAATTCAGAGAAATAGACCATATGGCAGTACTTAAAAAAACAGTACAGCATGAGATCGAACTAAAATTAGGAGGAGAAGAAATAGCTAACTTATTTTGGCAACTTGATGAGGTTGAACAAGCCAAGTTCTTTAACGAGCTTTGGAAGGTCAAAGGATTCGCAATGCAGTTACAAGCGGTTACCGATTCTAAGCATCTTGAAAATGAAGGGCGGCTTGTGATGAAAACAATCGGCGATTACGCAGAAAGGGACTAAGAATCATGAACACGAACGACGAAACTATAAAAGCTCTCAGCAATTGCGTTAACGTATTGCAGGAGCTAACACAGAAACTAGAGCAGGCGCAAGAGCCAGAGAAAACGAAAGATACCTCTCTACCACCTCCTGAGCTTGTAAAGGGCATGAGACGGCTAGAAGTTGGGGAGGAGATAAGAGAAGGTGATATGTTTATCAACCGTTATGGATCAATCCAACATGTATTTACGTATGGGATGCCTTTGAATGGGGAGCATCTGGCTCACTACCGCAAGATCGAAGAAGATCCCAAGCCTTGGACACCGCCAGAGGGGGAGTGGTTTAATACGCCAACTGGCGCTCCAATGAAATGTTCAGGGTCTACATTTAGGTGCGAAAACGGCAACGCGTTCACATCCGAAGAGGAAGCGGGAGAGCAAGCAGAGCTCACCAAGGGCTTTCAATGGCTATGCGCTCTAGCTCGTGAGCTGAACCCGTCAGGCAGATGCATGAAGCCAAGTGAGGAAGGATGCGCTGTTTTTTGGGACCAAGACGGTGGTCATTTTGAGGCATCACACTTCGCAAGGGGAATTGACTTTGTGTTTGAAGACGAAGAAGCAGCTCAAGCCGCAATCAAGATCATGAACCGCGATAAAGACAGATGGAAGGAGATTCTAGGATGAGCAGAGAAGAAGACCTACAGAAAGCATTCATGCTAGGGAGAGTGAAGGAGAACGCAATACACATGGGACTTACAGCCCCTCACATTGAAAAGAAACTTGCCGAACTCAAATCCAAGCCTGACCAATGTAGCGAATGCGGCGGCAGTGGGATGACCGAAGGATGGACTCCCATGTATGGAGATCCTGATAACTCAGGCGGCGCTCCAGAAGCAGAGCCATGCCCTAATTGCCAGTCTCATCATTTAGCTGCCAAGCCCGACCCGCTCGAATGGATGGAGGATCACCTTAGATCGGTGGAGTTTCTACTTCGAACCTCTGGATTCAAGCCATGTATTATACGAGCTGACTGGGCGCATGAATTTATGTTTAGGGCAGATGAAGAGGTTCGCCCTAAGCTAAAGGCCCACTCTCTCGCAGAGCTAATCGAGAAGGGTATGAAGGAACTGGAGGAAAATAAATGAGCAAGGAACCAGCTTGGTTAACTTACGATCAGGTAATATATTGGGGGCGCCCTTGGGGTCGCCTCATGTACGCAAACGTAACCGTTGATGGCGATTTCGGATACGGCCAACGAATAGCCCGAAAGCTGTTCTGGAGATTCTATTGGCTTTATGATATGGAGGAGAACCCATGACCAAATCCGACCAAATAATACTCTGGGGACTACTCAAAGATATCGAGAGAGCACACGACGCAGATGAAGCGGATGCGATAAATAACGAAGTCCTCAAATACGTAGCCAAAATAATGCATCCACTACAGAAGGACAAGACGCGCCTCGACTGGCTCGCAGACCCATCAAACCACCTAGGCAACGTCCAACTACCACGAGGAGCCGTAGAAACCAACCTAGACAGCCTACGAAACGCAATAGATGCCACAATGGAAGGCAAATACCCGAAGAATCAACCAATCATAGAAGAACAATGAGCGATACACCAAGAACAGACGAATTAAAAAACAAGATAGAGCGCCTTCTCTCACAGGAGGCTTACGATATTTGCAGTGAAATATTAGACCAAGCACAGCAACTAGAGCGAGAGCTTAATGATGCAAAAAGCGATTGCCACATTTTAAAGCAAGATGTCGCGATGCTCAAAGATCCTATTTACAACAACGAGGTAGCAGAGCAGCAAGACGACCGCCCGCGATTCAAGCCGGGGGACAAGGTCTGGATACTGCATAAGGGGAAAGCCAAGGAGGTTACAGTTGATGGCATGGATTATTGGATAAATCATGATGGTCCGGGTTATGGCTCAGTTTGTTCATCCGATGTCTTCGCAACTAAGGAGGAGCTAATTGACTCGCTATGATTGCTTACCAAGCAGGATTTAACCACGCATGGGATACAGGCGCGGAACCATACAAGCGCTCAATGAACCCATTTACCGACACAGAGCAGGCAAAGGCGTTTTACTCAGGGTACAAGGCAGGATGTAAGGATGTGGCAGAGCATAGGCAGATGCTCAATCAACCACAAGATGAGTCTTCAACCTCGCAAGCTCAGTTGAATTAATAAAAGGCTCGTTTTTGTCAAGACTTATTATAAGTGGGTAAAGGGCAAAGGATTATGAAGGATAGAGCAAAGAAACAAAAGGCCGTTTTTGGCGGTTGGGATTCTCCTAGCTTGACTTTTAAGCCGTTATAAGTAGTTGGTACATATGGACGTTCCAGAAAAAGAGGCGGCAATTGATAGGATCTTAAAGGCCGTTAGTTCCGGCATATCACTTAAAAAAGCGTGTAAGGTGGAGAAGGGAATCAATAGGCCAACTTTTTACGATTGGATGAATAAAGACGATGCCCTTGCCGACAAATACGCGCGCGCCAGAAAACAGGGCTGGGCTTGCATGGCAGATGAGCTAGTGGATATAATCCACAACACAGAGCCACAGAGCGATCACGTCCAGCTAACCAAGCTCGAAGTTGATACTAAAAAATGGCTGCTTTCGAAGATGCTGCCAAAGACTTACGGCGATAAACAAGAGGTTGAACATAAAGGAACCGCCAT
>Ga0070746_10001666_pt1 | contig 13194 bp, 16 predicted proteins | sample VirMetDEL_Mar_21_FD_77016 | JGI IMG/M metagenome (GOLD analysis project Ga0070746, IMG submission 77016) | Aqueous microbial communities from the Delaware River and Bay under freshwater to marine salinity gradient to study organic matter... | ecosystem: Environmental > Aquatic > Marine >... | reverse complement strand
TATATCATCTGTAAATGCAATTGTACCAGATTTATTAGGAAAAGTCGCGGTTCTATTTGAATCAAATGTAGCAGTTGATAATATAAGGTAATTAGTTCCAGAGTTTGTATCAAGAATATAAGGCCCTCTTTGAAAATATACTATTTGGTTGTTATCTATAGTCATTGCAAGAGTGTTATTAGTAGATAAACGAAGCCCATTCATAGGTGCATTATTTGTCGTTTCCAAATTAAAATAATTAGAGGTCGTTGTTATTCTTGCATTGGTGACATTAACGCCTCCATATAATCCATCAAACCTAACTTGTACATCATCGCTATCTGTGGTATCTCGTAGAATTAAATTTGGACTTGCGTTAAAGATTGTCATTGTATTTTGTAAATTTATTAGACCTTGAAAAGTTGCTGTTCCACTAACATTTAATATTCCATCTAGAGTACAAGTTTGTCCCTTTAAAGTTAATAAATCGTTTAATGAGGTATTATTTGCAAAATGAGTTAAAAATTTTATATAACCATCTGTATATGAATTACTTGTAAAACCTGCTTGAATTTTACCTATTAACCAATCATTAGGGGTACTTAAACCTGTATCATCACTCCTTAACTCTATTTCTACATTACTATCATTTCTATTAGATATAATTACATCACCAGATGCGGTGATACCATCTCCACCAGATTGACCTAAAAATATTTGTTTATTACCCTGAATTTTCATCAATTCTACACCTCCAGCATTCAAGCCATTTGCATAAAATACATGATTATCGCTTGTTGTACCTACATGATAATTTAACTGATTACTACTAACACCGAAACCATACATATTATTTGAACCACTATCAAACAAACATATTTTACTTTCTAAATCACCACCAAAATTAAGTCTAGAAATTGCAGGAGGAGTTGATTGACCTAAACCAAGTTTATTTAATAATGATTTTGGTTGTATTACAGAACCAACTTTAGTCCAAGGATTTTCACTTGTTAAACCTAATTGACCACTTGCAGAAGGCATTTCTACTGCCGCTCCAAGACCTGAATTTGTACTATGATATAAATAAGATATAACAGCAGGATTACTAAAACTTTGAAATAGGTAAGCATTCCCACCCTGTTCTGCCAAAAAACTTTGACTTTTGATAGTTCCAGAATCCTTTTGAACGATTAATGAACCAGAACCAAAACCATTATCAATGCCAATATTTGAAAATGTATCCGTTGATGATTTTATTAATAGATTTCCGTCTGTTTGTGCATTAAATGAGGTTCTAAATGCTTCTAAATCACTTATAGATGCTTCTGTTAAAATGTAACCTGAATTTTTTGGTAAATTAAAAGATGAATTTACGGCGCTATTTGTTCCGTGTGATATACTTGAAAATGTACTTAAACCAGTATTTTGAAATGATACACCGCCTCCATCACCAGTACGTAATAATTGAGTCTGTAGAACACCACCAAGGCTACTTTTTTTTATTTCACTTGATAAAAAATTATTACCAAATGCTTCACTTGTAAATGTATTGTCACTACTTCCTTTAAGTATTATTTCTCCGCTTGTTAGTGCATTTACATTAGTTTTAAGGGTATTTAGATCTATATAATCTGTGGTACTATCTAAAATAAATGTACCGGATAAATTAGGGAATTTTTGTAATCTTCCACTATTTACGGAACTATCTACTTCTAATTCTACATATGAAGTATTTTTAGCGGGTGCAGTTGTTTGTCTATACATAATAATATTTATCTTGTCTTTGAGTTCCCCATCACCATTCAAATTTATTTTTACATAATCATCTGTAAGTGACATGATATTTTGAAAATTATTTGTTAATGTTGAATTTCCAATATCAAAATCAAAAAACCCGTTGTTATTCCTTATTCTAAAATCATCACTGGTATCTCCTCCAAATTGGTCACTTGAGGAAGTACGAATAAATTTTATAGCAGGTTTATTTAAAATTGAATTAATTAATGATAACTCACTATCTCCTGTTGAATGTTTTACCTGTATATCATCTGTTGTAGTAGGGTCACTATCACCTACATTAATTCTGTTTGATTTTAATAATCCGTTTTCTCGAATTGCAAGGTCACTATTACTACTTGAATAATTATTGCTAGCAGGCACACCTGTCATAGTGGTGTCATTTATTTTTTTGATAAACGTATTATCCGGTACGTCGTCCTTAAATGTGTCTATTACTACCTCAATATCTTCTATTCTTCCATCAAAGCCTAGCCCCGTTGCAGGGTTATATACTGCTTCTAAATATTGATTTAATAAGTCCGGCATCTTTTATATATAATGATATAATATTATTAAATGAAAAACAAGATTCTGCTTATAATAAAAGGTAACTATTTAGTTATTTTTTATTATTTTTTTAAAAATCATATTTACTTCTTATTTTATCAAAACCTTTCATTTTAAAACCTGCAAATCTAGAAGGCACATAGCCGAAATCTTGATTTACAACAACATCACCTTTCATGTTAGTGGTAAGTTTTACACCTTTATCGTCTGCATATTTTTGAAGTTGTTTTTTATTCATTTTTGAATAACCTTTAAAATTAAATATATCTTTATTTTTTGATAGAATTTTTTTTAATTGTTGTATATTCAAAGATGACATTACTTTGCTATTTACTTCTTTTTCGAATTTTTCTTCTGCTTCTTTCTTCCTCTCTTTTTCTGCTTTCCTTGCTTGTTTGTAGGCTTTTGCTTCTTTTTCACTCATATCTTTTAATTTTTTTTGTGGTGGTTTTTTAATAGAATCTTTTTTCATTTTTTTAATATAATTAACTTACATTTTTTTTATTACTTTTTTTTTGAACTTACAAATTCATTTTAGAGACTAATTCCTTAAGAGTTTTTAGTTGTTCTTTTAATTCATCTCTCTCTTCCTTTGCTTTCTGCAATTCCTTATTTTGAATTTTTAGCGTTTTTACCTCCATTCTCAATTTATTACTTCGAGTATGTGCTTCTCTCCATTTAGTAGCAAATTGATTCATTGGATGACCTGCATTACTTTGGATAGTACAAGCCCATCCATGAGCCTCACGAAAATCTTTATTCTTGATTGATTCCATTAAAGACTCCATTGATTTAGCAAGTTTAATTTGAGCAGAACGCCTGTCCTCTTCAATATAATCACCATAATAATCATTTATACCCAATTTTTCAATTATTTCTCCCGCTAGCGGAGTAGGTTTAATCGCTTCGCTTTGAGTGTTCGCATTAATAAAACCGCTCATCATCGTCTGTTGCTCTTCGCTTATATCTATACTAACACTCATCTCTTTAAGTACTTTTCGTATATATTTTTTTATACTAACACGCCCCTATCTTTATATTTTTTGAAGATAACTTAAGGGAGATATATTCTCCAAAATTAATTTGTTTATATAATATATAAGACAAAAATGAGTGACGCCGAAGAGGTACAGGAAGTAGAAAATGAGCAAAATAACGAGGAAGAGCAACCATTGGTAACCTTCTCAAAAAAGGAGAAAAAAAAACGGGAGGTAACACCTGAACTACTTGAAAGGCTAAAAAAGATGAGAGAACTTGCAAAAATAGCGAGGGAAAAAAAGAAGGGGTTACGTGAGCAAGAAAAGAAGGCTAAAAAAGAAGAGGCTGAAATTAAAATGGCTGAGAAACAGATTGAACGAGATGAAAAAAATATGAAACTTAGGGCTAAAATGAAGCAAATTGATGATGCAAAAAAGAAGGAGCAGGACGAGGAGGAGGAGGAAGAACAGCAACTTATTATTAAGAAAAAAGCAAAAAGGAAGCCCAGAAAAAAAGTAATCGTATATGAGAGCGATTCCAGTAGTGACGAAGAGGTTGTATATAGGAAGAGGAGACACCCAAAAAAAGAGCCTGTAGGAATCGAGGAATTACCGCAAAATGTAGCCGCACCAATGAAGCCCGTACCTACCGCAGATGACATAGAAGAATTAGTAAAAAAGAGGATGGACGAATACCAGCAAAAAGCGAGAGATGATGAAACCATAAAATTAATTCGTGCAATGTTACCTAATTACGGAAGATAAATTAAAAAATATAAATTAAGGAATATATTTAAAAATATTTTCTTTATATATATTAAATGGATTTAAGAGAAATATTGCGTGAGGATAACCCTAAAATAAAAGATACAACTTTAAATTTATATGTAAGAACATTAGAAAAATTAAAACGTGATTGTGATGGTGATAGTATGTTTAAATTTTTGAAAAATCCTAAAAAAGTTTTTGGATGTCTAGGTGAAAATCATAATACGATAAAAACTAAAATTGTACCTATTTTGATTCTATTAAGAATTTTAGATGCAGATAAGGACATATTGGATACATATAGAGAGGCTCAAATGGATAGTGTAAATAAGGTAAATGAAATGTATAAATCTGGTGAAAAATCACAAAAGCAAAAAGATAACTGGTTATCAAAAGATGAACTCGAGGGTATATTAGCAGAAGAAGAAAAAGAATACGAAAATGTATTAGAAAAAAAACGTGGAATATTGAAGCCTCATGGTTACTTAGATTTGCAAAATTATATTTTACTTGCTTTATATATGAAGTACCCTTTAAGAAATGATGTTCATAATATGAAAATAATAATGAAAAGTAAATGGAATAAATTAAGTAATACCAGAAAAAATGAAGGTAACTATTTGGTTATAAATAAAACCGATGCTTTTTTAATTTTGAATGATTATAAAACAGCGGGAACTTATGGACAGAAAAAAATAGATCTAGGTGAGGAATTAACTGACACTATTAATGAATTTTTGAAATTTAGAGAAAAACACGGGTGGAGTAGTGAATATTTTATTATTAATAAAAAACAAGAGCCTATGTCTAGCAATGGTATAACTAAATCGTTTTTACGTTTATTTGGTAAATACAATAAAAAGATTTCAACTAGTATGATTCGTCATATTATATTAACGGAAATGTTTGGTGACGTAGAAAAACAAAAGGAAGAGATGGCTGATAAAATTGGTAATAGTGCAGAAACGATTACTAACAAATATATTAAAAAATAATTAATCTTTATTTCTATTATATATTATATTATAATGGAAATGATACCAGAAGAACAAGCAGTAATTGGCGGTATTGTAAAAGGTGCAAGAGTAGCCGGCCGTATTGCAGGTCGTGCAGGTAAAGCCGCCGCAAAGCGTGGTGCAGTTCAAGCCGCAGGACAAGCCGGTAAGATTATTAAAACTGCTACTAGATTTGCTACTAAATTACCCGGAAAAATTAAGGGTGAAGTAGTAAAAGAAATTGCTAAAAGAGGTGGTGTTAAAGAAGCAGGTAAAGCACTAGTAAAAAAGGTAATAAAAGACCAGGCTTTAGCACAATCTAAAAAGGTTGTTAAGAATTTTATTGCAGATAGTCAAAATAGCAGATTAAATCAACTTAAAGATGAGGAACGTGCTGTAGGTATTTCATTACGACTTATGAAAGAAGCCGAACGTAAAAATTTGATACCTCGTGGAAGTACTCCTAATTTAAGGGATTTAGAAAGAGCAGTTTTAGAGGATAAGAAATTAAGTGATATTGAAAAAGAAAGACAGCAAAAGTTAAAGAAATTAGAACAACAAAGAAAAGAAGGAGCAAGAAGGGCTGGTGCTTTTTTAAAAGGTAAAGTACCAGGTGCAGACAAAATAGTTTGTAAAGTTCCAAAAATGAGAAAAAGATGTAGAACCTGTCCTGAAAGGAAAGTAGGTTGCCTAGAATATCAAAAAGGTAATGAACCACAATGGATGAAAAAGAGATGTCCAGGAGTCTCAAAGCCTAAAGATTGTAATTAAAAAAATGAAAAAATAATTTATATATTTATAATATAAATAATGAGTACTTTAGTAACACCTACAGATATTGCACAAGTTGTTAGTGGCGCAGCGAGCGCAGGAGTAAAAAGACGCTTAGCAAGAGTTAGCGCTATTTCTGCTCGACTTGCATTATACAAAAAAGCAAAGCAGTTAGGTCTAGGAATATAGACGTTTTTATTTCTTTAAGTATAATAAATGCCGAAATACGGAACTGATGAATACTTAAGGATAGCACAGACAAAAGCCCGTAAATTGGGTAATTTTTCTGTAAAATATTCAAATACAGGTAAAAAGAAATTAGATGTATTCGATAAAGAAGGTAAAAAAATAGCAGATATAGGACACAAAGATTATAGCGATTTTATACAGCATAAAGATGAAAAGAGAAGGGACAATTACCATAAACGTCACGCTAAAACATCACGAGTAAAAAATAGTAACTCCTATTTTGCAAAAAAAATTCTTTGGTAATAATAATAAAAGAATGTCGTGGGAGGCTCTTACTGCTTTAATTGGCGTTATTGGTATTTTAACAAAAGAGATACGAGCGTATTTAAAAGAGAAATTTGATGATAAAAAATAACATTATAAATAAATGAAAAGAGATAACTATAGAGTAGATAAACCAAGGCCGATTATTTTACATACAGGAGAACGAATTTTGAATAAAACTCAAACTAAGGCTTTAGAAAAACTTGAAAAATTAAATAAAATTAAGTTACCTGCCGGAGGTAAAGCCCCTCAAAAAGTTTCAATGACCGAAGTTAAAAAGGTCTATAAAATGCTAATTAATAAAACAAAAAGAGGTAAAAAGAATTAATATTAAGAAATTATTTTTTTCGTAAAAATTTTATATTATCATATAATATAAAATGTCAATAGTATCTTCTGGAGAATATGTACCCCCTCGTCTCAAGTATTTAGTAAATCGTCTTGAGAACTATAGAATTCAACATTTAAAATTAACCGCTGAATCTACTGCAACTGCTAACAGCGGTGACAGAATTACCTTTAACTTACCTGCTCAAGGTCTTGCAAATATGGAATCATTCACCCTTTCCGGTCTTTGCGAAGCAGTAACAGCCGACGCAACTCTTCCAAATAATGGTGTATCTGGTTTAATTAGCCGTATTGACGTATCTGCTGGTGGTGTTGTAATTTCAAGTTGTCAAAATTATAATCAACTTCATCAAGTATTAAGACAATGGACTATTGGAAGAACTGCAAACAGACAACACGCTATTGGTGGTGGTGTTGGTAACGACACCGCTCTTTCTGTTGGAGGTGATGAATTATGCGCTCCATTCATTCATGGTACTTTCCAATCTGTAGCAGGTGCTAGCCCTACCGCCGCTGAATTTAAAGATGCAGTACAAGCCTCTGCAGATTATCAAAGATCCGTAAAAATTACATCCGGTTCTGCTAATGCAATCCCTTTCAATCTTTCTTCTTGGATTGACTTTTTAGGAATGGAACAAGGTTACGTATTAGACCTTGCTACCTTACCCGCTCCACTACAAGTACAAATTACTCTTCACACAAGCCGTGTTTTAGGAAATGGTGGATCTACTTGTGACTTCAAACTTACCGATTTATACGCTAAATTAGATGTTATCGAATTTCCATTAATGAGCCGTGCAATTATGGCTATGCTTAACGCTGGTGAAGCCCTTTCTGTACCATTCACACGTTACCTTTCATACTCATTTGCTAACGCTAGTGGTGCTGGTATTTCTAATAGGTTCTCTGTTGCTTCTCAATGTCTTTCTAAATTATGGATTAACAACGTAAAGAGTGCAAATTATTCACAAGCCGCCGCCGCTGATGGTAGAAATCAACTTATGTTCGTAAGTGATGCAGATAGTTCCACAGATTACTGGGTAGAAGTAGATAACAGAAGAATGGCAACATACAACATTAATGCTAAAAATGAAGCCTATGACTGGTGTTTATGCAGTCTTGGAGCAAAACATAGTGATTATGACAATCTTTACACTGGTATGGGTGCGCACGGCACTGCTACTAACGTAAATGGTAACGTTTCCGCTTTTGGTACATACAATTATTTCAATAGTGCTTTCTCATTGGTCTTCAACTTTGGTTATGCTGACTGGGATAGTGATAGTAACGCAAATGTCTCTGGTATCAACACTCAAGGTCTCTCATCTGCTGTAGTAGTAAATGCACTTACAGGCAATCAATCCGCCGCACACACACAAAATGTATGGGCTGAAACTAAAGCCGTATTGAACATCCAAAGAGGTCGTGTAATCTCTGTAGATTATTAGATAGTACTTAAAGAATTAATTGCATAACCACCGCCCCCCTATTTTTTATGTAACTTAATTTTTAATATTTTATAATAGTAAAAATTAAACAATGTCCTGTATATGTACGGGTTCAATCGTTCTAGGTGATTGTTTTTTTGGGCTAACGACAGGAGGTACGTCACGCTGACATTTAATACAACAGCATTCAATATTTGAACATCTAGACCTAGTAATAGCCATCCAAATAGAACCAATTGCGGCAGCACCAGCGCCTATAACTAAAATAATGTCATTAGGTGTAAATTCAACCATCTTCTTTATAATTTATAGTATATTTATATTTATCACTTTTAATTTTCAAATTGAAGTAAATTTCAATTTCATTTATAGTAGCAAATTTTTCAATAAACCAAATTTTATTATTTCTGCAACAAAGTACAATATATTTGTTATATCCTCTTGGTTTAAATCTTCTAGGTTTTTCTGCAAAAACTCCGGATTCAATAAAGAAATTTAGTAATCTTGGATAATAGTTACCATCATTAATATAAGTTGTATGTCTAGGCATCAAAAATAAATACCAGAATCTAAGGCCTTCCATGATAATTCGCCAATTTGGTGAATTTTCTAAATATTTAATTACTCGATCCGTCCATTTTTTATAGAATTTATTTTCTTGGAAGGTAACTACAAATTTATGAAAATTATTTTTTATCGCAATCTTATATAGTGATTTATTCATTGGACAATATACAATTAATTTATTATTAGTAATCATTTATAATATATGATGATATTTAAAATTTTTTTTGCACTTGGAAATCTTAAATTGAATTGGGGGGCAAAGGTGATGCAGGGGGCAAAGGTGATTGTGCGGGGGGGCAAAGGTTTGCCCCCTAATTTTTTTTAATTTTTTTATCTCCATTCTCATAGTAACCTATTTTATTACTTATTATTACTTACTACTACTAAAGGGGGCAAAGGGCAAAGATAAATAGAAGTTATAAAATGTTAGAAAAAGTTTCAAAAATACATAAATATATATAATATGGACTTCGCAAAAAACTTTGCCTCTGCCCCCTCTTACTTGCCCCCTATGCCCCCTTTTTAGTATATATTATAGAAAACCATTGATTTTTAGTATATATTATCAAAAAACCATTAATTTTAAGTATATATTATAGAAAACTACTTAAAAATAAAATCTTATATATATATATATACAAACAAATAAAATGATTGATATTGAAAATAATTGCTATTACTATAAAGTAGATATTCAAAAACATCGTGAATGTGCAAAAAGATGGTATGAAAAAAGAAAAGAGTTACCAGAATATATAGAAAGTGTCCGCAAAGCCAAAGCACTTTATTACGAAAAAAATAAAGAAGAGATATTAAGGAAGAAAAGAGAAAAATATAGACTAAAAAAGCAAAAGGAAATTGAAGATGTTAGTATAGAAAATAAATAGAAAACTTAAGGAAACGATTTTTTAAATAAAATTTTTTATAAATTAAATTAGTAATTTATAAAAAGTACTTAAAAATAAAATCGTAGTATATATATATATAGAAAGAAATGTCATTATTTGAGAAAATCGACAAGCCTAAAATTTATGATAATTTAATTATTAAGGAAGAAGTAAATATTTCCAGAGCCTTGGAATTACTAAATCCTAAATATGGATTAAGTGAAGAACACTTAGATAAACTTAAAACCTATATAGGTTATAAGAATAGGTCACTTAATGATGAATACAGCAATAACGGAGTAATAGGAAGAATGTATAGTAAGACAAGTTCGCAGTTTTTACCAAGTGAAATTAGGGCTACTTTATTTAATGAATGTTTTGATATTGATATGAAGGCTGCCGCACCTACTATTATCAAAAATCTTAATGACAAATTAAATTTAGATTGTCCCTTATTGAGTAGATATGTACAAGATAGAAAAAAAATTATTGAAGATTTATCAAATAAATATGAAAATGTAGATTTTAAACAATTATTTAACTCGATTCTAATGGGTATGGGTTTTAATAAAATGAATGAAATTTGCAAAGACCAATTTATTTTGGATTTTTGGGTAGAATGTCAAAAATGGAGAATTACCTATAATAGTTTAATTATTGATGACGTTTATAAATATACAGATGATAAAATAAAAAAATTAAAAGAAGATGGGAAAAAGACTAAAAAAGACAAGGTAGCAGGTTTAATTTTTGATATTGAGAATCGTATTCTAATGAAAGCCTATGAATATCTAAAAAGTATTGATATAAAAGTTTATACGCTAATTTTTGATGGTTTAATTGCAGATTCTAATGATTTTGATATTGATGAACTAAATAAATTTATACTTAAAGAAACAGGTTTTGAAATTGAATTTACATTTAAAGAAATGGAAAATAAATATTTTGATGTGTTACCAAAAGAAAAAGAATTTGATTTTGACATATTTTATTCATTTAAAACCTATGAACCTGCTAAAGCGTATTTTGAAGAATATTATGCAGTAATTGACAATCCTTGGTGTTTAATAAATAAAATGAATGTTAATGATGTTAAAAAATATAATGTTACTCAATTCAAACATAATTTTAATTTAAAATTTAAAACATTTAAAAAAAATAGAAAGGGTCAAGAAGTAGAGGATAAAATAGCGTTTTGGGATCTGTATAATAAAGACCAAAAAATAGCAAAATATACAGGAATTGATTTTTTACCTCCACCACTTATATCTAAATCGAAATATACCTTTAATTTATTTAGTGAATTTGCAATTGAAAAAGTTATTGATTATGACACTAAATTTTCTACTAAAATTTACCATGAACATATGAAACATCTTGTAAATTATGATGATGAATGTTATAGTTATTTGGTAGATTTTTTAGCAGACATTGTTCAAAATCCTGGTAAAAAACAAGATGTATGTTTAATTTTTAAATCTGGACAGGGTACAGGCAAGAATTTATTTTTTGAATCTTTTGGTGACGTTATACTTGGAGAACAATATAGATTAACTGCAGAGAATCCCGATCAAGTTATGGGGCGCTTCAATGGTAACCATAATAAAATATTAGTAATACTAGATGAAATGAAAGCAAAAAAAGCAGATAGTGATTGTATTAAAAATTTGATTACTGCAAAAAATCTTAACTTCGAAAAGAAAGGGCTTGATATGATACAAATTAAAAATCTTGCAAGATATATTATTTTAAGTAACAATGATTTACCTGTTAAAATAGAGGATACAGATAGGAGATTTGTTTTATTTGAAACAAGTAACAAATATAAAGGTTCTATTGATACCGAATATTTTGAAACTCTTGCAGAAGCGTTAAATAATAAACATAAAATGAAAGTATTTTATGATGAGTTAATGAATAAAGTTATTACAACTAATTTTAATAAGGATAGACCGATAACAGAGCAATACAAACTACTTAAAGAATTGACGGGCAAAGATACAATTGAATCTTTTTTCGATCATTATATAGATGATGGTAACGCTGTAAGCGAAAGAAAAATTACCAAATGGTATGAACTTTTTGAAATTTGGATGATGGAAAATAAGATATCTAATTTTGAAGTTAGCCAGAATGCTTTTACACTTAGGTCAAAAATAAAAGGTTTATTGAAATTTAGCAGAAAAGTAAAAGGCGAAAGATATTATGAATTAACCAAGCCTCTTTTTCAATTTATTGAAGATAATTAGTTTATATTCTTAAATTTATTTTCTTTTATTATAATAGATATGATAAAAGGAAAAGTTTATAAAATAACTGGTAACAATAAAGTATATTTTGGATCTACTATTAAGAAATACATTTCACAACGAATGGGTAACCATATGACCTCATACAGAAATGGAAAATCCGGTGGTATGTCTCACCTGGTTATTAGTGACCCTAATTATAAAGTAGAAGTATTGGAGATAATTGAAATCGAAGATGATGAAGATAAAAAGAAACTTTTGGAAAGAGAATTTTATTATATTAACAATTTTGAATGTGTTAATAAAGTAAAAAATATGCAAAGGGGGGATTTAAAGGAGTACTACAGAAAATGGTATGCTGAACATAGGGAACATCGACGTAACTATATGAAGGAGTATCGTGCAAGAAAAAAAGACCCTATAACTTTTTCCACTGAATGACTCCCCCTTTAGCCTTAATTTTAATAGCCTCTTGAATCTGTTTTTTCGAATATTTCTTTAAGTCTTTTTCTGGACGGCAGACGCTTGGGCCTCGTTGTTTAGGGTGTTTCTTTCCACATGGGAAGTCTGTTTTTTTTGCAAGTCCTTCCCCGTATGGAGTAAGGTTTTTCCAGTTCTCTCTATATAACCAACGCTCAAGGCCTCCAGTAGATTTTGATTTATCGATACGGCCTCCTTGCTTAACATATTCACGGACAACTGAAGCACTCCTATAGGCTGATGGACGGCCTTTAAAAATTTTATTGACTTCATTAAATACTTTAAGATATAATTTTTTATCTTTAAATTTAGGGTTTATTTCCATTTTAAATATATGTAATATTTTATTATGGCTAAAATATTAGATGATGAATATTTTTTAGATGAAGTCGATGAAGATAGTTTTTTATGTACCATTTTTTTATTGGCTTCAATGTTAATTTATTTTTATGTTACCTAAAATAATAAAATGCATAGAATATTTATTCTTATAGTTATCTTCTTATAGTTATATTCGTATATTTATGTTAAGAAATATAACTTAAAGAATAAAAAAATTTTTTTATGATTGTATTTAAGTTCTTTAAGTACTTTTTAAGCATATATATACATTAAATAAGCATATATTCGTAATAATATAAACTTATTCATATAAATTAATCAAATTCTAAATACTTATCAAAATTAATTCGATATTTTCTTTTTGGATCTTTAGCCTTTAAATTTATCATAATAAATTCGTGTCTATTTTCTAGCATATTAAACATCTTCATAAAAGTCTTAAAGTCCATATCACCAGAACAACATTCTTGATATATACCTTCTAACGCTTTTTGACTTGATGATTTGAAAATAAAATAAAGATT
>Ga0070746_10001663_pt1 | contig 13199 bp, 9 predicted proteins | sample VirMetDEL_Mar_21_FD_77016 | JGI IMG/M metagenome (GOLD analysis project Ga0070746, IMG submission 77016) | Aqueous microbial communities from the Delaware River and Bay under freshwater to marine salinity gradient to study organic matter... | ecosystem: Environmental > Aquatic > Marine > Coastal... | reverse complement strand
TGCATCAGCAAGGCTCATTGCAGGTGGCGGGTCAACGTCACCAACAAATTCATCACGAACGCCTAGCTCTTCCCGTAATTTATCCATGCGGTCAGCAATTCGCTCGCCTTCTTCTGTTGATGGCGGATAATCTCCATACTTTTCTTCCAACTCTCTTAGCTGTTCTTCACGCTTTGCAGTGCTATAAGCAACCTCTTCATCGGGGCTTTTCTTTGCTGCTGCTTTAGTTGCACCACTTGCTTCAATTTTGAAATCCGTACCCTCAAGCAGCTTTTCGTCAACGTCCAGTTTCATTACCTTCTGACGTTGCGACTTGAATTTTTCAACTTCTCTTTCAAGTGCTTCTCGCTGTGCCGTCAAATCTTCGTGCCTTTGATATACATGATCTGGCGTATTGTCGTCCCAAACATCAGCGTCAACCTGCCACTCTTGTTCTATGTTTTCAATTTCAGCACTGCGGCTGCCTTGGTTAAAATTTTCTAAATCTTCTTCCGCTTTCTTAATAGATTGATCGTATGCGTTTGTGTCTGGGACGGTAACAAAGTCATCAGCAACAGGCTCTGGCTTTTCAAGCTGAGCGTCCCAGTCACCAGCATCAATGTCGATGTATTCGTTCTCGCCTGTCTTTACCGTGAGCTTGTTGTCGTCGGGATGATACAGCTCAACTTCGTAAGTTTGGTCGGCAGATACAGTTCCGTTTCCAGATTCAATAACATCATTTTCAACTCTGACTCTTACCTTGTCTCCTTCCGATGGAGCAAAGTAACCATCAACATCCGAGCCCCATTGATCGGAAGCGTCCTCGATGTACTTTCCGAAATATCCTTTTGGCGTACTAGGTGTTGGCGGGCTTACGCCACTACCACCACCTCCGTCACCGGGTGGAGTTGAACCACCACCAGAAGGCGAACTGCCACCGTCAGGTGCTGCACCAGCGGGAGGTGTGCTACCACCACTAGGACTTGCACCGCCGGGAGGTGTGCTACCACCGCCAGGACTTGCTCCACTAGATGGTGGAGCCTGTGCATCAATGTTCATTCGCTTGTAGATTTCCTCAACACGCTGCCCTGTGCGTTGAGCCAACTGCTTTACAATATCCCTCATGGCTTCAATGCCAGTGTCCGTCATTTTGTCATCTGGGTTGGGGCTAAAGTGGCGACGACCACTTCGCTCAAACCTTTCTTGATGAGGACCAATCTTGTTTCGCTTAGCAACTTTTCCGATCAATCTTTGATAGGCTTTAGCGTCAGCAGATGCACCATACGCTGCTTCTAAGGCTTTGAGTGCAGAGGTTGAGGGGTTTGAGTTGAACATCGTCACATGACGCTTAGCATCGCCCGCAGGCAGCGCGACTATCTTGTCAAACAAAGCCCTTTTCTTGCCTTCTGGAAGTTCATCCAGATATGCTTTCATCTCATCATTGAGAGTGAGGTCCATGGAAAGCTGGTCACCGTCGCTGAACTTTTGGTACAAGGTTTCGATGTCTTCCTGAGACTTCTTTCTTCCAAGAATTTTCTTGTCAAAAGCCCCTGCATACTTGCTCACCGAAAGGCGTTGAAGGAATGCAGTTCCGCCCGGCAGGTTGCGATATACGTCATCACGTTTTACAGCAAAGGGAGTTTCAGGTTCATACACCTTGGTGTCGGCGGCTGTCCTGAAAGCTCCTTGAGATGTCTGCCGAACCCGTGGAAAATAACTTGCCATGCTGTCTTGAAGCATAGACAAGTCAATTCCTTCATCCGGTGCGCTGTCGAGAACTTCTCTTAATAAATCTTTCGATTCATTCAGGTCTGGAAGCACACTGCGAATCGGCTCAAACTTATCAGCCTTAGCGTAATCTTCCAGAGATTGCGTGAACTCTCTGCCGATTATCTCTTTGGTTGGCTCACCTGCGGCATCAAGCTTGTAAACCGGCTCGCTTGCTCTGCCTATGTCTTCCAAATACTCAAGCATCAAGTTGCTAAGCTCAGTGCGTTCGACAACATCTTCGATTTTATCAAGTCGTTCTGTAACTCGCACAATCGGCTCAAGCATTCGCTGCCTTGCTAGTGCAAGTGATTGCTCTTTTCGTTTCTTGTTAGCAAGTAGACTTAGCTGAACCTGCTTAGATTTAGCACCATCAGTGGTTTTGCTGAAGCTGGCTCTTGCTGCTGCTACTGGAGCAATCCCAAGTCCGGGGACTTTTCCAAACTGAAGTGTTTCAGAAGCTTTATCTAAAGCTCTTGGGAGTTTGCTGTCTTTGCCAAATAGCTGCTTCGTTGCTTTGTCTGTGTAATTGTCAACAAAAGGAACCCGCAGGGTGATTACACCTTCGGATAACGGCGTGTCTAGCAGCTCTTCAAACTCATCGTCAGTTAAGTCGCCCGCATGTTGTCGAAGTTTGTCGCGATTTAACTTCCTGATTTCATCTTGCAAGTCGGGGTTGACTTCATCTGTCCAGTCAACAATTTCTCGTGGTGTTGTGCCGACATAAGCTTCATTCTTGCCAACAACTATGTCTTGAACTCCTTTCTCTGCCTGAGCAATTTCAACATCTGTGAGATTGTCAGCATTCTTTTTGATCGCATCTAAAGCAGCACTTTGTGCTTTGCGTGTTGCAACAATAGGAGCAACATCTTTCATTCCTGCTTTTGTAATAGCTCTTGCGGCTTTTGATGTTGCCTTCACGCCCTTGCCAACTAAGCCAATGCCACCAAGCCAAGTTAAAGGATCGAGAGCAATCTCAAGGCCAATGCCCCCAGCAAACCGACCGATGTTCGTAAGGATTCCCCTGTCAGGGTTTGAACCTTTTTCGTAAAAGCCTCCACTTTCCAGCATCTCCTCACCAGTCACACGATTCTCACCGCTGAACCAGTTCCACGGATACCACTGGTCTATCGGGTTTTGCATTGGTATCCCACCCGGAGCCCAAGTCAAAACATCTCTAACAGAACTGGCTGGAAGATCAAACACATTGCCAACTGCCCCAAGCAGGCCAAGGGCAGCATCGCCAGCATGACGACCAAGGCTTTTTACTTCTTCTTGCTCTTCCAAAGACAGCGGATTATCACCGGGCTGAGGAGCAGGAGTCGGTGGCACTGGCCTCACAGATGCAAGCTTCTGTTGTTTCATCTGTTGTGCAACAGATGGTGCATCAGGCAGGACTGGTGCTGGAGGTGCTGGCACTCCTGCACCCCTAGAATAAGCTGCCTGAGCCTTTGCGTATGCGTCTGCATACGGGTCGCCCGTGTCACTAGGTGTATCAAGCAATGAAGTTGTTACACGGCCACCAACAAGCGTTGCAGGGCCAAGCAAAGAGGAGTACCTGCTCATCGAATATCCTGTTGATCTAGCTCAAGGCGTTCTTATGTCACAAGGTGAGTGTTGTCTCTTAAAAAAACTTTGGCTACAAACTCGTTCTAGTTGGGCCTGAGTATGTAGCATCGTAGTCAAACTCATCAAACATCTTCTTGTACTGGTTGTAGCGATCTACTTGCTCTGCTCCATCCCACCAGTACCAAGATGTTCCATAGTTGCCGTCGGTTCTTAGGTCGGCCTGCAAGGTAGCCCTGTCTAACCCAAGGTCTGCCAAGGCTTCCGCCTTTTCATAATCCTTCATTGAAGGGTCTTGCATGATTTGTCGAGCAGCATCAATTCGGCCCGTGCTTCCACCCTCGTTTACTCGCTGCTGGTGCTTTTGAACTGCTCTTTGCGCTGGTTGCCTTGCAAGCGTTGCATCCTCCCCTGCATGTCTTACAGCATCGGCTTCAAGTTGTTTGGCCGGGCTGTTTGCTGCAATCTCAGCAAGTTCCTGTTTATGTTCTAACTCTGCCATCTTGTAAGTATGATCGTTCAACACGCCTTGAGACTTCATTTCTTCCAGCTTTTGATTGTGCCGCCTAGTTTCTGCTGCCTGCTCTCTTTGGAACGCTTGTTGGCGATCTTCAAACAACTGGCGAGATTCTAGGTTGGCTTGCTGCCGATTGCGGTAACGATTGTCAGCACGGAATGTGCGATCCTCAGTAAACCTGTCGCGAGCAAGTTGCTCATCTTGCAAGCGATCACCACGAACCATGCGAGTTGCTGCAAGCGTTCTTTGGTTTAGGCCCGGACCTTGGTTAAATCGCCTAGCAACATTCACATAAGGCGTGCCTTGCCCACCAAACAGAACTGGAGCGACCTCTTGCTGGTTTCGCATTAACGCGCGGTACTGGCGAATAGGTCTGTTGGCTTCTGCTCTGTCTCTTCTTCGCTGACGCTGTGCGCGGAAAAGCTGGTCTGCTTCTGGAGTTCCGGGTTCTGGCGTACCCCTTCGCTCTCGGCGTCTTGCATCGCCAGCTCGAACTCGATCAGCTAGATCAGGGTCCATCATTCGGAAGTTTCTGTTCATTACGTTGCCAACCGTTGGCATAACGAAGTCAGCTTCTGCTGCGGCATCTGCTTCTCGCATCCTGTCGAAGTCTCTACCGTCACCAAGACCTTCGCTCATAACGCTGCGAGAACGGAAGTTCGGGCCTCCGTACTTTAATCGCAGACGATCTTGCATTTCCTCATTAACCCCCGGTCGCTGCGGAGTGGCTGCTGTTCTTCGCGTATACTCATTTTGTCTTTGCTGTAGATCGACTTGAAAAGGCAACGTACCTTCTTCCATTTGCCTTTCCAGTCCAGCAAACTCCGGTGGAAGGTTAGGGTTAGTTTCGCCTGCGCTTGCAGGCACTGAACCTAACGCTGGCGGAGCCATTGCTGGTGGAGCCATTGCTGGTGGAGCCACTGCTGGTGGAGCCACTGCTGGAGTTGCATCCTGAATTAAATGACCACCAACTTGATCTGCAAAAGGATTGTCTAAGTATCTTGGCCCCGTAGGGGTCATTGCATCACCAACAGACAGTTTCGGTCGCTGAGACATTTCAGCTTGAACCGGAGAGTAAGCTCGCCGCGCAGAACCAATGCTGTCTGCGTAGTCGGCATACTTTGGTGGCAAAGGCTCAGGCTGGACAGGAGGCATTTGAATGCCCGGACTCACTCGCTGAATAGGCGGGCCTGTTGGTGGGTTGACGTAATCGTTGTAGGCATTTTCAGCTCTACCGTAAGCAGTCCCAATAGCAGTGCCTGCATCTGCTGCCATGTCTCTTGCACCAGCAATCCCCCGTGCTGCCATTGGAACTCCAGTAGCAACGCCCCTTACAGCTGCATCTTTTGCTGTATTCATTCCCCGTGCTGCCATTGGGACTCCAGTAGCAACGCCCCTTACAGCTGCATCCTTTGCTGTATTCATTCCCCGTGCTGCCATTGGAACTCCAGTAGCAACGCCCCTTACAGCTGCATCCTTTGCTGCATTCATAGCCCTTTGCGTAGCTTCCGCTATTACATCTTGCCCTCTGCGAATAGAACGCTCTATGAAAGGAATGTTGTTACGAAAGTTAAGCTGTCCAGGTGCATTTACAGGCTGAGTTGTTAGTGCTGGCTTTGGCATACCAATTCGCGAATCTCGGTTCATAGCCTCTGTGCGAGGTCGAGCTGGCATACTCGAAAGAGATGGACCCATCCTTTGCACTGGTGGCGCAAGGACGCTGTTCCTCATGGCATTCATTGGGCGACCGCCCTGAGCCGGTGTAGCTGGGAGTCGCATTTGTGGCTGTTTTGGCTTTCGCTTTCGCACTACGCGACTTGGAGCAATGTATCCACCAGTTGCAGATTGCGGCATGTTTCCATCCTTGAAAGAGTTAGTCCATTATTTTAACGGACCATCCATCTATTCCGTAAGTTTTGCTTTTTGCTCTATCTTGATTGCAAGCTTCAGCATCTTTTCCGCTGCCTTTCTCCTCACCACCAGCGGCACAGCAGTAGCAACCTTACCCATCTTGTCGCTTTGACCAACCAGATGAGAGATGATGTATTCAGATTCCTGTTGGCACTTCCCGATGCCCCACATGTTCATCTTCTTTTCAAGGTCGGAGCAGCCGCAGGTAGACTTAGGAACCTTGTCAAGCATCGCCTTCGGTAAGCTCTTTTCGATTAGCTTTTTCAGTTGAGATCCCACCGTGCTTTGGCCTCGCAGTGCTGCTTCTATCTCATTGCGGTGGTCGGTAAACCATTGGCGTGTTTCAGGAGGACATGTATCCCACGGAATTACGCCAAGCCTTCTCTTGCGGGGATGGATACGCACCGTGTACCCCATCTCTTTTATTTCATTGAGAATGCTCATGGGTATCCCTCGCCACCACCGGGATAACCACCACCGGGATCACCGTCACCGCCTCCACCTCCACCGTCACCGCCTCCACCGTCACCGCCTCCACCGCCTCCACCGCCTCCACCGTCACCGACTGGGCAACAGAGCTGCGCATCCCACTCTGCCTCACCATCAGAAAAACAACCGTTTGGGCTTGATCCGTTGGCGTTGTTCACGCTCGCAGTTGGGCCGAACGGAACTGGCGTTCCGCTGGGTCCGCAAAAACCAGCAGGCATGGCTGGGTTAATTCCAGCAAGAGTGAAAGTTACATTTCCACCCGGAGCCTGAACATCAATGGGGCAGTTAGCATTGCAGTTGGCTGATGGACCTGAAACCACAATAAACTCAAGCTCAGTCGGGCTGTTCATTTTGACTTTGACGCTACCGCATGTGTCGAATCCAAACGTGTCATCAGCTAACCGACAGTTCCAATCGCCATGCAATATCCACTCGCACTCTGCCACCCATGTGCAGCTTCTGCCATTGTGCGGAAGCACCCCACAACCCTGCTGCGGTGGACAAGCAGGCTGGTCGCATTGGGTTCCCGGCCAATGAAACTCAACATACCCGCATGAACACCCGCCCCAGAGAAGCCGTAACCCAGTCATCTCAAAACAGTTGTCTGGACAATGAGAACATCCATCGCACGGACATCCATCGTCATCGCAACAACAGCGTTCGTGAGTTGCAAACCCTCCGTTCTTAAACAAAAACTTGCCGTTGTATCTGTAAAGAGTGACCACTAACCACCCCCGCTACTTGCTTCTTCTGGGCAATCTGTCAGTGGTAAACAGACTGGTGTTCCTGCCACGGTGTTTCCACACTGCAATACCATGACTGTACCAAAGCACAATTCATTGCCTCCGTCCAAGCTATTGCTGCACTGTGCTTGTACCTGATCCCCTGGATTTTTCGTGCTAATGTCTGGCAGGTCTGCTGTTGAGCAAACGCACCCGGTTGAACATCCTCCTCCCGATACCAGTTGCCATGTTTTCTGACCATTAACCAAGACCACCTCGTAGGTGCAAGTCCCCGTGCAGGTCCACGGGTCCGCACCTAACATTACAGGTATTTGGCTGAACCCAAGAGAAGATGTGACTGCCTCGTCCTCGATACAGTTTGGCTTTGTTTCGTTTACTCCCCATCCGTATATCTCAGACTGTGTGTAAGACAGGGTTGGATCGGTGCAGTTAGTAAAAGACAGTGCTGTGTTACCGGGGCTGTCTGAACCCTTGATGTAAGAGTATTTGCCCGGCGCACCAAGAAGTGCTGAGTCCGTTGACACCACTCGGTACTGATGATTCTCAGGGCTGTAGAACGCTACACCCACTGTCCCGCTGACAGGCAAGCAATCCGTGGAGTAACCCGTCACTGTTGGAGGACACCCACCGTCACCAAAAGGGGAAAAGCCGTCCCACGTTGGGCCATTGCTCCACTCCCATTGTTCTCCCTCGTGGCGAACCTCCGCCCATCTCGCAATCTTCTTTTGGACTTTGTAGATTTCCCAATGCGCTGTTGTCGCTGAACCTGTGCCGAGCGTGTAGTCTTCTGGTTCTGAGTCATGAAGATTCGTGACCCTGCGAATGAACACCCGCGAGTTGGCGATTGCATCAAGGCTGTAAGTGTTCTGTGCGGAAATTACCCCAGACTCGGAAATTTCTGGTGGGCTATCAACATTTGGATACGAGCTTCTTATGTCGTTATTGGAGAGGCTCACTGTCACATCTTTTGATCCCTGGCTTTTGAGCAAGCATGTGCTGATTGTTCCCTCAAGCTCCTTGATCGGAAGACTACATTCCTCGATCTCGTATCGTGCTGGATGCGTAGGCTCTGTGACCTCTGTTGTTTCTGGATCATCTGCTGACTGCGCAACGTAGTAGGCCCAGCCTGTTGCGTTCGGCTCCACCTCTGCCCAAAGGTTGAACGGATCAGTTACGTTCAGCGTACTTCCAAACTGAAGGACGCTACCGCTAAGGTCTGGTGCTGCACCGTGTACTCGAAGAACTTTAACAGCAACCTGCTGACTTGCCATCTTCGATGTTGTGACAAACTGAATCCGTGGCGCACCAGCACCGCCATTGATTACAACCCACCGCTCATCAATGGTTTCGCCAACCATGATCTCATCGCCAACAGCTATCGACTGCTCCGTAGTGTTCGCAACAGGAACATGCTGGGAGTTGATCGTTGTTAAGGTAAGATCGTCTGGGTGTTCTGCTGGAGGAGTGGGTGCTGACGCATTCTCAAACAGACGGAGCTTTGCATTAAACAGCGGGCATGTTTCCCCGTCCCTTGGGTCAGCAGCTTCCATGCACGTTGCGATAGCTATTCTTGCGTAGAACATTATCGGATCATTGACTCCGTACCGGGCTGATAGTTCAAGGCAATTCGCATTGTGTGCTTCTTCCCTGCCTGACGTTGAGCAATAGAAAACTCGTACTCAACGCCTCCGATCTGGCCGATGCCTCCAAGCTGATGGAACTTGTCGGTCGTTATTGTCTGGGCTGGCTCAGGTGGATCGTACTTTTTAATAAGTGCTTGACAGACTTGTTGAAACAAAGATTGCCAATCCCCGAGAGGTGGGTTGTGAATATCTGGCTCGCTTGAGCTGATCGGAACAACCCAATCAACAAACACCTTTAACTCGGTTGTTTGCGCCGGGTCGATCATCACAGGAACGTGGTCGCGATAAAGCCCGTTCACCCCATCCTTTTTGTAATAACCAGTCAGCACTGTTGCTGATGTTGATATTGTTCCATTGGACTGGGCCGACAAGACTGGATGATCGGTAACAAAAACCTGACCACCGTTGGTTAGCTCAATGATCCCTGTGATCGAACCAGCTTTTGAAACCAATGGCTGATGAACAGGGAACGGTTCCCACGCATCTCGTATCACCCTGCCCTGCTCGTACTGAGGACGCTCAGGATCATCGAAAATAGACTTTGGGCGATGCTTGATGTATAGGCGATCACTCGACGCAGAAGGCTTCCAAAGTCGGTAGTCATGTTGCACATGCTCGGAAGCAGACGCATCGTGAACCAAACTCAATGTCGTATCTGCTGCTAATGCAGTGGCATCTCCTGTTGAGCTGTCGATGTACACAGCAGTACAAGCTACTCTTTCTTCGTACACAGCAGGCGCAGTCATAAACCGCACGTTCTTCAGGTTGTTGTTTGGTGATGGCTTGTATTTCTTTACAGGGAAGTCAGGGAGACTGCCTGATCCTGCTAAGGACATCACATACGCACCAGTCTCAGGTGCATAGACCAGCCTACAGCCAGTGTTGTCAAGCAGGTTTTGCATTGCTTCTGCGCATGTCTTCTCTGCCCAGCGAGCGGGCGGCTTGAAGGTCGGCACACTGGCGTCAACAACAATCGTTATCTTGCTGTCACACGCAGCAACTATCAGTTGCACAAGCTGCGCGATAGTTTGCTGGTTGCCTGTTTTCAGGCGTCCAAACGCATCTCGTTCATTCCAGTTTTGGTCAAGCTTATGTTCTTCAAGAATCCAGCGAGAGTCTTCTAGCACTACATGCAAGCAGTCATATCGAGACTTTATTGCCTTGATCACACGCATGTCGTTCCACGTTGCAAACCACCCGTCTGTCTCTGCTTTAAGTGTTGTGACTCTTGGCCTAGCTGGACCGATGCTTTCCAGTGTTCCGGGGTTTCCCACAGTACAGTCAATGACACACCGCCCCGGCTTTGCTTGTGAGCCTTGGATGAAGTGCATCTTGTGAACGTCAGGAAAGTCCTTGAGTTCTACGTTGACTGTCATGGAATGTCGTACCCACTGTTAGGTCGGAAGTTTGGCTGGTCCCCAAGCCGCTCAAACACATACTTATATGTCATGCGGAAGTGTGTTGGCTTGCCGTTGCCGTGATACTTTGGAGTGTGCATCGTAATAACGCGATGCTCTTGCATTTCCTCCTGCGGCCAGTAGGGGGCTGGCGCACTAAACCAACTACCTAGCGACACGATCTCTCCTTGTTGAACATGAACGACTTTCGATTTCGACGTAAGAAAGTGCTTGTACGGCTGGCCCCGCCAATTTGCTCGCACCTTCCAAGTAGGACCGCCCGTGCCAGTCTTGGACACACCTTCACTGAAGCTAATCACTTGACTGTCTGCCATCTGGTAAACAGCTTGGATCGTCATTGAGTAAGACCGAGTGTTTGCGTACTCGCCTTCTGTCAAGTTGTCCCAGCTTCGTCGCGTTACTCTGTTCCCAGACAAGTTGTATGTGTCGTTGCTGTTTAGTACATGAGCAGAGGGCGTCCCATCGTCCAGCAGAAAACCGCAGTTCTGGTAGTTTCGGTTGTATGCTGTTCTTAACGCTGCAATCTTCGCTGACACCTGAGCAGTGCTAAGCTCTGATGACTGATCGGGGTCTTGGAAGAAATTTCCCCTAAGCCTCCAAATATAATCAGCACCCCATCGCACACCCTCTGGCCCGAATCGTGGGATTATCTCAATGGCTTCCGGGTACACTTCACCTTTTTCGTGAGTGTAGTTGCCATAATAAAACTGCATTCCTTTACCCGTCACGCTCGCTCTCCATGTCAAGTGTGTCTTCTAGTTGGGCAATGCGATTCGAGTGGTTGTTCATCACCTGAGCAAGACCTTCAAGCATGTCCACAACCCGACTCGTTGCTGTGTTTATCGCGTCGGTCGCTTTCTCAACCGCATCTTCTTTTGCTGTGCTTGCTTGACCCGGAATGTTGAAACTGGTTGAACCCTGCGAACCAAAGTCGTAGTTAAAATCCTTCTGCCCTTGCAAATGCTCTGGCGATGCTGGTGGCCCAACTGGAACTATGGAATCTTGTGTAGGCGTGCTGTAGTATGCGTTGTCTTCTACTGGCCCTGTGTCACCAGTAACTTCGCTAAGGGTCTGTCCTTCCGTGCCAGACACTTCGCCGCGAACAGAACCTGCGTCATCAGCCGTAGATTCCGATCTTCTTGCTCGCCTGTCTGCTTTTGCTTTTTTCCTGTTGTCTGAAGCTAATTGCCTTTGCGCGAGCTTGCCTTGCTCTTCTTGCTGTTGTCCTGCTGCCAGTTCTTGTTGTTGCTCGCGAGCTTTGTTCGCTTTGTTTCTTGAATCCTCGTCGATTTGAGTCCAGTCAGCGTCCTCTAGGTAATCACCAATCGAGTCAACTTCCAGCGGCCCTTTCGCACCCGGAAGCTTTATTGGAACTCGCCTTGATGTCTTTTTAACAGGAGGCTTTTCCTCCTCTGGTGGATCATCCTCTGATGGCTCATCCTCCTCAAGCCCATCTTCCATTGGCTCGATGGGAGAGGGCTTACTGTCGTCAACAACCTCGCTGGGATCAGAAAGGCCACCGCTTGCACCAGCTAAATCATCCAAATCATCCACTGGGTCCACGGCATCCTTTAGCGGATCTTTTGGATTCAGTCGATGGTCAGGACCGTAATTGTCAGGATCGTTCGGGTCTGGCATGACGACTCCTATGGATGAGCATTCGTGATCGTAATCGGCTCAATGGTTCCCGATGCACTTGCTGACCTGTACGCCTCAAGATCAAGAGACAGTGGAATCTCCCCTCTGCCTGCCGTGTTTGGCGTGATTCTTGTTTGACGCAACTCCGGCAAGGTAATCACCGTGCTGTAGGCAGAAGGCACTTCAGGGTTCTTGGAACCCAAGAATGAAAGAACACCCTGACCCTTGAAGTCGTTGATGTAGAGGTTTGTGTGAGAGCTTGAGGTGTACGGAGTGCGAACCCGCAACCTGATCTGTCGGCCATTTGTCTGAACGCAAGTTACGCTCAGGAAGTTTCTTGTCTTAGGAGTTAGGTTGTTGTCGATTCGCAGACTGAAAGCATCGAAGTAATACTCAGTTAAACTCCCACCTTCAGGCGTCATTTCAAGCTTTCCATCGCCAAGAAGCCAGTAAAGCCTTTCCTCTGTAGGCAAGCTTGGTGGTGTGGCAGGGTATGTGGTGTCATGCTCCTCATAACCAAGCACCCGAAGCGTAAGCCTTGTGACTTGCTCTGCACCTCCGATGCTTGCCGTTGACGTAAGCGTTGCTGCACTCACACTGCATCGTCGGTATGTGACTGTTCCTTGGTCACGCTTCAGCATGATGTCGAAAGGAAGAAGGTCGAATGTTTCGTCTGTGGTGAACGTGGACCCACTGGCTGCTTTGCCAAGGATGCGTGGAAGCCAGTTATCAAGCTCGTAAGGCCCGACCTCTAAGGAGAACTCTCCAACTACAACCCTTGCACCATGACGGGTGTGGTTGCCAATCTTGTCAATGGTCCCAGTAAGACCGTTGCCGCCCAGCAAGTTATCCGTGAACCGGATGCTTTCGCTTAGGATTTCATATCGCTCTGAGTTTGTGTCAAAGGTAGCGGGGTTGCAGTTCGCCAGATCGCTCTCTTCTACAAGCAGCGATGTGTAAACTCCTTGGCTACCACAAGTATCAATGCAAGTCATGCCCGATCCTCCCTGAATACGGTGCTAATTTCTATAATGTCAATGTCGTACTTTCGACTGACGACATCATCCATGTCGTAGTCTCCGGTTGATGTGTAACTGTAAAGCTCTCCAGCCATTCCAGTTGCTCGTCGGTCCTGAAACAAGTCTCGAATCTTGTCTCTGATGAGTTCATAGTCTGTTGCTCCAGAAGACTGGCGGGTGCTGCTTCCAGACACAAAAACCACCAGTGTCTTCCTGACAACATCACGCACTCCACTGAATGTTCGACCTGGCTGGCTTCCTAGTGGCTTAATCCATACCCCGCTTTTTACGGTTTCTGTGAATCTCTTGCCGGTTACTCCGGGGATTTTCTTCAATAGTTCGGGCCTGCGTACCTTCACCCCTGCGGGCCAGTTATCCCGAATCACCTGAGCGTGCGTGCTTGATACTTCCCAATCCGTGTGTTGTATCGTCATCTACTAACTTTCTGAAACGTAGATAGTTTTGACAAGGCGATCCACTTGAACGCTTGGATAGCCTCCTCGTTTCTG
>Ga0070746_10001658_pt1 | contig 13212 bp, 28 predicted proteins | sample VirMetDEL_Mar_21_FD_77016 | JGI IMG/M metagenome (GOLD analysis project Ga0070746, IMG submission 77016) | Aqueous microbial communities from the Delaware River and Bay under freshwater to marine salinity gradient to study organic matter... | ecosystem: Environmental > Aquatic > Marine >... | reverse complement strand
GGGGTGGCGCCCCCTTACGAGGTTGGGAGCGCCTATAGGAGTGGGCCATCCCGGCCCAGGGGTTGATCCTACCAGTAAGTGCCTACCTCATGCCAGAGGTTGATTGCACAATCATCGGTCTCAAATCCTTCTTCTGAGGCGAAGTCCATCGTTGAACTTCCCATCACCTCGGTCGCTGGTGTAACACCTAGCAACTTGAGTTGAGCAGCTATCTTCTTAGGTTCTGAACCTAGTTTGACTAGCTGGTCATTATTAAATGTATATAGACCCCCGTCTACAGCTCCGATTGTTATTCTATCTATTCCCATAATGTTACTCCTTTTCTTTAACATACCACTATTCTGTAATCATCCGCCTTAGATGTCAAGCATTTTGTGAAAAAAGATTTCAATTAAATTGCTTGACAAACCACCTGGCCTGATGTTAGAATAAACTGACGGGCGCAAAATCTGATTTTGTGTGTGCAAAAAAAAGGGCCAGCTAACACAGCTGACCCAAAAAGTCAAATAATTTATTTAATTATTAACACGCCTCCATCGTGTGTGTTCTCTGACCAGTAATAACGTGCGTCGCCAAAATCTGTAATGTCTAAATTACTAAATTTTGTGCCGTCATTTAGTTCTAACATATCACGTGCTTCTTGTTTATTAATTTCAAAAATCTCAAAACAACTGCCGTCTCTGTCAAAACCCAAACCAAAAATGCCTTTGCCTAATTTCTCAAAGCCAAATGTGTCTGTGCTTATTCTCAAGTCTTCTAAAAAATTAAATTTCATATTTACTCCTATATTTAAATTTAACATAAAATTATTATAACATTAAATAACAGTTTGTCTAACTTAAATTGTTATAAAAATAATCTACGTCAACCCATAATGTGCCAGTGCTATCTACAACTGCCTCAATCTCTTCTGTATGTAAACGTCTGTCTGTGCTCCCATACATCATAGCGTATGTAACGTTAATCGTTTCTACTATGTCTAACTTTTCTGTGTTTAACACGCCTAAGTCAACCTCATTACTATTTTCAACTATTGTGTAATGCTCATCTAACTCACTACCTAAATCTGTGCTGTAGTAATTCAATTTAACTGCCTCACTACCAACCCAATTATTACGTAACGTCTCAAGTTTAAAATATGTTTTCATTTTTACTCCTATATTAAAATTTAACATAAAAGTATTATAACAGTAAATAACAGTTTGTGGCAAATTTAATTTAAAAATAAAATGCAAAAAAGTGCTTGACATTTGCTTAAAAAGAGTGCAGACTTTGAGTGCAATTTGGAGAAAAATAAAATGCAAAAAGTGCTTGACATCTTGCTTGGCCTGTGCTATCATATAATTAGTGGTGGCTTGAATTTGGCAGCAAAGATTTTGCGTCCATTTGCACAGGGGTGCGCTCAAAAATTTCTTGCAGCCACCTGGAGAGCCGCGGCCGAGCTTGTAAAAACGGAATTTGGAGGGCGGTGGATTCTTTCTTGTAAAAACGGTTTTTGGCCAGGCCTGGCCGGGACCTTGTAAAAACGGTTTTCCTTAACTTTAGAAAAAACTGGTGCAGGTTTCCCTTGTAAAAACGGTTTGTGCCACCCCTCAAAAATATTGTAATACAGGGGGTGCCCTATGTCAATACCCTAGGGTCTAGAAAAAACTGGTGTAGGGTAGGCCCAAAAAAACTGGTGCACCTAAAGAACTGATGCACCGGCTTGTAATAACGAACGAGATTAGTCCCAGCCGCCGTTCTCCCAACGGTTCTGCGCAACCCCTGCTATGATGTCGTCTAAGTCGTCATCTAAATGCAGGCCTGAATCCTGGGCGAACTCTTCTATCTCGGCCATGGCCTTCTCATCAAGAGTATCAACCTCATCAATCAGTTCATCCATCACCCTTTCCTGGGCCATTTCGTTAATCATATCTATATCTATACTCATAGTTTCTCCTGTTTATGCTACTATTATAACAAATTATCTATTCTTGTCAAGCTTTTCTTTACGTCTTTCTTCGGAATCTAAGGCCAATAGCAAAGCCCCATACCCACAGAATAGCATGAAGCCACCTATCAGCACGAATGCAATCACGTCTCCCATGTCAGGACCTCAAATTGCTCGCCAAATGTCTCATCAGATTCCAGATACCCCTCTACTATGAGAGTATCATTCAAAGTATCTAAGGATTCTGTCTCCACCACCACGGGGATGGTGGTCGCTATGTGTTCCAGGTGAACTCTAACCATTGTAGTTCTCCAGGCCGTGGAATAGTTGTTCGTCAGTTAGGCCTAGATTCTGCTCCTGGTTATCTAAATGAATGTCTGCACTCACAAAGTTCCAGTTGATTGAACCATCCACGTTACGGTTCTCGGGGTTATCTATTGCCTTTTTTATTAGTTTATTTAATGTTTCCATACTATTATAATACGAAAGGCCAGGCCAAAAGTCAAGCATTTTTTAAAAAGATTTTCCACGCCCCAACCCCAACCCCGCGGGCCAGTCGAGTCTTTATTATAACATGCAAGTCGGGCTGCTGTCAAGCGTTTTGTGCAGATATTTTTTCCGGGAAATGCTTGACATCCGAGCGCAGGTGTTATAGAATATGAGGGATGCCCGGAAAATCTGCGGAAGGGGACGGTAGGAAATCTGGACGGCCAACAATTTAACATCAGTATCAAATCACTATCCTGCACTATTTCCTAGTCCATGTATAACTCTACACACTTTGGCACACTTTTACACACTCAATTCGCCCTACGACTGTGTTCTCCGCCCTATGTAATGTTATCCCGCACTGTATAATAACGTTATGTGTTTATAATAGAGATATACAGAGATGTAGCCGTATACGCTCTCATGTAATGTTATTTCTTATCAAAGTAGCGTCTTACAATGTATACTCGTATATAGGCAAAGACTGTCATTATCATTGTGCTATATGTTGCTACCCAGAATGATTGTGTTACGTGCAATATGTCCAAGAGTAGATATATTACAAATATCTGTAGCGGATAGTTAACCAATAAGCCCGTGCCTACTATGGATGCTGTCTCTTTATGTCGTTGTCTTATACGACTGTGCTCTTGTTTGTTCAAGCGGATGCTCCTAGTGTGGGTTTGTTCCTAACGTTGTCTGTTATATAAAGAGTCTCGTCTTTTATGTCTGATATGGGAGTTTTAGTGTTATAGGCTTTCTGGAATCGCTTCGCTAGTCTTGTATTGAATTCTTGGCCTGGGTGTTTGAGGTCTCGGGCTATGTCGGATGCGAGGCCATGGGTTTTGAATCGTTTGTTGACCATGAGTTGCCAAGCGTCTAGAATGTAGAGTTCTGTGTTATATGTGTGGCAGAGGCTGTTAATGCCGTGGAGGGCTCGTTTAGATGCGAAATAGGCTTCGTGCTCTGTGAGCATTCTGAGTTTCATGTCCATTTCGTCTTTGTTGTTATCGGGATTGTCGGGGTCAACGGACCAGTTCCCTATGGGTTCGTATACTACTATACTGCCGTTGTCCGAGCTGAATAGTTCGCGTCTATAGGTGGAGGTCTTTTGTAGAAACACGGCCTTTGGCTGGAGTTTTGGGATATAGTATGAGAGTATACGAAACATCGCTTCGTGGCCTCGGCCGGGTAGTCCCATGTTATATACAGGGGCGTTTAACAGTTGTTCTAGTTTGTAGGCATAGGTTTGTTCGCGAAAGAGACCGTCGCCGTAAGTGTTAGAACAGCCTATAGCAATAAAGTTGCCGGTGGGTTCTTGTGAGAAGTCGCGTGGGTCTCTAAAACCTTGTTCGTTCGTGTAGTATTCTATGGGTTTGTAAGGATAATAACCGTTACGTATGAGAATATCAAGTTTATCGGGGTCTTGGCAATGGGCATCGAACATTTCTTTACTATCACCGGGAAGCCAATGGTCGGTTCTCGGATAGGTTAAGTCGTGTAGAACTTCACCATTGTATAGATGTGGGCTTTGCGTCCAGCTCATGAGTTTTTCAATTCTTCCTTTAACATCATTTTGTCTAGTTCAACAAGAAACTTAGGTTTGTTTTTGCCTATGATGTTGACGACATAGCCTATGCCATCACGTCTACCAATAAAGAAAGACGACACAGACGCCCCAACAACTATAATTAATAAGCCTATATATTCTATCATGCTACCACTATCTCCATTATTTCTTCCCAGTTTTTGACAACTTGAGCTGGACCTTTGTAGTCCATGTTAAAACCATGTTCCATAAGAATTGAATTAAAGCCCACGCTGTGACCTACGTCTACATTCTCAACTTTATCTTCTATCCAATAACAACCCTTGAATCTTTCTGAAAGTTCTTTTAATACCTCATCTTTATCTGCTCCTGTATCAAGACATATGCACTTAGCAAAAGCATTACCAAACAGTTTCTTAAGATTACGTTCTCTTAATTCTTTGGCAAAGGGGTCTAGGCTTAGACTTGTAACAGCTACAAAGTTGTATCTATACTTCTCATGCAATAGTTTAATATAATACTGTGCGTCTCTAAGGGGAGGTAAAAACCCTATGGACGCACTCGTATTAAACTGTCTAACCAATTGCTTGGCCTTTTCTTCTGATAAACTGAATGCTTTGGCTACTGAATAGTATTTCTTTTGTTCAATGTCAGCCATGTGACCGTTAAAATCCATCCAAGTTAGGAAAGCTTCTTCCCAATCTAGAACTACGCCGTCGATGTCAGTTAGAATCGTCTTATTCGGATTCAGTTGACTCAAATATTTTTTCATAATTACCTCTCTTTATTTATTTCAATTACATAGACTTCACCTGTATAGTAACCGCCTACGCTATGTTCCTTTGTGTATTTTATTCTACTATTCTTTATAGTATCTAGAATATAATCTGCATTGTAGAAACTAAATAACCATTTGGTTGCCGTTTGTTCTAATTGTTCATCATAGATAAATTCGTTATCATCTATCCAATACGCACTCTGCATAAAATCTTCTAATTGTTTAGGTGAATCTGGTCTTAGATATCTATGGCAAAACTCATAATGACCAGGCGAATATAGATTAAATATTACTTTATCACTAACTTCAAGGATTTCATCTAAGCATTCTTTTGTATTTTCCATGGTGCAATGCGTAAAAACATTCCATGCCACAGCTATGTCATACCGTTCGTTTACAATATCAGTTAGTTTAATGTCTGTTCCTGTAGGATTGTAGGAAGGATGAAATTTATTTAAATGTAAAAATGTATGATTGGGATATTCTTTTGACATTCTATTCACAAAACTTTCTTGTAATTCTATGCCTGTGTAGGTATAATCTATATCAGGCATACTTTTTATTAGATTGCCATTATTAAATCCATAGTCTAGAATACTTTTTCCTGTTAAATCCTCTCGTAAAAGAGAATAGACGTCATTGTATTCTACATCATAGCCTAAATCTTGTATCATCGGTTTAAACATTTTTCTCTTTATTTAGTGGGACATCAGGGATACCAAGTTGTGCATCCTTAAGCCCTGTTTCTAGCCTACAGCTTACATGACTTAGATTAGATATAACAGACTTTATTTTTTCCGTGAGTATTGTATTATACCCTAATAAATCGTTCTCATAAGGGAGTTCTACGGACATCGTAGCGACTATCTTATGTGTTTTACTTGATGACTTCATAACCCTTTGCTTTCTCATAACCACGTAGATAGTCAACACCAGTAACTCTGGATACCTGTTCTCTATCTATAGGCTTATTTGCCTTAGCATCAGACTCTCCTTGTTTGACTGCTGATTTAATCATACCCTCAATGTTAAACGGCATCGTCATTCTCCCAATCAGCATCCAATTGTGCTGTATGTAATGCAAATTCAAGTGGGACTGCTACACCTTTGTTCATAGCCACTTGTGCTAGCTGTGCCATTTTAACATCATCTAGTCTTGCTATCTGTTCTACTATTTGTTCTACGCTCATGTGTTATCTCCGTCTCTGTATTTAACTTGATGTTTCATGAACAGTTTGTCTGCTTGTCTTTGAAAAGACTTCTCAATCATTCTGTCAATCCACTTCCTAATAATTTGTCTTAGTTTACCCATTAAAAATCTCCTGGTGCTACTTGGCACACGGTTAATCCTTTTGCTCTCCACATATCAACAACTTGTTGTCTGTCATCAAATGCCATTTGTGGGTCAAACCCTTGAGCTCTCATCTGGTCTAGCATATCAGACTTTACAACATCATCTGACCTGTAATCATCATCAGCTCTCATAAAAATCGCATCAAAAGCCAACCCTTGCTTCATAAGTTGTTGCAATGTAGTTGCTCTCTGTGAGACGTTTCTGCCTGAGCTAATAATAATTCTGTGACCTTTGGCTTTCAAAGACTTCGCAATAGCGAACACATCAACCTTAGGGGTGTCCTGGCTAGTAGCATCCTTGAATGCTTTCCAGTCTTTTTTCTGAGAGCCATCAACGAACTTCCTTCTATGTTGGATGTCCATTAAGGTTCCGTCTACGTCAAAAATTATGTCCATTTGTTTACTCATATGCTAATTCTACTATCAATTGTGCTAAATGTCAAGCATTTTATAGACTTTCTTTACCTTTAAAGTATCTTATATAAGGCTTATCAAAGTCTACTGATACTTGTATAATATCCCCTACATCATCTCGGGTTAAGTCATAATACATACCTTTAGATATCTCAGTAGAATCCTGTGGCAATTCGCCTGTGTATCTAGTTAGGTCTCCGAGACTATTTGAAAGATATATTCCAGGTGTATCAAAGTGTAGGTGAGTAACGATGTCTAGGTTATAGTCATTGTTTATATCTGCTACTTGATAGAAGTTAAAATAGTCCTCTTCTACAATATTGTATTCTTTTACATCTATTGTATTGTATGTGGTATCAATAAAGACAAGTTCTTGGTATAAGGGCAACTCTGTCTCGCTGTATGTTACATTAGGGTCGTAGTTTTCAATTAATCTACCTGCTAATTTGCCTACAGCAGTGGTTTCAAATACTTCAAACGTATCAAAGCCTGCCCCTATTAGAGTTTTGCCCTTCCATTCTATCATTTTTACAGGTGACTCTTGTCCGTTCCACGTAATAATATTAACTAGGGTGTAATCTAATTCTAAATAATCTAATGTTTCTCCTGTCTGTGTAATAAGCCTAACACCTTCAGAATAATCTATTATATTATCCCCTACGTATTTGAATGTGAGTCCAGACACATCAGGATGTTCTACAGGTTGTGAGTTTACGAATGATTGGGTAAGTCCGCAGAACCCTGCGAATGTAACTTTATTGTCTATAATATCTACTGCGTGTCCCCAATCAGGCTCACCTAACTCTACAATGTCATAGCTTGTGCTGTTTGATAGTAACACTACAGGTTTAGCAGCCAAATCATTACAGCTATTATATTTTTTGCCGTCCTCATAATTGACCGCAAATGCTATATCCTCTATGCCATCGTTATTTAAATCTCCTTTAGCATACTTCCTTGTAGTTTTCCTTAATGATATTTCTTTTTCTATTCTCCAATTACCATAGTCGTTTGTATAAAATACAAGTAGGTCTGATGTGTCTGTTCTTGTGCTATCCCAATCGTTCCAATAATAATGTGCTACAATATCTGTATAACCATCATTATTATAATCAACAGGAATAACTAAAGACGTAAAGGCACCTGTTATGCTTGTTGTTGTTTGTGGTAAATCAATAGGAGAAGCCCATTGAGGTTGAGGTGCAGGTGGTGGAGAGGGAGGTGTTGGTGTAACAGGTGTATCACTACTACCACCACCGCCACCACAGGCAGTTAAAAAGATAACTGCCAAGCACACTAACTTCTTCATGCAACCTCTGCTCTAAGTTGCGGGTCGTTTTGGTCAAACCAACCACTAGCCGTTTTATATTGCTGGGCGAAGTGTGACCTTTCACCATTAGGAAGTGGGACCCATTGCTGAGCTCTACTTACAATCTTAGGATTCCAGAAACTTTCGTCATCTGGTGTGTGGTGTGTTCTACAATGCCACATATCGTTTTTCTTGTAGAACTCTACTGGAATCTCATAACTCTCACACATTGGACCTTGCCCATCGTTAGCAATATCCCTAACTTCCCAGTCAATGATATACTCCTCAGAACCATCATCTGAATAGCTAATGAAGTTGTCGAGCTCTTCAACAATGTTTCGCACATTGCCTACGTTGATACCATCAACAAAATAAGTAGAACCTCCCTTGAACTTCCAATACTGAGGACATTCTCCCTTGCCGTCCCAATCATGGGCTCCATAGTTCTCTCTGTATTGGGTGTTAATTACTAATGTTTGCATTATGCTACTCCTCCAAATGATGAGGCGTGTATTACGCCATCAAAGTTTTTAATATCAATACCAGTTCTGTGTAATACTGAATCTGCTACTCTCTGAACCATTAACTTTCTGTGTGCTTCGTTAATTCCTGTTGGATACTCTGAACCTTCAGGGTGGTCAATGTTTGCTTCGTGTGTATACCACATTTCTTCAAGTGCTGAAAGTTTAATTACTTCGCCGTCTCTATCATCGTTGTAATAACAAGTTAGACTACCTCTGCCATTAACTCCATCAACAATTTTGTTCTCGCTTTGTGGTTTGTTATATAATGTGTTCATTTTATTTCCTATATTTTTGTTTAACATACCTATATTATAGGACATTCAGAGAGCTGTGTCAAGCATTATAAATAAATAAATTACATTAATTATTATGCAAAGAGCGACCAAATTTTTCTTATTTAAGACTACTGGCTGGAAGGAAGAGTTCTGGGTAGTAGACAATAATAACATTCAACTAGTTCCAAAGCCGAGAGAGCTTATCATACAGAACTCTAGAGTGGAGTCCATCCGCGAACACATAATCACACAGAACAAAGACAATCTAACTATCGTAGACAAATGCCGAGACAGAACAGACTGGCATACGCCTGAAGGTAGAGAGATAATGAGGCAAAAGAAACTAGGTAAGAATCATCCAGCTGTAAAGAATGGTAGGTCACAAGAGTTTAGGGATAAGGTATCTAAAACAATGACAGGAACCAGACAGGGTGAGTTTAATCCGATGTATGGTCGTAAGCATAAACCTGAAACAATAGAAAAGATTAGACTAGCTGCTCAAAAGCGTCCTAAGAAAATGTGGATATGTAATCCAGATGGTATGTATTTTGTGGATGCAGACAAACCTATCCCAGAAGGATATCAAAAGGGTCGTTTCTTTGACCCTTATAGAGTTGACTTAGGAAAGTAATTCAGGTTGTTGATTATCTAATAGACGGTTTACTTCTTCCAACAGGTCTCTGTAATGAGCCATTTTTTCTAACTCTTTCTCCACAGTTTCTAAGTGGTCTATATGTTCAGCCACACCATTGGGATTATTCAAATGTATTTCTACATTGACTTTATGAGTATTGATTAGAGCTCTATATTTTTCTGCTAAAGCTATTAATATTTCTTGTTTCATTTTTTCTTAGTTGTTCTTTTCTTTTTAGGTTTTACGTATTCTTTAATACCAAGGTCTTTTAGTAGAGGTTCCAAAGGGTATACATCTAATAATTTTCTATCTTTAATAGATGTTAATAGTTTAGCTTCCTTATGGTGTAACCCTTCTAATATCTGTAGCCAGTTCATTTCCCTTTTCCATTGTGGGACTTTACTAAGATTACTATTAGGGTCTGTAAATGTAGATATTCTACGCCATTCCATTTGAATAGTTGTATCACCCATTCCATCTGGCATATCCTCTGCCAATTTAGCTGTGGTAGGCATACCCTCTGGCAAACCCCACTCTACTAATTCAGCACCAACTCCCCATCTTACTAATTGAACTACGGTTTGGTTACCAGATGCCCACTCTTTTAGTCTTTCTATTTGTTCTTTTTTGTCTTTGCCTTCAAAGACATAATCAAACCCTTCGTTTGCCTGTCTAAATTTACGACTCATCTTTTACCTTCACTATTCTTTTAATTGTTGTCGTATCACCATAATCATTTGGGTCTACTTTACTGTAAGTTCTTTCGATTGTTTCTTCAGTAAGCCAACCATCTACGATTCTTTGTGTAATGATTTTTCTTGTTAGAACATTACTGGTATCTTCTTCGTTATTTGGAAAGGCCTTTGTAAATGGGCCTTCTTTAATTTTTACCACGTTTTCCATAATTAAAAGTCCTCCACGACATCAATCATATTTTTCATACGATATTTAATAAAGTAACTAAGCAGTTGTGATTTGTCCTGCCCTTGTTGTTTTTCATAACTATTTATAATGTTCTGCTTTATTTCATCTGGTGTTTTCGCCAAATCAACAAGCTCACTATTTCTATTATAGTTAGCTGCCATATCACCTGTTACCCATACATCGGGTTGTTTTGTTTTCCATTCATCTAACAAAACTTTCCTAATAGGCTTTTGTCTTTTACCCTCAACAAAAGTATCATCGGCTGATAGTATGTTAGGTATGCCGTCACCTTTATCGCCTTTAATAATATGTTCCATAAGTATTTGTTCGGGGCTACAATCTATTTTAACCCAACCTTTCTTCATAGGACTAAATTGTTTAACGTTAGAAAACTTTTGTAACTGTCTAAAGTCATGGTCACTACTTAAGATTAAAAATGGCTCAGGCTCTACGTCATCAAACAGGCCTACAGTTTCTCCTTGTGTTTGTGAATATTCTGCAAGTGTGCCTATAACATCATCGGCTTCTGCACCTTCGACATCAATAACAGGATAAGGAAAATACTCATCTAGTTCCTGTCGTATAGCATGTAAAGCCTCAAATATGCTATGCCAATCATATCCACTATCCTCACGTGCTTTCTTACGTGCTGCTTTATAATATGGGTATACAGTTCGTCTCCAATAATATCTGTTATCACAGGCAATTACAATCTCTCCATACTCATTGCCAAACTTCTTTTTGTAAGAACGTATAGCATTTATAATCATATGCCTAAGTAATGGCACGTTTACTTCGATATCGTTTCTGCCTCTTGTCTCAGCCATAAAGGTAGAGATGGCGGTTTGGTTAAAGTCTACTAATATCATGTTACCCTAACCTTACCCACTCTAGGATTTAAGCCCATGTCTCTAAGTTCGTCCTCAGTTTCACCTTCCCATATTTTTTCTATATCAGGATAATAAACGTGCCTTTGTCTTTTAGGTGAACCGTCATCGTGAAATGCCATTGATATACAATTCCAAGTCATTTTGTTTTGCCTGTGTTCTCCCCAATAGCTATCAACCCAATCACCTGACCTTAAATACTGTTCCATATGTTTTATGTAACCTTGTATTGAGGCAGCTTTAGCAATAGAACCTTTTACATTGGCTCGTATTTCTTGCCTACAGGCTGATAGTTCTTCTTTCTGAGCTTTAATCCAATTTCTAACTTTCTCAAAGGCTAGCATATCATCTTCATCTTTTGCTAAGACTGAAGGATGTATATTCTTGTATTGTGGTGGGTTTTCTTTAGCTCTCTTTTCTCTAGCTTTTGCTAGTCTTTCGATTGCTGCCTGTTTTTGCTCCTCAGACATAGGTTTTCTTGGACGTCTAATCTTTTTCCTTTCATAGACACCGGGGTCTTGTTGATTTCGTTTTGCCATTTAAGGTCTCCTTTTAGTTTCATATACTATATAGTAACTTCGTGGAGGCCCGTTGTCAAGTTCTAGATGACCGTTTTTTTCTCATATCTAACGCCAACCATATGATATCTCGGAGTTTCACCGTAATTTACCGCAGTATGAAGCAAAGATGTATTGACTTCGTAAGCATGCCCGACTGGCATATGATGATATTTAATAGTTGTTTCAATTCCGTCCGATGGTCTGTCCTTAAGGTAACAAAAGAATGACCATGGGTTTGTTTGTATTGGTATATGTATTCGTTTATTAATAACAGGAAAGTTTACGTCTTTATGTGGGGCATCTGTATGTATTGGATAAGTTGTGTAAGGATTAATCTTTAGTAGACGCCATCTATAATACTGGTCAAACCGTTGTATAAGGTCTCCCATGTAGGTGCCCTCTAAACCTTTATTGAGTTGGTTAAAATGTATCTCAATATTTTTAGTCTCTAAGACTTTGTCATTATAGCGGGCACGATATTTTTCCCACATAACACTCTGGCCACTTACATGCCAATCATCCTCGCCCCCTAAACCAGTAAGCGATATGTGATTAAAATCTGCAAAATTATAAGCATCTAAGAAGTCAACTAAATCCTTTTGTATTCGAGGAATACTTATATCAGATGTTAGGACTTTAAATAGTTGTTTCATTATTTAATTATTAGACTGGTTATGAAAAGTAATACAAATATGGAACCTAAAAAGGCAAGTGCCAATAAGGATGCTGTTAATAATATGTTGGATGGAGTTGGATTAAACTTTTCTTCTTTACCAGACCCTATGAGTAATTTAGCAATATGAGTAAATCGCATTAGAATAATTTAGAGTTTAGCCAAAAGAAAAGCATCATCATGCTAATGCAACCTATTTGAACTAGGGCTGGAATAACTACGAACATTATCATAACATCAAAGTCTCCTTTCATAAAGAAGTCTTCTTCAAACCATTCTTGCTGTTGCTTCGGTGTGGCTTCTGTATATTTTTGTTTAGACAAGGTGTTGCTCCCTAGATTTTTTAGCAGTATGTTGTTCACCGCTTTTTGTTTTGTATGGTTGTGTTATACCTTTTGTTCCTACATCGCCCTTAATAATATTAATAAAGGCAAACGTATACAATGCTATAATAGTAGGTAAAATAACAAACATTAATATTACTCCGTCCATTTTGTTTTCTCTCTTATGTATTTCTTTTTAGGTGTATGAACTTTTGTTATTCCATGTTTAGGAGTAACCTTTCTGGCAATAGGACGTGCCAACTTTTCTTTTAGTTGTGCTAATGTCATACGCTTTGTTCCTTTTTTCGCCATTTTAAATTCTCTGCTACTTCCTCAAATGTTTTATCGTAAACTGTTATTTTTAAAATTAATCTTGGTTCATTTCCGTTCTGAACTGAATGTAAAACACCACTATTTATTAATCCTTGTTTGTAGTAATATTCAACATTGTCTATTGTAATGGGTGCAGGTTTATCTGTCAAGACAAAATTTAACGTAACGGTCGAACCGTAATCTATATGTGGTGGGAGTAATATATTAGGCCCTTGCCAATAGAAACTTGTTTTTACCTTTTCAAAACCAAAGTCATT
>Ga0070746_10001657_pt1 | contig 13216 bp, 22 predicted proteins | sample VirMetDEL_Mar_21_FD_77016 | JGI IMG/M metagenome (GOLD analysis project Ga0070746, IMG submission 77016) | Aqueous microbial communities from the Delaware River and Bay under freshwater to marine salinity gradient to study organic matter... | ecosystem: Environmental > Aquatic > Marine >... | reverse complement strand
GGGCAGGAGGGAGCAGCAGCCGCCGCCCCCTTTTCGCCCTGTCGTTTACGTCAACACGCGAAGATAGCCCGGTGGGGTGCTGACCCCTTCCGTGCATTTGCGTGCCTGTATGGTGTGTCTGTGGGGGTGCAGAGGGGGTCCGCAGACCCCCCCTGCACGGGCGCATCCCTGCCCCGGCGCACGGGTGGGATGTGTGGCGTGGGTTACGTCAACACGCCTCAGATGTCCGAGGGGTCAACGGTCCACAGGCGACCCTTCACGCCGGTATGCGTGACGGTCAGCGTCAAGGGCTGAGCCGCGCGGATGGTGTCGGCCAAGCCTTCGTAGGTGCTGATGGGTTCGCTGAGGCAGCGCTCAACGGCGCGACCGAGGCGCACGCCGTCCGGGGTGGTGGCGTATTGCGCGTCAGGGTGGTTGTCGAAGTACACCGTCAGCGCGTAGCGCGTGGTGTCGTCAATCACCGTGAGGCATTGGCGGTCCGCGTTGAACGTCGCGCCGGTCAGCGTCAAGGTCAAGGTGTCGCCTTCGTTGGCGACCTCCTCATAGACCTTGAGGAAGGTCAGCGGTTCGTCCTCGCGGGTGCTGACGAGTCCCCCGAAGAGGGAGGTCTGCACCGTGTCGTTCGTTTCTGCGTTCGTGTTCTTGTTCGTCATGTTGTAACTTCCATGTTGTTTTTTTTTGGCTCCGTCGTCCTTAGTCGCCTCGGTGCGCCTCCTCCGCGAGTTCAGGGTTCAGGAAAAGGTCGGCCTCGGTGATGGCGGCGTTCAGTCGGTGAACGGCGCGTGCCATCACGTTTCGGTTGAAGCGGATTCGGGACCGGGCGGCTAAGTGGTCAACTTCGGTAACGAACTTGTCGTCTATGCCTCCGTACCGAAGGGAAGCGATGGCTCCATTGCGAAGTTCGCCGATGCACTTCACGGCTTGCTCAATGTGTCGCTTGACCTCGCAGGTGCGGACATTGTGTCCGTAGTCGTGGCAGAAGCCGCAGCGGTTGACTCGGTGCTGCTTTCCGCACATCGGGCAGGTTACGTCAACACGCGAAGAGTCGTCCATAACGTAGGTGTCCGCTGAGATGCGAGAACCGCAGGAGCAGGCGTATGAATACGCCACCAACTGAGGCTCGCTCATTCCAACGCCTCCGTCAGTTCTTCCTCAGTAATCGGAAGCGGCGCGGTGTAGGTGTCCGGGTCGCAGATGAAGGCGACCGTGCCGAAGAGCATTTGCCCGAAGAATCGGGACGCGCCCACGTTGAGGGGCTTCTGCTTGATGCGTCCTTCTTCGTCAACCCACGCCGACTCAATCAGCAGCGAGCCGGAGCCGTCCTGAATCATGTATGCCGCGTTTAGAGGTACGCGCTCCACGTAGCCGTTGACCGCGCTTTGAAGGCAGACGAGCCAATTCTCAGGAAGCGAACCGGCGACCTCCGGGTAGTCTTGACTGACGGGCCATTCAAGCATCAGGTGACCCTTCATTCGACCGCCTCCTCATGAGAGGGCTGCTCGCGCACGTATTCCACCGCGAGGGCGGGGCGAGTAAGTCCCGTCCGGGTCTTCTGTGTGCTGACTTCAAGAGCGAGGACGAGGCGCTGCGCCGTAGCGTCGGCCTGCGTGTAACCCTCTTCCGTGTACGGGAAGTGCGCGATAATGTGTTCTGCTTGGATTTCCGTTCCGGCGACGTGCGTCAGGCCGACGAGGTAGCCGTGCTTCCAAAAGCCCTCAGAACGGGGAAGCAAGCCCTTACCCAAGTCAACGCGGAAGTCGTACAGTGCGCTCAAGCGGTCCACCTCGCGGAAGGGTACGCTGCGACGATGGCGTGGTGGACGGCGGAGGTCTTCGGGATGAAGGCCCATGCGCCTTCGTCCATGAAGTCAATCTTCGCGCCGCTCATCATCAGGGCGAGGACTTGAGCGTGGGAAGTGTGAGCGGGGAGGTAACCGTGGAACTCCACGAAGGAGTCGGGGTTGTCGGGGTTGGAGTTGCTACGTTGCAACTCCTCAGAGCGGAACTCGTTGAACGCGAGGTCAAAGAGAACCGTGTCCATGCTCGGGGCGGTCGGGTGTTCAGGCTTCGGTTGGGTGTGTGTCGGTCCCATATTTGACCCACTACAGACCCGGTATATAGTCATTCCGTGGTTTAAATAGGGTGCTTTGAACTGCATTTACGTCAACACGCGAAACGGGTTCATGGGTCACAATGTACCTGCGGGGGCTTTGAGGGCCTTCAGCGCCCCTTCAGGCGCAATTCTCCGGGTACATACGGGCAACGCCACCGACGTCTTTGAGCGAGGTTGCGAGAGTTGGGGTTCTGCTTCCACTTGCCGCGAATGAGCGCGGTCCGCGCACAGTAAGCGTCCCTCTTGGGTCCGGGCCTCCCTGCGTGGCGAACCGCTGAGTTCACGCGCATTGACCGCCCGGTGTACGGGTTGCGAATCTTGGGCATGTTCATACCTCGTAGTGAATGGCGCATGTGTCTTCACCGTCAAGGGCGCGGTTCTTGCATCTAAGCCCCTTCTTCGTCGTGCCGGTGCATCGCCCGTCAAACGGCGACGCTCCCCTTAGGGCGTCCGCCATTGCCTTGAGAACGCGGTCCATGTAGTCCATCAAGCCTCACCCTTCGCCTCGCGCTCTGCTGCCTTCTCCTTTAGGTAGCACGGTCCGCAGATGGTAGCGGTCCCTCGGACACGCTGAACGCTTCGGCAGTTGTGAGGCGTCAGCGTCTCGGTGCAGACGCGGCATTCAAGCGCCACCGACCGCACCTCCGAGTCCCTGACCGAAGCCGCGAGCAGCGTTTGATAGCAGAATGGCTCCGACTACGGCGACGACCACCCAACCAAGCGAGGACTTGATTTCATCGGGGAGGGTCTTCTTCTCCTCCTCTTGCTTTCTCTCTCTGAGTCGTGCGACCTGCTCTTGAGCGAGAGCGTCCGCCTGCTCTGCCGTCAGGTCATACGCGATAATGCCGCCATCAACGACGACCGCGAACTTACCTTGACCGTTGACGGCGAACTCAACCCTCCAATACACGCCGTCCCTATCGTAGCCTTCGGCGTAAAGCCTCACGTCGTCGTAACCTCTGTCCGTGTCCATATCGCCGTACCCGCGCGAGCGCTCGCCTGCGTCTATGGTGTAGTCCGCGAGTTCAATGGAGAGTCCACGGTTAGCGAGGATAGGAATGCTTACGCTCTGCGTTGAGCCGTTGGGGTTCTCCTGACTGATGAGGACCTTTACGGGTACGGCGGGCAAGAGCGGAGGGTCCGCTATGCCTCGCCGGTCAATGTACGTCCTCATGCTGCCGTAAGCCGCCCAATTTCCGCGAAAGCCGAATCCCGAGGCCCATAGGAACTCACCGGCTCGCAGGGTAACGGTCAGCGTTGACCCGACATCGCCATCAACTATGGTGTAGTCTTCGATGCTGAAGCGCTGAAGCCCGGCATCATTGAGGGCGCTTTCTGAGAAGGCGTTCCTGTACCGTGCGATGACTTTCAACGTCGCCTCGCTACTGTCGGCCATGACGAGGCCGACTTTGGCGTATCTTGCCGGGTTCCATCCGAGGAACACCCGGTCGTCTGTTTTCCATGTGCCGCCCGCGCCTGCTCCCCTTTGAACGACGGCGTAGTTGAACGGTGACTCTGTGGCTGAGTACGTCACCAACTGACGCAGGGTCGCCATCAGAAGCCCCCTAACGACGTGTAACCTTCAAACGGGTTCCCTTGGTTCTGACCGAAGCCGCCGCCGCCGAAGCCGTAACCGTCGTAGTCGTAAGGGTCGGGTGCGAAATCGGGAATGGTGACGTTAGCCGCCGCCTCCTCCTCAGTAGCCCACACGGAGACGCGCGTGTACCGCTCCCCGTTCCAATCGAAAGAGTCAGACCCCGCCTGCCCGCTTTGGGTGTTGAACGCGGTTCCGTTGGCGTTGCCGATGACGTAGCCCACGACCTCGTAACTCATGGCGTCGGCTCGTCCTACCTTTTGCTCGTACCTCCAAACGTAGGAGTCGTGGACCTGACGCATTCGGGTTAGTCGGGTCTGCGGTGAGGAGTCGGGGATGATGTTCGGCCCGTCGGGGTCTTGTGGAGGCTGACCGCGCATCAGGAGATAGATGCCTGCGATGACCGCGCCGCCCAAAACCAAGTCTCGCATTTTGAATCACCTTTACGTCAACACGCGCGTTATACTCTGAGGTCGTATCACACCATGCCCGTCGCATCAACGCCGAGAGCCGCCGCAGCGAGCAGGATGATGATGCCGCCACCCTTCTTCATCAGGTCAATGCCGCCTGAAAGGAGCGTCGTCAAGTTCTCAACGTTGGCGTTCAGCGCCGCTTGATTTTCAAGCACCGTCGTCATAGCGTCTTCAAGGCGATTGATGCGCTCATCATGGTGGTCAAGCCTGACCGTCTGCTCGGCGTTCACCACCGCAGACTCGCGCGAGGCTTCGTTCATCCGCGCACCACCCACACTTCAACCGTAGCAGGCGAACCGTCCGCCTTCATGTAAAGGCGCTCATCGGTTGAGTAAAGGGTCACGATGGCCCCTTCAGACGCGCCCGGAGAGCCGAAGTCGCGATGGTCAATGGCGAAGTATTGGTCAGAGCCGGGACGGTCGCTGATGAGCAGCCGTCCAACGCTGACCCTGACGAGGACCTGAATCGCCCCTCCAAGGTCAGGGAAAGGCTCCCACACCGAGGTTGACGGGGTGATGCGGTAAAACTCGCTCTTCGTCACGGGGACCACCCCCGACTCAGTAAGCGCTCTCGTTGTTCACGTTGGCCGTCACGTTCACCGGAGCGCCGGGTGCGGTCTGCTTGGGAGCGGGGCCGGACTTGGCGTTGATGGGGGCGACGTACACCGGGAAGAAAGAGGCGGTCGTGGTCTGTGCAGCGGTCACGGCGAGGTCCACGTTGGAGCCTGCGGTAATGCGCTTGAGGTCAATGAATTGGTAGCCCGCACGCTTGAGGACCCAAGACGGGGAGTCGGCGGCAGCGTCGGAGCGAATGCCCATACTGTACGTCCCGTCAAGGACGCGCCATTGGGCGGCCTTGAGGTCGCGGAAAGCACCATTGTTGACGCGGATGGATGAAGCGGAGTCTTCGTCCGAGTCGTTGATGATGGAGACGCCGAGCATGGCGTAGCCCTGCTTGCCGTAAATCGTGATGGTACGGGTCGCGTCGTTGGTCAGGTCGAAGTCCTGACGGGAGCCGTAGCAAACTTGCTCCTTCGCGGTTCCGTAGTAGCACACCATGTTGAACTCGGTGGAGGCCGGGGTCAATGCGATACCTCCCCAATCCGATTCATCAGCGAGGGTGATGGAGACGTTGACGCGGTGGCTCACGTTGGCGGGGATGCCGAAGGGGAGCGAGAGTTCGCCAAGGACGTTGGCGTTGCTGATGGCTTGAAGCGAGTCAACACCGCCGACCTTCTGCGCGAGGACCGACAAGTTGCCGGGAGTCGAACCGTCGGGGTCGCTGAATGGGTCGTCAAAGTTGATGATGGTCGTTGAGCCGACCTTCACGCGGTAGTTGGTGATGAGGCGTCCAAGGGTGGATTGGGCAGCCCAAGCCGCAGCGCACACCAAGTCCGCTTGAAAGCCCAAGTGGGTGATGTGAGGGGAGCCGTCCGCCGCGATGGGCGTATCAAAGGCGAAGTTGTACGTAGCGCCGCCCGCGATTGGGGTAACGCCGGTTGAAACAAGGTCAACGTAAGCCATGTTCAGGCCCCCATGTAACCGTTGCCTGCGACCGTACCGCGACCGCCGATGAAGTCAGTCCCGCGGATGTAAAGCGGGGTGACGAGGGTTGAGACGGCGATGTATGCGGTGGCGAAGGACGCCATCGCGATGAAGGTGTTCAGAGCGTTCAAGCGCTCACCCCCGAGGTCAGGCCGAGCGTTCGGCTGACCACGATTTCTTGAAGCGTCTGCTTCGACGGGTTCAGACGTGCAACAACGCCGTTGGTAATCATCATCAGGAATCCGAGGCTCACCGCGAGGCGGGCACCGTCCATCATGTTCTTCGCAATCATGAACGGGGGGTCGCCCCTGACCTATTTCAATGGTATGCGTAAGAGGCGGTTTTGAGCCTCAAAACCTGCCGGTGGTATGATGTGTCGTCAACGCCAAGTTCGCGTGTTGACGTAAGTTCAAAGGAACTTCGGCCAATAGCCCTGAAGTTCTTCAAGGTAGCCGCTTAGTGTGTCGGCCTGACGCCTTGTTACGGTAAGCGCATCTGAATATCTGACTCGGAAAGCGTCCAAAGGTAGGGGAATGCCTCGCTCCATAGCGATGACCTCCACATCATAACGCTCCATCGGTCCACCCACTAAGGCCATACCGATAACGTCCGACAATTCTTCAAGCGCTTCATCTGTGAGTTCAAGGGCGAGAGTCATTGAATATGGCTCGTCGTAATCTTCGCGGAAAACCTCAGACCTGACTTTTCCATAACGGTAAATGCCGCTCTCCGCATCCAACTGCGGAGGAAAGACGGTTACGGTAATGTCGCCGGGTACGGGCTGCGTCAGATAACGCCCTTTTACGAGGTCAATGAACCGCACCGGCCCGATTTCAAAGCCTTGAGTTCGACCGGACACATAGCCCGTCTCCTCGGACTCTATTTCTGTGAACTCGTCGTCCATGCTCTCACTTCCGACGGAACCTCAGGCGTTCAGGGAACGATAGAGTCGAGCCGCCCATGTCGCGCGGTCCACGTTCACGTCTCATAACAATTCGGGGGCTTTTCTCACCGGGGAACTGAATAATCTTGGTGAAGTTGAAGGATTCCCGCTTTCCTCTTGTTAGAAATGTCGTGAACTTAACGCCTGTCGGCTGCGTCGAAGACCGGGTGTAATACGGGGACCGCCGAGGCATGGTTGTGCGACGGGTTGAACGTATTTCAACCGAACGCTTCAATGAAGCGCGTCAGGCGTGACTTTCGCTCAACCACGGGTCGCGGATTCTTCGGTAGTTCGATAGGAGCGAAATAGGACAGGTCAAGGGATTCAAGGTCAAGGTGGCCGAAGGAGAACTTGCGTTCCTTTAGTCGGAGGTCCATTGAGTCGGCGTCAATGCCCCACCGCTTACGCAGGAGGTCCCGGTCCGGGTGAGCGAGTCGGAAGCAGGTAATGGACGCGCTCTGCGTGTCGGTCCACTTGTTAGAGAGCGCCCGTTGATTGACGAGGATGAGGGACAGTCCGAGGCTTCGCCCCTGCGTAGCGAAGCGCTTTACAGACGCAGGGATAGACCCCATAGACGCACCGATGAAGGTTGAGGACTCCTCAATGATGAGGGTCGCGGAGAAGTCGTCCACGCTCTGCGCCGTGTCGAAGAGCCATTCAATCACTTGGTCAAGTTCTTGGTCCGCCGTTTCCATCTGCGGATGAATCACTACGAGGCGGTCCTTGTCCACCCTCCGCAGCGCTTCCGTTGCTGACTTGGACGGCGGAGCCAACGACTCGTACCCGTCGTGCTTGATGTCGAACACGACGAAGCGGTGGAGTTCTCCGAACTTGGGCGAGCGAGCCGCAGAGCGCAGGGTTTCGCGTAAGAAAACGCTCTTCCCTGTACCTGAAATGCCGAACACCTGCCGCACGCAGGGCTTCTCTTTGTCTGCACCGAACATGACCTCCGGGGAAAGCATCAGCGAGCCTCCTCTTCCTTCTCCTGACGCTTGAGGGCCTTCCGAATCGCGCGGCGAGAGCGCCACCTTCGCCAAAGCGAGGGGCGCGTTGGGTCGCGCTTGCGACGGACATGGACGAACACCGGAGCATAGAACGCTCCGACCGTGCCGAGCATCACGAAGTCCGGGGTAATCGGGAGTTGAATGCCTCGGTATTCAAGCCACGACTTCGCCACTTCCTCAAAGAAAGCCCAATCGGACGACGTGCGCTTGATGGTGTAGTCAGCGTCGGAAGTGACGGACCGCGCCCACCATTCAAGGGCCGGGTCAATGCCTCCGGCAAAGACCCACCGCAGCATTCGCGCCTGCTGCGCGAAGAACTCGTCAAGTTCCTTTTCGGACTTGATAGACGACGGATTCTTGAGCATCCCTTGAAGCGTTGACTTCGCCGCCTTGTTGATGCTGACCGTGGCCGCCTCGTCCTCCTCCGATGGAGAGAAGTCCATCGAAAGCCACCCCGGTTCATTTGTCTCGGAGGCCTCCTGTGGCTCTGTTTTTTGTTGAGGCTCCGATGATGCCTCTTCGCTTTGTTTGCGTGTTGACGTAACTTCTGCCGCATCTTCGGGTCCGGCGTGAGTCTTGTTGAAGTGACGAGTCACGGACTGACGGGACTTCCCGTTTCCGGGGCCGTGACCGTACTCGCAGACCGAGCATTGGTACTTCCCCTCATCGTCCGGGTTCTTCTCGTACTTCGCCATCAGTCCTCACCCCGAAGAAACGCTTCATACTTCACCCGTTGGTCCGGCGTGATGATGCTTTCCCACCATTCAACCGCGCCCTCGGTGTCTGTCGGTGCGCCTCCGGCGTCGTTCTCCGACATCTCAAGTTGGGCTTCGGTCGCCAAGAACTCAAGTCGGCGTAGCCTCTGAGAAGGTGTCTTGTCCGACTGAACCGGCTCGTCTGTTTCAAGCGTCTTCAGATACGCTTCGACGCGCTCCTTGTGCGGATTGGTACGAAGGCGCTTCTTGTCCTCACCGCTTAGTCCTGAGAAGTCGCCGCCTTCAGGATAGAACGTCAAGTCCTTGACGCATGGACTGTCCGGTGGTGCGCTGCACTTCGGGCATTCTGTGGTCTTTTTCGCTACCCCTCGGTACTGCTCCCAACCTCCGCGCATAGAGCGCGTGCTTCCTACGCCGAACGTAGCCTCTCCGAACTTACCCTGTCGTGCCTGCCGCGCAGTTCGTGAAGCAGCGACTCCTCGCGCCGGTCGGACCCATACCGTCCACCGCGTCTCATCGGTGTCTCGGCACTTTAGGCGGAAGACACGGACCTCAAGTTCACCTTCTCCGCCCTGCCGGTACTTGTCGGCTTTCTGCTCTGCCGCCCTCTTACCGGCTGCCGTGTCTGAATACGAGTTCATGCGGGCGTAGCCGCTAAGGCGCTTTCCAAATGAGGGAGCCACATACTCAACGGTACAGTCGCCCGGCCTCTGCTTGCCCTGCTCTGTAGCGAGGGCTTGAGCGTTCAGATATTGCACTTGGTCCTCTCCGAACTCGCCAAACGTGCCGATGTAAGACGCGACCCTGATGAAGTCCTCAGGAGCGCCGAGCGTCCTAAGTCGCTCTTGCGCCTCTTCCAAAGTGCGAGACATCAGACCATCCCCCGCACGGCTTGGTCCACTTGGCTCTTGACCATCCCTTCGACCATTGAGGACACGTTAGGATTAGCCATCACGCGCGACACCGCCAAGATATGCGCTTCAATGATGTCCTCATTGAACTCGTTGGTCAAGTGGTAAATGTACGCGCCCATGACCTGAAACGTGACGGTGTGGAGCATCGGGTCGTCAATCATACCCGACCGTGCGAGGGCTTCCATCAAGACCTTGAACGATTGGAACCCTTCGTCGCGCCATTGCTCCATAGCCTGCGGGACTGTAAGAGGCGTGCCGGGGACGGCGGGAGGCGACACATGCTCCGCTGCGGGGATGAGAGGACCGCTCGCGGATTCGCCGTCGCCCGACACACTACCCGGTCCGGCGTCAACCTATGTAAGCCTTACAGAGCGCGTCTTTTGCTCAAATGGTACGACGTGACCCGAAGACCAAACCTGCGTGTTGACGTAAATGAACCGCGTGGTTTATGGTCTGTGACCCGGTGGCTCGCATGAGCGACCATGACCTTTACACGCGAGCAGCGCCGCATTTACGACAAGGCCAAGCGGCAAGGATTGACCGACCGAGCGATTGCCGAGAATTGGGGCATCTCCCGTTCCACCCTGTCGCGCGTCAAGAATACGAGGGGTCGGTTGGCTGACCGGACAGTTGAACGCATCTTCGACAACCTAAGCCGAACGGTTCAGGACCGGAGAGGCGATTCAGTCATTGTCCGAGCATCGGCTGACGACTACATCAGTTACGACGAGTTACAGTTCCTCAAAGACAACTCAAACAATACGCGCACCATCGAATTAGCGCGACGAGAAATTGACCGCATTGAACGCGAGTTAGGAATCACAAGCGTTGACGACCCGAGGCTTCGGGACCTTACAGTTCCGAGGCCTACGTTCACGCGCACCATTCAGGGGCGGCAAATCACTATCCCACTTGGACGCTCCAAGTCTGACGAGTTCCAACGTAAAGCGCTCAAGGATTTGAGGGCGCGAGGGGTTGACGTTGACCGCCTGTTCAAAGACCGTGAATACGCCGACCTTGGCGGCTATGGGGGTCTTTGATGCTGCATCCTGTGTACGAGCCATGCCCGGACGTACCCGAACCTAAGGGTGAGCGTAAGGCTGAGGAGAACTTCGGTCGGTTGGAACTGTTCGGCTTCGACACGGAGACGACATGGTGCGGGCGTAAGGAGTTACGCTCCGCACAGTTCGCGTTTTACACGGAAGCCGGGTTGAACGTGGAAGTGTACGCTCTGGAAGGCTTCTTCCAAGATGACGTAACAGAGGTTACGCACCGCGTTGAAACGCTATGCCGCGAGCCTGTGAACATGTCGCTTTACACCTATCATTCAATTGACGTGTTGCGACGTGACGTTCAACTGACGTATGAGCGGCTTACGTATGGGGGACAGTCACGCACCCGAAAGAACAGGAACGGAAAGGTAGTCTCCACCCGGAGGAAGCCTGTAAGGTGCGCCGTCATGTTCAACGCCAACTTCGACCTTGGGACAATCGCAGACACCACGGACTTGAACCCTGAACTGTCGCTTGGCGGGATGCAGGGAGCGGGTGCGGTGTACCGCTTCAAATCGGCGGGGACGGGCTTCAAAATCAAGGCCCTGTTCCTTGGTGCATTCAACGTACCATTCACGCCGAAACGCGGCGAATGTTGGGACATCTCCGCCGCCACGCGCACCCTTTGGGGCGCTGCTACGCTTTCGTCCGTTGGGCGTGAGGTCGGGTTTTCCAAGTTGACCGGGGAAGGTACGGACACCCTCGCATATGCGGCTATGGATGCCGTCGTGACGTTACACGGAGCCATCAAGTTGACTCAAGACCTTGAAGCGCAAGGGTTCACAGGAAACCCCGACCGCTTCATTTCCGGGGCGACAGTCGCAAAGGACCTAATGCGTCAGCACTACACCCCGTTTTACCTGACCGAAGAGGCGCATGAGTTCGTATGGCCCGCGTACTTTGGCGGTATGACCGGAGCGCTTGACCCGACGGAGATGAGAGAGCCGCTGCATGACCTGATTTACGGCGACCTTGACGGTGCGTATAACGCCTCAGGTCAGAAGTTGGAGGTCTTCAAGTGGGCGGGCGCTCACTTCATCAGCGGCGACCAAGCGGAAGCCATCATCCACGCCGTACAGGAGGACCCATCCCTGTATTGGAAGTGGGGTTCCTTGCACGTTGAAGTGACCGGCGATTTTGAGCGCGTTCCGGTCCGGGTCGGTAAGGCTGCGGAGGGTTCCGTGCCGTCCAAATCCGAGGGCTTGGTTTGGGCCTCCGTGACCGATTACACGACCGTTCTCTCTTTGGGTGACTACCTTCACATCGGGTCTAAGTCGCGTGTTGACGTAATCCGTGGTTTGGTCGCGTTGCCGGGTAACGACTCCCCATGTCTGTTCAAGATGTGCGCCGACCGGCGTTCAGAGTTCCCGAAGATTGGAGCGGACGGTGAATGGATTCGGGAGAACTTCGTTCCCAATACGTGGTGGAAGTTGGCCGGTAACACCATCTATGGCTCATTTGCGAACCGTAACGGGAAAGACCGGACCAAGCCGGGAGGGTGGTTTAACGCCCTGATTGCCTCAAGCATCACCGGAGCCATTCGCCATGCTATGTGGACGGTCAACGAGGCGTCCGACGCCTACTATAACGACACAGACTCAGCCTTGACCGATGTTCCCGGCTTTCACCGAGCCGTTGAAGCGCTCAAGCCGTTGGGTATCGGCTTCTCAAACAAAACGCGCGACGAGTTAGGGGACGCTGACGTGGCCTCTGTCGGCGTTGTGCAAGGCTCCAAGCGTTACGCCCTGCTTGGTCCTGAGGGTCAGTTCGGGGCTAAGTCGCATGGCCTCGGCTCTTGGTTCGTGTACCTTGACGGTCGCGTTCAGCCGGTCGCGCACAACGAGGACGTACTCAAGACGGTTTGGTGCGTCAACTATCCTGAAGTGTTCGGAGAGCCTGACCCCGAACTGCGCGAACTCCCGGTTTTTCACAAGTTCTCTGTTCGGACGCGCAGAGTTGGGGACATGGCGAAGACCTACGCCATGCGTCGCTTCGGCGTCAGCCTCGCGGATTCTTCCATGTACGGGAAGGCGGGGAACTTCGGGTTCCTCTCGCCCACCGTGGACGGTAAGGGCCGGATTGTCCCGGCCATTTCATACGAGGCGCAGGAGGCGGCGGACTTGTCGCAAGTGTCGCTCATGGAGGTCGCGGTGCTTTGGGGTTCGTCCTTCGACAAGAAGTTCAACTACGAAACGGGGGAGAGGCATACCTTCCGAGGAGAAGACTTCAAGCCTGTTCGCGCGGTGGACCGTACACAGGACATACAGTCCGGCGAGGTATTGGGCGACTCAGACATTAGCGTTCACGTCTCTCATGGGGTGATGAAGAATGGATGACCCATGCCTCAGCGTTGAAGAAGAATGCGGGGCGCACACCGCAGACGGCGAGTCCTGCCTCATGGACGCCAAATATGGGCGACTGTGTAGCCGTCACGCGCGGCAGGTCGCATATGCTCCTATGGGGTCAGGGCGGAGAAAGGTAGTCAGAGTTCACCTAAGCGCCCTTACCGAGCAAGAGGTAGCAGAGGCGGAGGCGGCGTACTTGGAAGACAAGGGCTACAGGTCGCCCTCCTCGTCCAATCCTTACGCCTACGTCCACGAAATCATGGACTACGTGCGAGAGCGCGGTGAGGTCCCGTCAAGCGAAGTGACCGCGCACATTCAGTCCATCAGCCCCTACTCCATCACCGCCGGGAAGACCGGTCAGGTCCTCCGGCTGCTTACTATGAGGGGCGCGTTAAGGCGTCGTACAGGGAAGCACGGGTCAATTTACACCGTAGGGGACCGTACAGACCTCTAAGCGGTTCTTGCGTGTTGACGTAATTTCAGGGCGAGGGGGCGGGGATTTTCCGCCCCGCAGTGCCC
>Ga0070746_10001651_pt1 | contig 13239 bp, 20 predicted proteins | sample VirMetDEL_Mar_21_FD_77016 | JGI IMG/M metagenome (GOLD analysis project Ga0070746, IMG submission 77016) | Aqueous microbial communities from the Delaware River and Bay under freshwater to marine salinity gradient to study organic matter... | ecosystem: Environmental > Aquatic > Marine >... | reverse complement strand
GTCGATCGTGGTCGTGTTGGTCATCTGTCTGTGTTCTGTCTGTTGGAGGTTTCGGCCGTTGCTGCGGCCATCGTCAGCGACGCGAAGAAGCGCCGGACCTCCGGCGAGCTAGGCGCCGTAGGACGCCTCCTCGCAGCAGGGCGTGCAGAGCCACTCGCCGTCGACGCGGTGCAGCATGTCGTCGACGTCGCCAGCGCGGGCGCCGCAGCAGTCGCACGGCGCTTCGAGGTAGTTGTCGTCGGTGATCACGAATCCGTTCTTGGTCTTGGTCATCGGTCTGTGCTTGGTGTTGAAGGGGCCGCGCTGGGTTGAATGTCTGTCGTTGGCGGCCGTTGGCCTCCAACGCTACCAACCTGTCGGACGATGTCCAGAACTGTCTGACCTTGTTTGCAGATTTATTTTCGAGGGCCTCGTCGGCTACGGTCGAGCGTCTCCCCTGAAATGACGCCGGCCGCAGGGGCGGAACCCTGCGGCCGGCGCGTGTCCCCCCTGCAAGAGGAACCCATGAACGACGAACAGAGTAGCGCGGCCCGCGACGGCCGCAAAGGGCCGCGGCTGGACATTCTGCCGCGGCTGACGACGGCCGACGTGGACCGGGTCGCGCGCAACGCGCCGCGCGAGCTGCGCGACCGGCGCATCTGGGTCTGCGCGGACCGCAGCCCGGTCACGCGAGCTGACGGCCGCACGGTGAGCTCGAAGGCGCCGCTGAGCTCGCGCGGCTACGCCGGCGGCGCGGCGAGCTCGACGGACCCAGACACGTGGATGACGTTCGCGGAGGCGTGCGCGTTCGCGATCGACGACGACCGGGTCGCGTGTCTCGGCGTGATGATCGACGGGCAGGAGCTCGTCGCCGTTGACTACGACCACGTGATCGGCGCCGGCGACACCATGAACCGCGACGCGCGCGAGATGCTGCGGCGCATGCCGCCGACCTACACCGAGCGGTCGCCCGGCCGCGACGGCATCCACCAGATCTACGGCGGCTCGTTGCCGGCGAGCTGGCGCAGCTCGGCGCGCAATGCGTTCGGCGCTGGCGCGCACCTGGAGTGCTACACGCGCGGTCGCTACCTGACGGTGACCGGCGACGTGATCGGCGGCTCGGTCGGCACGTGGAGCTCGCTGCGCGTGGACGACCCGCCGGCGCCGCTCGCGGAGCACCTGCGGCGAGCTGAGCGCGAGTCGAGCTCGACGGCCGAGGTGCCGCGCACGATCCGCGAGGTGCAGCACATGCTGTCGCAGATCGACGCCACCCCGCACGACGCCTGGATCGCTGCGGGCATGGCGTGCTTCAAGCTGGGCGTGCCGTTCGAAGTCTGGGACGAGTGGAGCGCGACCGCGCCGAACTACAGCGCCGAGGACGCCGAGAAGCGCTGGGACAGCTTCGCGGTGAACCCGCCGGAGCACCGGCCAGGGTGGGGCACGCTGTGCGAGCTCGCGCCTGACGCGACGTCTCCGCCGCCGCTGCGCGCTGAGTGGGGCGAGGTGCAGCTGCCGGCTGAGATGCCAGAATCGCGCGCAGCTGCGCAGGATTCTGTGCCCCTCTACATGCGCGGCGATGCGTTCCGCGCCTACATGGGCAGCGCGGAGTTCGCCGTCCAGGGACTGGTCCCGCGCCGCGGGCTGGTGCAGCTGTTCGGGAAGCCGGGCGCCGGCAAGAGTCTCGTCGCGCTGTCGCTGGCGATGGCGATCGCATGCGGCGAGAGCAGCTGGCACGGCATGCCGGTGCACCTGCACGGGCCGGTCGCGGTGATGGTCGGCGAGGACGGCAGCGGCGTGGCCGCGCGCTTCGCGGCCGAGTGTGCGATCCGCGGCGTGGACCCGGCCGACGTGCCGGTCGTGTTCAGCACGTCGCCGACGCAGCTGCTCGACGCGGGACAGCTGCAGCTGCACGCGCAAGCGATCGTCGACGAGCTCGGCGAGGCGCCGGTCGCAGTGTTCGTAGACACGTTCGCTACGAACTACGGACGCGGATCGGAGGACAGCACCGAGGACATGTCCGCGGCCATGTCGAACGCCGGCGAGCTGCAGCGCACGTTCCGGTGCTTGCTGGCGTTCATCCACCACAGCGGGCAGGACAAGGACACGCGCGGACGCGGCAACAGCGCGTTCCTGGCGGCGGTCGACGCGGAGTTCCGGGTGTCGCAGGTGCCCGGCGGTGCCGGCAAGCAGACGGCCGCTCAGGCGTTCGGCAAGCCGCCGCAGGAGCCGTGGACGCGGACCGGCGACGTGGTCAAGCTGCAGCCGGTCAAGTGCAAGAACTGGCAACGGCTGCCGCCGATCAGCTTCGAGATCTGCAGCGTCGAGCTCGGGCTCGATCAGCACGGCGAGATGGAGACCGGCGGCGTGGTCGTGCCGTGGGCTGAGCGCAGCGATCCTGACGTGGTGCCGGAGCCGATGCAGGCGGTCGTCGAGGAGGTGCTGGTGGCTGTGGAGCGCGGAGCTCGCGCGACCGAGCTGGAGGGCGTCGCATGTGGTGAGCTGACGCAGGCGCAGTGGCGGGCGCTGTGGCGGGACTTGTGTGCATTGGAGTGTCTGAACCTCGTCGAGGTGAAGGGGACCGGGCGGCACCAGCGTCTGGCGTTGACTGAACACGGTCGCAAGTGGCTGGAGGGCCGCGTGTTGTGATGGCGAGCACCTGTCTGATTGTCGCCCGTCACGGGCGAGGAGTGTCTGAAGTGGATTGTCGGCCGTCACGGGCGAGGATGCGTTTTGTCGCCCGTTGCGCTGTAAGTCGCTGCGCTGCATCGGTTTGTCGCGCGTCACGGGCGACAACGGGCGACAACGGGGGCCGAAGGTCGTCGCCCGTCAACGGGCGACGGTTCTACAGAACCGTCGACCAGGGCACGACGGCGGAGCTGCGAGGATGATCAGACACGTGCAGGTTGAGCTCGACTGGCCGCCGCGAGCGTGCATGCCGAACAGCGGCGCGCACGTGCACGCGCGCACGCGCGAGCGGCGCCGGCAACGGCGCGCAGCTGCAGGCGCCGCTCTCGTCGCCGCAGAGCTCCCGCAGGGGCCGTTGGCGGTGCGGCTGGTGTTCACCCCGCCGGACCGCCGCCGGCGCGACCTGGACAACCTCATCGCCGCGATGAAGGGCGCGATCGATGGCGTGTTCGAAGCGAACGGCCGCGACGACGCCGACGTGCAGCTGCTGGCCGGCAGCTGGTCGGGCGACGTGCGCCGGCCGGGATCTGTGCTGCTGACGGTCGCGCCGCTGGTAGACTGCGACTCGTGATCGACTTCCACGACCACGAGTCGGTGCCGCCGCAGGCCGCGATCCTGATCAGCGTGATGCGCGCGGCGCCGGCGCCGCCGCGCGCCGGCTGGTGCTACGCCGGCGTCGACGACGGCGCGCAGCTGCTCAAGCTGGGCGGCACGTCGGGCTGCCCGCTGTGCCGCGTGCACGGCCGGCAGCTCGTCGCAGGCACGCGCCGGCGCGCGCAGCTGCAGCCGCTCGCGGCCGTCTGGTGCGAGGACTGGCGCGTCGCCGAGCAGCAGCTGCTGGCCGCAGCTGCCGAGCTCGCGGTGCCGCAGCACGGCAACGAGTGGTTCGCGTGGTCGGCGGCCCTGCTCGACGAGCTCGTCGAGCAGGGCCGGCTTCACACCATGATGACGTTCGCCCTTGAGGCTGCCCGACGGTTGGAGGCCGTCGACTGATGAACCGATGCCGCACCTGCAAGTTCTTCATGCCCGACGCCGAGGCCGACCACGTCGGCGACTGCCACCGCTACCCGCCGACGTGGCAGCCCGTCCCGATGTGGATCGCTCCCCCAGATCACATCGGCTTCCAGCACATCGAGGTCGAGCAGCAGACCGCCTACCCGGCCGTCGACGCCGAGGGCTGGTGCGGCGAGCACCGGCAGCTCGCGTTCCCGCGCGACGAGGAGCAGGCGTGACGCGGCGCAGCGACTGGCGGGGCCGGCGCGAGCCGGCGCTGGGCTGCGCGCTCGCGATCGTCGCGTCGGCGTGCGCGTGGGCCGGCGTGGTCGCGCTGGTCGTAGCGCTGAGCGGCTGCACGCCGGTGCCGCAGCCGCTCGACGAGGCGCGAGCTCGCGCGCTGCAGCCGGTCGACCTGACGCCGGCGCTGGCCGTGCGCGCGCAGGCCGAGGCGACCTACACGCACGAGCAGCGCGCGTCGGTGCACGTGCGCCCGATGCCGGGCCTGCCCGACGTCGTCGGCGGCTTGCCGATCGTCGTGCCGCCGGACCGGCGGCCGGTCGTCGGCCGGCGCTGGTCGGTCGGCTGGGTCACCCGGCCGGTCGCCGACAAGAAGGGCCGCCGGCCCGACCGCGCGGCGGCGCTGCTCGTCACGCTGCGCCCGCCGGGCCCGCCGCAGCCGGTGCCCGGCGGGCGGGGCGTCATGCTGCAGGTGCCGCCCGACTACGTGCTGACGCCGACGCGCGTCGACGAGCTGTCCGATCCGTCCGGCCCGTTCGCGTTCGAGCAGGACGGGGACGGACGGATCCGCTTGTCGCTGTGGCTGCCGCAGCAGCTGTTCGGCCTGTCGGCGTGGATGCAGCTGCTCGTCGCCGACGAGCGCGTCGCCGCGGGCTGCGTGTCGACGCCGGTCGTCGAGCTCCACGTCGGGAGTCGATGACGGAGCCGCCGCGGCAGTCTGGCGGCAGCCGCGAACGGCCGCGGCAGTCTGGCGGCAGCCGCGAACGGCCGCCGCGCGTCGGCGACGACGTCGTGCAGTGGGCGCGCGACCTGCGCGAGCACCACGGCTACACGTTCAAGCAGGTGGCCGAGACGATCGGGCAGCCATACGAGACGGTGCGCAAGTGGCTGCGCTACACTCGGCGTCCGTTCCTGCGCCGGAACTACCACCGACCATGACCCGTAAGTATGCGATGACAGTCAAGGAAGCGGCCGAGCTCGTGATCTCGCGCGTCGCCCGCGGCGTGCGCGTCGACCATGCGTGCAAGAACGTCGGCGACTTCGGCGGCTTCACGAAGCTCAAGTTCCGCGCAGCGCTGCGCAAGCACCCCGAGCTGTTCGACGCCTACCGGCAGGCGCGCGAGGACTACGTGCGCGAGCAGGCCGACGAGGTGATCGCGCTCGCCGACGAGCTGGAGTTCGCGACCGACGCGCTGCAGGTCCGCGCGATGGAGGCGCGGATCAAGGCGCGGCAGTGGGCGGCCGAGCGGCTGCTCGACGACTACCAACCCAAGAGCAAGACCGAGCACAGCGGCACCGCGTCGCTGGAGGTCATCACCGGCGTGCCGCGCGCACCCGAGCAAGTCAAAGAGGTCGAGCACCGCGTGCTCGACGACGTTGAGGATCTGCTATGAACTACACGACCTGCAAGTTCTACGACCAAGAAGGCAAGCCGATCGGCGACGCGCTCGTCTCCGACGAGGTCGACGTCGTCCAAGCCGGCGACAAGGTCTACCTGCGCGGTGACCTCTACGACCCCGAGCTCAAGAACCAGTTCGGCGAGGTCGAAGCCCCGCAGGTCTCGATGATCTTCAGCGCGTGACGAAGTTCACCGAAACGCACTGTCGACACGGTCACAAGTGGACCGACGAGAACACCTACCTCTACATCGACAAGCGCACCGGCGGCGTGACCCGGCGCAAGTGCCGGCAATGCACGCTGCGCCGGCTCGGCAAGAAGCGAGCGCTCGGCCGCATGCGGGTCGCGATGAACGCGCCCGCACCCCGCACGCTGCGCGATGACTCGATCGAATGCCTGCGCGTGAACCGCATCACGCACCTACAGGAAGAGCTCGACCGTGAGACGCGCGCGTGGGTGCGCAAGGAGATTCGCGCCAAGATCGCCGAGCTGAAGGACAGCGGATGCGCCTAGCTATTCCCTACGAGCCGCGCGACTGGCAGCGCGAAGCGCACACGCGCATGCGCCGCTTCAACGTGCTGGTGCTGCACCGACGCGCCGGCAAGACCGAGCTCGCAATGATGGAGCTGCTCGACCGCGCGCTCCGGTTCACCGCCCCGCTCGGCGTGTTCGTCTACGTGGCGCCGCAGCTCAAACAGGCGAAAGCTGTCGCCTGGGCACGTCTGAAGCAGATCGTTGCACCGTTCCTGCAGACCGGCCACGTGTCGGTGAACGAGTCGGAGTTGTCGATCAGCTTCAAGCACAACGGCGCGCTGATCCGGCTGTTCGGCGCCGACAACCCCGACGCGCTCCGCGGCCTGCGTCTCGACTTCGCCGTGCTCGACGAGGTCGCGCAGATGAAGCCCGAGCTCTGGTTCGAGGTCTGCCGGCCGGCGCTCGCAGACCGTGAAGGCGGCGCGCTGTTCATCGGCACCGTCAAGCGCGTCGACCTGTTCAGCCAGATCTACCACGTCGGGCTCGAACGCATGAACGAGGGCGACGACTGGTATGTCGGACTCTGGACCTGCTACGAGACCGAGGGCCTGTCCACCCGCGAGATCGAGGAGATGCGCGGCACGATGTCCGAGCAAGCCTTTGCTCGCGAGATGCTCTGCGACTTCTCGGCACAGGGCGACGACCAGCTGATCTCGCTGAACGACGTGCAGCTGTCGGGCGCTCGCAGCTACCCGCCCGGCGACCTCGCCGCGTCGCCGATCGTGCTCGGCGTCGACGGCGCCCGGTTCGGCAACGACCGCTCGGTGATCGTGCGGCGCCAGGGCTTGCAGATGTTTCAGCCGATCGTGATGCGGAACCTCGACAACATGCAGCTCGCCGCGCGCGTCTCGCAGGAGATCGAGCAGCACAAGCCGCACGCCGTGTTCGTCGACGCCGCCGACGCCGGCGTGATCGACCGGCTGCGCATGCTCCACTATTCGATCACCGAGGTGCCGTTCGGCGGCAAGGCAGCCAAGGAAGAGCTTTACATCAACAAGCGCACCGAGATGTGGTTCAAGATGCGCGACTGGATCAACGCCGGCGGCGCGATCCACGACGAGCTCACGCTCAAGCAAGAGCTCGCCACGCCGGTCTACGAGTTTGACGCGCGCGGCCGTTACAAGCTCGAATCCAAAGACGACATCCGCGAGCGCCTGCCCGAGGCCGGATCGCCCGACATCGGGGACGCGCTGGCCCTTACGTTCGCCGCGGATCTGCCGCCGCCGAACATCCACGTCGACTACGACCCGACGCACCCGTTCGCGCCGCCGGTGGCGCAGCGGCCACGCAACGAGCGCAAGGGCACCTACCACCCGCTGGAGCACTGGCGGCAGCGGCGCTAGGGGCCCAAACGCGCGCGACCCTGTGGCAGTTTCTGCGCTCGTGGACGTGCGAATCGACAAGCTGCGCTGTTGCGACATGCAAGAGCACGGGCTCGCTCTGCTTGAGGCAAACGCGCAGGAGACTGGGCACCGCGAGCTCGACGTAGAGTGGAGCAGCTACTACCGGGCAGAAGCCCGGCACAACCTGCTCATGTTCGGCGCGTGGGTCGACGAGGAGCTGATCGGCTACGTGATCGGTTTCTACTTGGACAACCATCCGCAGCACGCGAACTGGGCGCACGTGCACGTCGACGCCTTGTTCGTTCGCCCCGACTACCGCGCGCGGTCGTCGGCGGGGCTGCAGCTGATGTCCACGATGAGCAGGGCGGCAAAGTCGCTACGCGCGACGTCGGTGCTGTGGGCAGCGAAAGTCGGGACTGGGTTCGAGCACGCGCTCGACAGCCACGGCCGCTACCGCAAGGTCGAAGTGATCTACGAGGAGCAACTCTGATGGGTATTGGCGCAGGGACGGCAATGTTGATCTCGGCCGCGGTGGGTGCGGCTACGGCGGGCTCGCAGATGGTGATGCAGAAGCAGGAAGGCGACAAGGCTGCGAAGCGCGCGCAGGAAGAGAAGGCCGCTGGCGAGTCTGCAATGGTGTCGCAGAAGCGCGAAGAGGACATGGCGAACCGGGCGGCGCAGCGTGAGCAAGCCGATCCGATGGCGATCCTCGAAGCCGAGCAAGACGCTGCCGGCACGATGAACCGCACGCGCCTGAGCGGGCAGGGCGGCGTCGACCCCGAACAACTTCGCTTGGGCACCGCTGCCCTGCTGGGAGAGTAAGCCATGGCCGCAGCCGCCGAGTTCAGGAACAAGAGTGGGCAGACTCTGGTTCAGCAGATGCAGGACCGGTGGCACCGGCTCGACACAATCTTCAGCTCGTGGAAGAGCCACGGCATGGAGATCTCACGCAACTACCTTCCGTGGTCCGGCCGGTTCTGGGTCGAGGACCGCAACGAAGGGTGGATGCGGAACCAGGACATCATCGACAACACGCCGCAGCGCGCGATCCAGATCCTGTCCGCGGGCCTGACCGCGGGCGCGAGCTCGCCGGCGCGGCCGTGGTTTCGCATGGGCGTGCGCGACCCTGAGCTCGCGCGCAAGCACGACGTCCGCGTGTTCCTCGACGATGTCACGCGCATCATCTTGAAGACGTTTTCCGGCTCGAACGTCTACCGCGCGCTGCAGCAGATCTACACCGACTGCCCGCTCTACGGCACCGCGGCGGCGATCCTCGTGCCGCACCCGGAGCGGACCGTGCACATGCACGTCCTGCCGTTCGGCCAGTTCCGCGCGGCGTCCGGCCCCGACGGTGACGTGCAGACGCTCTACCGCGAAATGGAGATGTCGGTCGCGCAGGTCGTGCGCGAGTTCGGCATCGACAAGGTCAGCGACCGCGTCCGCACCCTGGCCGAGAACAACGGGCAAGACGAGCCGGTGACTGTCCGGCACGCGATCGAGCCGCGCGTCGACCGTGACTTCCGGGCGCGCGACAACAAGAACATGCCGTGGCGCTCGATCTACTGGGAGGTCGCGCAGCAGCCCGACCGCACCAGCAAGGTGCTGCGCGAGTCGGGCTTCAACCGGTTCCCGGCGGTCGTGCCGCGGTGGTCGCTGATTCCCGGCGACGACTACGGCAGCGGGCCCGGCATGAACGCGCTCGGCGACGTGATCCAGCTGCAGCAGGAGCAGTTCCGCAAGAGCCAGCTGATCGACTTCGCTGCTGACCCGGCGATGCTGCTGCCGTCGGACATGAAGAACCAAGAAGTCGATCTGGCGCCCGGCGGCAAGAACTACACCGACGCGACTGGTTCAAACCGGGGCGGCCCGCTGTGGCAGGTCGGGCAACAGCTGCAGCCGCTTCTGATGGACATCCAAGACGTCCGGCAGCGCATCAACAGCTGCTGGTTCGCGGACATGTTCCTGATGATCGCGAACACCGACAAGAACATGACGGCAACCGAGGTCGCCGAGCGGCACGAAGAGAAGCTACTCATGCTCGGGCCTGCGCTCGAACGCTTGCACAATGAGCTCTTGGAGCCGCTCGTCAACCTCACATTCAACTACTTGTTGGAGGCCGGCGAGCTTCCGCAGATCCCCGAAGAGCTCGTCGGCAACACGGTCGAGATCGAGTTCGTCTCGATGCTGGCGCAGACGCAGCGCGCTGTTGGCGCGAAGAGTATCGACCGGTTCATGGCGACCGCCGGCGCCGCCGCGCAGCTGAAGCCAGAGATCCTTGACCGGCTCAACGCTGACGAGTTCGTCGAAGACTTGGCCGAGCGTTTGAGCGTTCCGCAGCGCATGCTTGTCTCGCGCGAGGAAGCTGACGAGCTCCGCGAGGCGCGCAACCAGATGCAGGCGGCGCAGGCGCAGACGGAGCTGGGTCAGCAGCAAGCCGGCATCGCGAGCGAGCTCGCGAAGGCGCAAGAGATCGCGCCGGTGCCACCCGAGCAACAGTTCTCGCAGGTAGCAGGTAGCTGATGCGACGCAACGGAGAGGGCAACTTCGGCCGTATTCCGCAGCCGAACGAAGGCCGCGGGAAGTCGCTGCAGCAAGCTGGCGGCCTCCCTACCGAAGGGCCAGAGCTCGCGCGGCACCTGCGTCGTGCGCAGTTTGCTCGCGCGGTCGGCGAGCTCTCCGACGTCGACATCGACACGAACGCGCCCGAGCTGAACCAGGGTCTGATCTGGAACGGCGAGAACTGGGTGCCCGGCGCCGGCGGCGGCACGGTGCTCATCGAAGTGCGCAATGAGTCGGGCACAGCTATCGCGCGCAACGCCGCCGTCTACGTGTCGGGCGAGCACACCAGCGGCAAGCCGCTGGTCGATCTAGCTGACGCTAGCGACAACGCTTTGATGCCTGCGATCGGGCTTGTGCAAGACGAGATTCTGAACAACACCGAGGGCTACGTCATCGCCGCCGGTAGCGTCGAAGGGTTGCAGCTCGACCCCGCCGTCTACAACGACGGCGACGCGCTCTACGTCAGCGCCTCGACGCCGGGCGCGCTGACTAACGTCAAGCCGACGGGCTACAGCGCAGGCCCGCCCGAAGCGGTCGACAAGGTCCAGAAGGTTGCGCTGGTGACGAAGGTCAGCAGCAACGCGACTAGCAACAACGGCTGGGCGATCGTGATGGGCGCGGGTCGCGTCAACGATCAGAACAACGAGATCGTCCGGTTGATCGGTCGCAAGAACGAGGTCGGCGTGTTCGACGGCACGTCTACCGACACCAGCCTCGGCCCGTCACCCGGCGCGCCGATCGCTGACAACAGCACGATCTACGACGCGCTGACGGCGATCACGCAAGACCTCGGCGTGCCGAACGACGGGTCGGTCACGACCAACAAGCTCGACAGCAACAACAGCATCGTGGTCCTGTCGGGCGTGACGTTGGGCAACAGCGACCTCGGCACCTTCACGGGCACGACGATCGCCGACAACGAGACGATCAAGGGCGCGCTGCAAGACCTGGAGACGGCAGTTGAGTCTGCTGGAGGAGGCGGCGACCCAAACGCCGAGATTAGGCAGTATGCCGGCTTCGACTACGTCGTGCTTGACGCAGCGGACTCGTCAAGCGCCGCTGGCGACATTCCGCTAGTGCTGACACCTAAAGGTGTCGGGTCAGTGATGTTGACGATGCCGGACGGCACGGACAGCTTGACCGGCACGGGAGGGGGCAACGCTAGGGGCACGCGGTCTGTCGATTTGACAACTTTCCGAAGGCGCAACTTTGACGTTTGCAGCGGTGACCTGAACTTTATGGCGGGGCAATCCAGCCGCATTGCCGGCGGCGCAGCTAACGTCGTGGTTGGATACCGCGCGCAAAGTGAGTATCCCACAGCGGGCTACAACGTAGTGATTGGGTCATCGGCCTCTGCTGGAAACTTTCAATATGGGACTCTCAGCACCGTAATTGGCCGCGGGCACTATACCACATACGCCGACACTACAACAATCGGCACAAACAACGGGAACTACCACAGCGGCGGCCCATTAGGCTTTAACCGGCCGCACAGCCAAATCATTGTTGGCAACAGCTGCCGCCCGCACCAGCCTGCAAGTATTACCATTAATAATGGCAGGTGGGAATCGGGGTCTAATCTAAACAATAGCCTGCCTAGCCGCGTAGTTTTGCGGCGCATGACCACTGACGCCACAGCGGCAGAACTGCGGTGCCAAATGTATGCCGGGTTTACACCCGGCGTGCAAACGCAAGACAACAGCATCAACACTCACGACATGAACTTGCTGGCTTTGTCGGACACCGGGGACTGGGCGCAGTGGCAGCGGCGATTCGTCACCAAGCGCAACAGCGGCGCAGCAACTACCACGTTGGTTAGCACCACTACCGTGGGGACCGACAGCGGAAGCAACAGCGGAAGCGCGCCAGCCGGGTGGTCTTTCGCCACCGCAATCGACCCCAACGGAGTGTTTGGGCAGGCTGGCATGCTAATTACTGAAGTAACCGGCGCGGCCTCCACAAATATCCGCTGGATTGCTACCATCGACACGTTGGAATGTGAGTATTCCTAGTTATGACGCACACGCACCACCACTTGGCCCGCGCAATCGCTGAGATGGAAGATCTCAAGCAGCAGTTGGCCGCTGTTCCCCAAATGCTGGACGCCGCGCAAAAAGCGGTAGAATCCGCACTCGACGCTCAGCAGCATGTGCGAGACCTAGAGTCGCAGATTCGAGCAAGGGGCCAACAGTTGCTGGGCGAGCAGATGGTGGCTGGCGCCATTTCGCTGCCCGAGCACATGACCGTAGCCTCGGCGTATCAAAGCAACTACGAGGGCCTCGCGGACGAGGTTGAACGACTCAGAGCGCAACCGTCTACCCAGCCCCTCCCATGAGCACCGACAACTCAAACGGCTGGAACGAATACAAGCGGCTGGTCATGTCTAGCATCGATCGCCTGACGGAAGAGATCCGTCACGAGCGGAACAACTACAAGCAGGGCATGGCAGGCGTCTACGAGCGCCTGATCGACGTTGAGAAGGAGATCGCCACGCTCAAGGTGCGCTGCGGCGTCTGGGGCATGATGGGCGGCCTGATACCTGTCGTGACCAGCATCTTGGTGAGCAAACTATGAGAACGCTCTACATCCTCGTGCCCTGCCTGCTGCTCGCGGGCTGCGGCATCCTCGACGCCGGCCAAGTGCAGGCGGTCACCGACGTCGTCAACCAGCTCGAAGCGAGCCAAGCGATCACTATGGAGCAGGCCGAGGCCCTGCGTCAGGCGATCCTGACCAACACGGGCGAACCGTGGTGGATGCAGCTCGGCAAGATCGCGCTTGAGGTCGGTCTTGCCGTTGCCGGCGTGCGCCTGTGGCGCGGCCCTTCTGCTTCTGTGGCTGAACGCGCGGCGCGTGTCGCGGCTCGCAAGGTGGCGTAGTGCGAACTCTGGTGGACCTGCTGGAGCCGGGGGAGCTGGCGCATCTGCGTCAGGTCGCCCGCTGGCAAGGTCGACCCCTGAAGGGCGTCGTCGTCGACGAGATTCGCCGGCAACACGGTCGCTACGCGATCGACGGCGTGCACCGCGTCAACCGCACCAAGCTGGTCGATCACCGCAAGCTCGACGTCGAAGCTGGGGGCCCAGGCCCCGCGGAACAGTTCCTACAACAGGAAGAGGTAGAGCAGCTTTACTCGATCGTGGCTGCGATGCCTCCGACCCGCCGAGACGTTGTGCGCTTGCGTCTTGCCGGGTGGACGCTGACCGAGATTGCCGACCAGCTAGGTCTCAACTACAGCACGGTGGACTACCACCTGCGACGCGCAAAGAGCTACCTGAGGATTCGTCGTTATGCCATACAAGTCAAGTGATTACGGGCGCCCAAAGGCGCCAGCTAAGAAGACCGGCGGCAAGAAGATGAGCGGCAAGAAGGCGCCCAAGAAGGCCATGCCGAAGAAGACCGCGAAGAAGCGGTGAAGTGCACGTGCGGCACCGAGCTCATCTGGGGCGGCGATCACGACTGCGACCCCGACGATGAGTTCTTGATCGTCAGCAACCTGCACTGCCCGGACTGC
>Ga0070746_10001650_pt1 | contig 13239 bp, 34 predicted proteins | sample VirMetDEL_Mar_21_FD_77016 | JGI IMG/M metagenome (GOLD analysis project Ga0070746, IMG submission 77016) | Aqueous microbial communities from the Delaware River and Bay under freshwater to marine salinity gradient to study organic matter... | ecosystem: Environmental > Aquatic > Marine >... | reverse complement strand
TTTTAAGGCACTTCTGACCATGAACTGGAAGTCTGTGATATCTTTACCAGCTCGACGATGCCAGCTCTTCACGGCCCTGTTACAGCCGTTGTCCATCGCTTTCCAAAAGGGGAATTGATAATGTCGGCTTTCAACCAACGGGATTCTAACTATGCTCATGCTTCCTTCTTGGGAAATGGCCAATCCTCATCCGGGATGTCAGAAAAACTCCAGCTCCACCGACTCTTTGGCGTGGTCAGCTTTGAATGCATTTTCTTTTCTTCCTCGTATTTAACCCCGTCGTAGTTCTCGTAATCGCATTTTGGCGGCTTAGGCTTGCTCATCTTCTTCCTCCCATTCCTCCATCCTCCCTACGCAATCAAGACAGATCCTTCCCCACTCCTCGTCCAAAACCACAGGGTTGTCCTCCTCATGGTAGGCCTCACACAGCTCGCACCATTCACCGATCACAACAAAACCTCCTTATCGCACCACCAACATACTCAACCAAATAAGCTCGTAACTCCGTATTGTCCCACAGGCTCCTTGTCTTCATGCATAACCTAACCTCTATAAGCCAATCAACCAAATGCACCGCCTCATGGTAGCATACACCAACCAAGTCCTTGTGCTCACCTATCCATACACCACTACCGCTCGTCATCGCAAAGCTGTCACCAACCTCAACGTCGTACGCCTTCTCAAATTTCTCACGCTCATCATTCTTGTAAACGAAAATCGTGCAGTCAAATGGTGCTATATATAACTTAGTCATCGCATACTGCTTTACGAGTATTGAGCTTTTCCCATACCTTTATCAGAAGCCGCATACTGCTGTGCAATCTCGGCGACGAATGCCCGCACTCACAAATAATCTGATAATCCAAAACATCAGGCCTTTTACCACAACATATACATCTAGTAATTTCCATATCCCCTCCAAATAAAACGGCAGACCTGTTCAACAAGGGCGAAACAATGAAAGAAAAACCCCGTCCGTAGCTCTCCTACGACTCTATTGATCTGCCAATAAATAAACTATTACTACAATTATGTCCCATTAAGCAATCAAAAAATCCAAAAAGATTCCAAAAAATAAAAAAGGTTGGCTTGGGGGTTAATCCAATTAGTTTTCAAAATAAAAAAATTGTTCCTTTGAGTTCAAACTACCATCACCCTAGATAAGTCCGCCTCCGACCCCCCGCCCCTTGGAGACCCCCTGCCCTTGGTTTTCCGCCCGTTTTACCCATGTATTAGACTTTCCTAATGTTTCATCTCAAACGTTTTAGATTGCCGTGTGGCTGTCCCGGTTCCAACCCTTTGTATATATAGGGCTATTGGCGTTTGTCCCTCCAGCGCAATCCTCGTGCCTTCTAGAGGGTTATGTCATTTGCCTAGGTAAACGTATTTAGCCACGTATTTCAGCACCGATAGCAGGCAATCCATATCTAGTTTGCCCCTACAGATATCCGCCCTAACAGCCCCAATGCTCTTTCCAACTAGTTCAGCTATATCTTCAGTGGTGTACACATGCTTAACGTATCTCATAGCTATCCATCCTTTGTAATGTGAAGGCTAGTGCTACACGTTACACTTTCGCGATTTCATTGGCCTTTTTAACCCACACTTTCGGGAGCAAGTAGGGAAATCCCACACTCAGGACACTCCAACACCGCATTCTCATAGTCCACAAGCTCTATTTGAAGCTCATCCGTTGCGCTACCAATCTGCAATATATCCCGAAGCTCTTTGGCTGCGCTAGCATTGTTATTGCTGGTTTGTCTGACTAGTTCCTTAATCAGATAGCCACGTGCGTATACCTTATCCGTAGCGAGTCGGTGGGATAGTTCAAACTCCCCTTCTTTTTCTTTACTGTCTACTGTTCCTTTGCTATCGGCTTTGGTGTCGTGCTGTGCATGGGCGATTAGAGCTTCAATGGTTATGGATTTGATAGCGCGGTAGATGGTGTCTTTGATTAGGTCTGATTGTCCCTTTTGAGTTGCTAGTAGGTTTGCCTTTTTAAGGGCGTTGAATGTTACTGTTGCGATCTTATAAGCTTGTTTATTTTCCATATTAATCCTTTTTGCGTGTAATTATAGGGTTTGGAACCGGGAAAACTAGCATAATTCGTCTTTTGCAAGTTGCGTGTATGTAGTGGTTTGTGACTTTGTGTGAAAATAAGTTGAATTTAATTTGACACACTATGAGGATTTGCTAGATTTCAGTTATTCCAAGGGCGGGAATTAAAATACGGTCGCAGCGTCGAAACCCCGCGTGAAGGGTTGTGCCGAATGGACTAAGCGATAAAGTCAGTGTAGCGGGAAGGTTGGCATCCCCGTGACAAGAGGCGAAAGCCTCCGGTCGGATAGCTTGGTAGCTATTCTTTGAAAAGGAACCCCGAAACCGGAGACAATCAAATGCAAATAGAACGATCTTATAAAATAGACATTAACGAATTGCTTGAATGTGATAATGTAGAATGGCGTTCAGCCGCTCTAGTTGGTGGCGTTTGGATGTTTGAACAAGCCAATGGAGAATGGATGCAGTTTCCCGACAGTGAATATGTTATTTATCCCGACAACTAGATTTCAATCATCGAAAGCAACCAAAGGAGCAACATGAAATCAAAAGAACCTAACGCAGTTGTTATAATACCTGCCGACAAAGCCAATGGCATTCTGGAGCGCCGTTTTGATGTTTACACTAATTGGAACGAACAAAACGGACTTGTGGGATGTTTTCGTGGAAGTGAACATGGAGACGGTTTGATAGTTAGAGCGGAATATATTCATAGCATCGAAAGCAACTAAAGGAGCAAATAAAATGACAGCATTCATAATAGTCAAGGGTATAAAAAAAGAAGTATGGACAGACGGCGAAAACTGGTACATTGAATAAGGACCATGCAGTTGTGATTTACCTAAAATTGAAGCTATTGAAGCATAACCCAAAAGGAAATAGAGACAATGAAGACAAGAGAACAAGAGCGCGATGAACTATGGGAATACCTAGAAGAAAGCGGCATTGCGATGAAAGAGGAGCTTTGCCTTGTAACTAGCATTAACGGATACAGTTTGGAATCGGTAGAAAGCGTGCTGTATTGTCGGACTGGCTACCGTTCACTTGAGCAGATACAGGAGGCTGAATAACTCGTTAGAGCGAGGATAAACAGGCATTAAGCTCTAAGCGTGCGCAGCGATGCGCGGTTGCAAACTAAAGGCGCAAGCCAAAGGAAGGTTGAACTATGAAAGAACTAACACTGAACCAAAACGAAACAATTGAATTTGACAGATGCGGGGTTAATGTTGGATCAATGTCTTTTGATTTGCCAGCTGGCAAGATGACACGCAATATAAGAAGCCTAACAATCGACGGCTTTGGAACCGCCTATAAATTCACCATTCATGACATTGAGAATAAGAACTACAAATGGATACTTGTTAATGCATAGACCAAAATAAAAGGCCGTGAGTTATGAGTAAATTATATAAAAGAACAAAACCCAACAAACCAAAGCCCAGAATATGTGAGGCGAAAGACTGCGACGATAATCCGACTTGCGTACTTGGTGGTTATTGGTTCTGCGATAAGCACGGAAATCGGAATTATGAGAAACAAACGAAACATAACCGGACATAACCCAAAAGGAAACTAAATCATGAAAGAAAAGACATATACATTACTAATGCTCGTTACATTTGCCGTGTTGGCAATCCTGCAAACAATCGCGCTTTGGGCCGTAATGCATTGGCAGGGGATTATACTATGAATGCAAATGAATTTACTAATGATCAGAAAGCTATTGTTGGCAAAAAATTACTCAATAGTTCGTCCGGGCAAGTGGTACAAATAACGAGCGCAAAAAAGACGGGCAAAAGAGCTTTTGGATGGGTTCCTGAGTTTGTTTTCACTATAACGGACGGGAAAAAGACGGGCAAAATTAAAACCCATTGGATTCATTACGGAATCGATTCTGGTTTTTTGGAAATAATTCTCTAAGGAAAGGTGAAACCATGAAAACATTAGCGCAGGAGGCACGACAGCGGATGAAGGAAGCCCCAAGGAAAGAACTAAACGAGCTTGCGTTTTTTGAACTTCTAAATTGTGAAGCTTGGAGAACGTCTATTGACGGCGGGCATTGTTTAAACAGCCAGATCGCACAAAAGGAAGGTTAAAAGATGAAAAAACAAGAAGCAATAGAATATATGGGAAGCAAAGGCTATCCAATTGATGAAGGAACGCGCGCAACTTTCAAGGTTGTTGACCATACAGGCAACCCACTTGCGCCAGAAAATACGTGTTACAAACTATACTATACATGCCGTGGCAATCGGTTGCGCTTTTCAATATGGCCCAATACTGTAGGATTTCAAGGGTTTTAATGGGGAGTTTTAACGCTCTGGTTCGATTAAAATTAAAGGATAAAACAATAAAAGACGACGTAGCAAGACAGAAACTAAAACAAGCGGCGCAAATGTTGATGATGATTGCATTCCCAAGACGTGGAACTGAGTAAGAAAGGATGGATCTAATCGATATATCGGAAATGCTCCAACAAGTCTACACTGTTGAAAAACTCGAAGAAATGATGGATGCATAAACTTTGACATATAAACCAAGGAGAAAAAATGGGATGGATGAAAAAAGACTTAAATGGAAATGTAATTGACGGCTATGGAATGAGTCGGCCAGTTGGTCTATTGCGCTCAAATGGAGTTGACTGCTCGGAAATTATTGGATCATCTACAATTCATATTTTCAAACGCGACACAACTGAACGTGAGTTGCGCAAGATAATTGGCTGTCAGATGATTGGGTACAAGACCGGGGTTTATGGAAATATTAACTCAAAGTTCAACAAGGCAATTTACCATGAGATTGAGATCAGGCCGAACGGTTAGGGCTAATTAAATTCCACAAATGCCGACACAGAACCAACTAACAGAAGAAGAAGGTGAAAAGATGAAACCCAACTACTATTACATTACAACGCCGGAAGAAAGGGCTGCTGAAAGGGTCTATAATATTGTTGAACGCCGTGAAAAAATGTGTTCACTTAGAACCGCGGCGGAAAGGGAAGCCGTGCAGGATGCGATCAGGAAAGAACTAAAAGGAGAAAGGGTATGATAAAATGGAAACAGATAGGAGTAGACTGCGTTGCTGTGCATGACGTTGCAAGTGATGTATTCATCCTCATGTATGAAAGCGATATAGAAGAAAGGTCTTTCATCGTTGGAAACAAGTTGGTTGAAATCCGGGTGACGGATCTGGTTGACCATGAGCGGGATGCTTTGCGCTTGCTTGATGGGATCAAGGAACCAACTCAGGCGGAAATCGATGCAGAGCTAGGCGCGGACGAATGGAGGGCGAAAAGGTGCGAATAAATCTAAGTGCAATCCAATCAATAAGACCTCCCGCTTCCCTGTTTGGTGAATTCTTTGAAAAAAGCGTACACTTTTCCGGGGCAATGTATCCAGAGGGCAACTTTGTCGAGGTTGACATCGTTTGGGACAAAGAAAACAAGTACCAAGACAAAGAGCCAGCCCTTGCTGTGAAACTCGACAATGCTACAATAGGCTATGTTCCTTGCGTCAGGACAATTGAGGCGTATGTCAAGGAAGCTGGTAGCAAGATGAAGGCTGCAATTGCGTCTGGTGACGTTGCAAGGGCCAAGTATTGGATGGATAGAGAGAAGTTTCATTCTGATAGAAAACCGTTTGCTGTAATCTTCCGTGATCAGGTGGAAACAGAGCTTTTCCGCAACCATGAGCCAGTGGTGAAGGCAAAACTTGCAAGGGTGCAGGTTAGCGACGAAACTGGCGAAGTAATGAGCATTAGTGTTGATATTGATGAATATTAAATGGAGATGGTTAAATGAATGTAGACGTTACAAAAAGATATGACGCTCAATTCCCCGTTGGGATTGTTTCGCGCAATGGGACTGAAAAATTCACGCTGAAAGCCGCAAAAGAGTTGCGTATCAAACTCGATGAAGCGATTGAGTGGGCTGTAAACATGGATGACATGCGTAAATCGAACAGAGTCATCGGTTGAAAACCGCCTGCTGAACAAGAGAAAATACCATGAAAGAAACATGCTGGTGCGGTGACACCTTTGAGAAAACGTCCCCCCTCCAAAAGTACTGCAAACCTAAGTGCCGAACCCTCCACCAAACGATGGAAAGGCGCAAGCGAGCAGGAACTTGGGGGGAAGTGGGCGCAGGAGCCTACTGTGAGACGTGCTTAAAGCCATTTGTTAAGAATAGACGGGTCAAACGTCATTGTTCCCCTGCTTGCCGTCTAAAGGCTATACACGGAGCTAATCACGACGTTCACCTCGGAGAGATTTTAGAGTGCGATGTCTGCGGAGAAGGGATCATGCGGACAACCTCGAACACGAAAAGGTGCGGGCATAAATGTAAACCTAAAAAATCCTTTACAAAAGTCTGCACTGCCTGTAGCTTACCAAAGAAATACGAGGAGTTCAGGGATTATCGGGACAACGGCGGAAGATTGCTTGGTCAGTGCAATGCCTGTCAACTAGAGAAGGTTAAGGAAAGACAAAGGAGAAAAACATGAAACGAGCGAGTTACCCACCAAATGTAACAGGAAATGAGCCGGAGATTGTCGGCGGAGCAGAAGGGCTATGTGAATACTGTCTTGCCATGGCTGACGGTGGTGTTCCGGTTGCTGAAGCGGTTATTACCATACACAGAGAGCCTTCATGTTTAGATTGTCTGAAGGAGCATATCACATCGGACGGAATCGATTGGGACGAGCTGGTTAAATTGATTAAGGAGATCGAATGAACAAACAAAAACAAATTGAAGCGATGGCGCGGGTGGATGGGGATTTAAGGAACGATGAATTAGGGATAAAGACAGAAGACGCAAGGGAAGCCATGAGGCGTGGCTATGTGATAAGAGCAACAACCCAGCTTGAATTACACGATTGCGATTACATGCACGACCACAACGCTGTCCAGCGGGTGATTGATGGGCTAACTCCCGATGAACTCCATGAATACCATTGCATACTTGAAGGAACATACTGGCTATTAAAGCCGGAGTGGTTCCATCTAATGACATGCGAACAAAAGGTTGAGGCGATTCTTAAAGCTAAAGGACTATGGGAGGAAGAAGCATGACAATGGAAGAAGCATATAGAGAGATTGACAAGGTTGTGCCGGATGGAACGTCCTTCCTGTTGACCAAGGAAATGTGGCGGTTTTCCGGTGGTGGAACAGAGGTTGGGTATTACATCACCTGTGCAGACCTGAGCCTTTCAGCCAATTGCGCAGACCTAGAAGATGCTGTTGAACTGTTTAAGGAGAAATGCAATGAAATGTAATGGAAACTCAGACCTGTGCGGGAAAGATTGCGAGCTGTGCGCCCGGTTTATGGACGACTGCGACGGCTCGCCGGATTGGGACTACAACGAAAACAATGAATGGAGGGAAGTTGATGAGAACTAGATGCTGCATTAATTGCGGAGAACCCTACGAATCTGAAGCCACAACGGATTGCGCACAACCCTTCTGCTCTAAGTTCTGCCGGAAATGGCATGTGATGTCAGAGGATGAACGGAAGGTTTTTGTTTATGAAAGTCAGCAAGGAAAGTTCTTGACAAACGAGGGGGAATAATGTACAACGAATCTAACAAATGCGAGGAACCATATGTGCCCAGAAGCAGAGATTGATAAGCTAACAAGCAGACACATTGCGAGATTGCTCACACGGTTAGGCTCTACTATTGAGCCAGTTCAGGAAGCTGAGATTAAGCGGGAGTTCCGTTTCTTGGCTGAAGACATCAAACAAGTACACAAGGAGATTAGTTATGATGACAAAGGAAGCTGTCTATAAATACACCAATGAGATCATAGAAGACCACGGAGATTGGCTTCTTGTTGACATCTCAACGCCTAAATTCCCTGATGCTACCATGGCTGTAGACACAGATGTGTTTGACGCCCATGAAGGCGGGAGGATTCGCGCTTCATGGAGCAGATCGCACAATTACATTTATGCAATGTACACTCACAAAAGATGTTTTTTTAGCTTCCATAGAGACGCAATTGATGTGCCTGATGGGATGGAGGTTGACCACATTACGCACGGAACTATGAGTTTCATTGACAATAGAAGGTGTAATTTGAGATCGGCCACGCGCTCACAGAATTCCATTAACAAACCCACTCCTATTACAAACACTAGCGGAGTAAAGGGAGTTTCTTGGTACAGGAGAGATAAAAAATGGTATGCTCGAATAAAGGCAAATGGCAAGCAACAGCACCTCGGAAGCTTTGAAGACATTAACGATGCTATTGAAGCAAGAAGGCGGGCTGAAGAGAAGTATCATGGCGAGTTTGCACACGATGGAGGTTTAAAATGAGCGACACTACTAACGAGTATTCAACAATACTAAGGCTTATGAATCTAAAGCCTGTATCCGTACCACCAATCTACAAGATGCTTGTAGGATCTTTTGAGGGAGCTGTCCTGCTGTCCCAAATCCTGTACTGGCATTCCGTAATGGGACGGATATACTACAAGACGGATCAGGACTTCATGGCAGAGCTTTTTATGACTGAACGGGAGTTCAAGAGGGCTAAGATTGCAATCAAGAACGTGCCGTTTGTTTCGGTGACACGCAAGGGAGTTCCTGCCAAGACACATTACAACGTAAACTACGACCTAATGGCCGCAACTCTTAAAAACGTACTAATCAGTTCGGACACCCGTCGTCCAAACTGGATGGTACACCCGTCGTCCGAACTAGATGACACACCCGTCGTCCAAACTATTACAGAGAGTACTACAGAGAATACAACAGAGAATCTTTCTCCTTCTCACTCACCATCCGGCTCGGAGGATAAAACTTCAGCAATCAAAAGCAAAATCTTTTCAGCTGGGAAGTATGACCCTGCTGCCGTGGATCTGGCAGAAATGATAGTAGCGTCGCGCCGCCGTCAATGCCCTGATGCTAAGAACGTGAACAAGGACTTAGAGAAAACCCGTTCAGCATGGGCAAACGACCTCGACAAGATGCTCAGGATTGACAAGCGCGACCCCGCCGAAGCCAAGAAGGTTCTGGGTTGGGCGTTGGGTGATTCGTTCTGGGAGCAGAACATACAGAGCGGAAAGAAGTTTCGGGACAAGTATGACGACCTGAAGATAAAGATGGCTCCAACAAAAGGGCCAACCGGGATGATTGAGATTTAATACGCAAACCGCGTAACGCATGGTGCGTAACGACTAAGTGAGCTTCGGCTCTGGAGGAAAACATGGGAAAATACGAAACAATTAAGGAATCAATCGAGCGTGTTGATGACGCGGCGGACGAAGCCGTAAGCTCCATGAACTGGTTAGGGCGAAGGGTGATTTGTCCTTTCGCACCGAAATACGCAAGACGTGGATGCAAAGGAACGGGGTGGATCGGTGAGGTTTATTGGGACAAAGGCGATAAGGTGCGAGTTGCATTCAAAGGAACCAAGGCGTTGAAGTGGTTCCACAAATCAAACCTCACCTTATTGAAGCCCTAACAATTGAGTTGAGTTGCCGGAAATGCTGGAGGAAAACAATGATTGAAGAGAAATACTGCGGGGATCACAAGATGGTAGTTCGCCACACAAACGGGAAATGCAACCTATGCACCAATCGAGAAAAGGCTCTCACTAGACGTAGATTGCGCGACATTTCCGGTAAATCTCAAACGGCTGGTTCTGTTCCGGCGTTGTTAATTGCTGTAGCGCGTGCCGCCCACAGCTTATGCGATGATTGTTGCCAGGAAGGTGAGGAATTTAAGATCGACGAGGCTTCCTTGATGCAACTTGAGGAAGCCTTGAACGCTTTGGATGAACTACCAGAGCATGGGCCAATGATTTGTGCGACTGGTCCGGCGAAAGCGGAAGCAATTCTTCAGAGTGACTATGACCGGATGAATTGGCTTCAGGATCAGCAATCAGGCGTGAGCTACAATGTCGCAACGCAAGGATGGGCAGTTGATTTTGAGGAGAGCAGATATTTCCAAAATCCACGGGAAGCCATTGATGCGGCCATGAAGGAATTGAACGTTACGCATGAGGCTTTCCGCGATTGATGGACGGCACAAAGAAACAAGCGTTACCGGAATAGCTTCAATGTTCTGGTTCGCTATTAAATGGAGAGCATTGAATGAACTATGGAACTTATTCAGAAAAACAAAGCAAGAAGGTTGGGGACGTATTTATCCACACAACCAAATTTACTTATCAGGATGGTCTAATCACATACCGTTGGTACATAAGCCCGAACATGACAAATTCCTATGAATGTTGTTTGTGGAAGGACAAAAATAAGCGAGGCAGAAAACCTGAGACTAAATTCTGTCTAACGCGTGAGGAAGCAATTGAAACCGCATTAGCGAACGACCTGCATCAGTTGCCGGAAACAAACGAAGGAGAATGATTATGTTACTCAGACACACCCCAAAAGATGTTGCTAAATGTGCGGAAGAAAATCGGGCGGTTTCCGGTAAATCTGAATGCACTGGTTGGGTTTCGGTTGAAGAACAACTCCCAAAAGAAAGCGGAAAGTACCGGGTTATGATTAACCGTGGATCAGCGAAAGTCACAACTGAAGAAACTGAAACGCTGTTTTTCAAAAAAGTACATCGAAGCTATTGGGGTATTGGTGGGGACTGGGATGTTGTGACTCACTGGAAACCCAACGATAAAATGAATTGCGAGGTGAAAAATGATTGAAGAAAAAAGCGCGTTGTCCGAGTCGATTCCATTTTCTGGTTGGGAAGCTGGGGATCGATTCATCTACAAAGGCAAGGCAAAAGGGACGGTGCTTCGGGTGGACGCAAAACGCCCTCACAGAAACATTATTGTGTGGGATGATCAGGACTGCTCTGGGAGCGTTGAATTAAAAAAAGGGTACTATGAAAAGCTACCCAACAAGCGTATATGCGGAAACAATAAGGACGCTAAATAAACGTATGCCATACAAAAAGAACATTAGTGTAAAACTTTACACATATTACAACAATAAGGATTATTATGGAATTAAGAAATGTGCCACACTCAGATGAGGCAGAGAAGGGGGTTCTTGGGTCGGTTCTGCTAGACCCATCCTCTCTTGACCGGGTTACAGTTGATGCCGATTCATTCTATGATCGCCGTCACCAAGTCCTTTTCGCAAGCATGGTTGAGATGTCGCAGTCAGGGAAACCAATGGATGCACTCACGATTGGGGATTGGTTGAAGGGGCGTGGTGAGATTGACACGGTTGGCGGGTATGATTATCTGGTTGAACTACAGGACAGCGCGTTAGTTGCCGCACATATTGAGCACTACTGCGGAATCGTTGAGGCAAAGAAGAAGCTTAGAACTGAACTTGAGATTCTTGGCAATGCGATAATCAAGGCTCAAGCAGGTGAGAGTTCGGCAGACGACGTAATGGGTTCTCTCGCCGCGTTGCACCGTCAGGAGGCTCATGGTATAGATGAGATCAAAGAATCGTGGTCAGAGGCCAAGGAAGGGCGGATTAAATCGATGCCTACACCCTTCCCTGATTTCGACCTGCATACAGGCGGGGTTCGTCTTGGAATGCCAGCAGTTCTAACCGGGCGTAGTGGTGGTGGTAAGAGCATGTTTCTTTCGCAATGGTACAATCACCTTGGGCAAAACAATTTCCCCGTCCTTGTCTTCCCATTTGAGGATGAATATGATGTGACTATAACCCGTATGGCGGCGAACCTTGGCAAATACAAGTGGCGCAAGATTGAGAACGGCGGGGAGTGGAAGTTCTTTGGTGGCAAGCGGGAGTGGTTGCCTGTTACAGACAAGGAGATTGCTCTTGCAAGTCGTTGCCTTGACGAGGTTAGTAAGTATCCCGTCCACTTCCATGAGGGTTCGATTAAACCGTCGCAGCTTTCTCAGATTGTAGCAACCTACAAGCGGAAGCATGGGATTAAGGGGGTCTTTATCGATGGAGCTAAGGACTTCCTAAAGCCAAGTGGCAAGTATAATGATGTGGGTTTTGATGAGGAGACCTCTCAGGCCATCAAGAATACATGCAAGAAGCATAAGGTTGCTGGCGTTGTGGTGCATCACTTGACCAAAATCCCTGAAGGCGAGCTTATCAGTCTTAATAACATCAGGGGTTCGGGGAACATCATCTCAGACAGCCGTATTGTGTATGCGTTGCAGAGCGACGGGGTTGGCGAGCAGAACTTCGACGACACAGGTAAGATGACAACGCGGAGGTTTGATTGCCTGAAGAATAATCATGGTGGTGTCGCAACGATGCGGCTTGAGTGTGACTTAGACAAGTGTGTATTCTGGAAGGAGAACTAAATGGAAAAGATTAAAGTTGAAATGGTTGCTGAGGATGGTAATGAATTGTACAACTACGATTTCATTTGCCCCGGATGCTCCTCTCTAGTACATGATCTGTATGATCCATCGCATTATAAAACACACGGAGTTGTTTATTGCTCCAAAGGTTGTGCAGATTTGGTAAATTAAAGTTGACATACATTCAAAATTATTATAGGTTACTCTACATAACAACGAAGGAGCATAAATGACAGCAACGGCAGAATTAAGACAAGCCCACAAGGACGGGAAGATTGGAGTGGCCTTTGATCCGGCACGAATTTCCCCTTCCCTCCTGTCCCGGTGGAGCAAGGAAGTTGGAGTTAAGGCAACAGGGAAGAAATTCATGGGCAGCTATGTTGTGATTTTCTGGGGCAATTTGTTAAGACATATCAAAGGAGATTCAAAATGAGCAGGACTAAACCTAGTAACAATGTAAGTAATCCGGCTGTAGCCACGTTTGAGTGGTCGGCTATGGATGGTAATTTCACAGCATGGGATTCTGTCAACAAGGAGAAGATTGTCCTTACTGATAAGATCCGGTTCGCTGTGCTTGACCAACTCTCAAACCTCTCAGGGTGGGTAAAGGAGCTTGGTTCATGCCGTTCGCACGAAACACACAACATCTCAGCCGCTCCATTGCAGGTATTTGCATGGAAGGATGGCAAGTCCCGACTCATCAAGGAGGGGGCGTACAAGGACATCAAGGATGAGATGAAGGCAATGGGCGTTAAGTACCACAAGGTTGTCTATGCCCTCCTGCTTGGTGAAGTTAATGGCATTCCAGATGGTTCGATTGTTAAGCTTGATCTTGGTGGAGCAGCAATGTCCGAATGGATTGAGGTTGGTGTTAAGGACGATTGGGCTGTTGAGGTTGGCGAGCCGGAAGAAGTTCAGATC
>Ga0070746_10001647_pt1 | contig 13245 bp, 4 predicted proteins | sample VirMetDEL_Mar_21_FD_77016 | JGI IMG/M metagenome (GOLD analysis project Ga0070746, IMG submission 77016) | Aqueous microbial communities from the Delaware River and Bay under freshwater to marine salinity gradient to study organic matter... | ecosystem: Environmental > Aquatic > Marine > Coastal... | reverse complement strand
GGACGGACTCCAAGTCGGCCACCCCTGGGGTTTCTGACGAGGCCAACCCAACAAATGGGTTTGACTCATACCTGTTCAGGAACTACCTGTACGGTAGCAACCTCAGGACGCTGTACGGTGTAGGTGGTGGACACATGAGTGGTGAGTACAGACTCAACCTCGATCAGAATAGGATCGAGCTCAAGACTAACTCAAGCGTGACTCAGGTTGTGATTGAGTACGTCGCAGACGAGGCTAGGTCCTCCAACCCCATGGTCCACGTGTACTGCGAGGAAGCCCTTAGGTGCTACATATACTACAAGCTCTGTGAGAGAAAGTCCAGCGTACATGCTGGGGAGAAGGCTAGAGCCAGGACTGAGTACTACAACGAGCTCAGAAAGGCTAAAGCTAGGATGAACAACTTCACCAAGGAAGAGGCTCTCAAGACGATTAGAAAGAACTACAAGCAAGCTCCTAAGTACTAATGATTAACAAGGTAACGCCTAGGAAAAGAAACTCAGAGACAGACAAAAGACTCGTAGCTCCAGATCAGTACACTGACGCGATCAACATCAGAGTCGAAAACTCTTTCTCAGAGTCAGGTGAAAACGCTAGCGGTAACGTAGGTGTTGTCAAGCCAGTTCGAGGAAACAAGGTGGCCAACATAAGTCTTTCGGACGAGATGGTTGGCTACGACATACTCGGGAAGGTTCTTGACGTCCCAACCAACTGCCTGTACTTTGCTGCTGCCAACCCTGACGCCAACCTCAACGGTGTGTTCAAGGTCGACCCTTCGACCTCGCAGATATCACCGATAGTTCAAACCAGCTACTTTGGATGGACAGCAGGCCCCTCGGGTGAGGGACTTCCTCATGTCGACATGTGTCTCGCAAGGGACAAGAACGACAACGTGATCATATACATGACCGACGGTGTGAATGCACCATACAAGGTCGATGTGAAGTTACACGAGTCCAACTCAGCAATCAACGGCGAGCAACTTTACGACGCGATCACGGTGTGCCAGCTCACACCTCACCAGCCTATCACGGCTCAGTTCACGTCGGTAGCAGGAAAGCCTTCGAATTTCAAGCGCATTAACGGTGTTCAGTTTGCGTATCAGAACATCTACGAGACTGGAGAGATATCTGCTGTGTCGTCGTATTCCAAGCTCCTCGTTCCACCTCCTTACTTAGAACAAGGTGCTGGTGACTTGAGTCAGCTTGACGCATACAACACAATTGAAATAGAAATTCCAGCTCAGCCAACTGCAGTTGAAAGCGTTAGACTTCTTGTGAGGTTTGGAGAGTCGGATCCGTTCTACGTGATCGATGAGCTTGCCAGCAACGGAGCTGCCATATCCACAACGTTTAGCAACGACGAGGTACTCAACACGCTACCAGAGAAGGAGTCGAACAGGCTGTATGACGCTGTCCCTATCAAGGCTTTGACAAACGAGGTACAGGAGGACAGGCTGTTCTATGGCAACTACACAGAGGGTAGGTACAACACCCTCACGGCTGACAGCACTGCCACCACAACCGCTACTCTAACCGTAGAGTACGCCGAGAGGCCTAACGACTTCAAGTCTCTGGCAATAGACGTTGAGCCCATGGTTCTCAGACTCGACAAGGATTCAAGCCTTGTTACTGGTGCGGGCCTTGCTGAGGACACAGATGAATACTACTACTGCAAGAACAGGATTGCGGGGTTTAGAGTCAAGCTACAGGGAGGGGTTGATGAACAGATAGAGGCTGGGTCAATATTCTCATTTGACCTAACCTTCCAGCCAGACAAGAACTGGCACCTGTATGAATCTTCATCTTCGTTTCACGCCAACAACGAGCTATATGGATTCAACCCATCATCGGGTGACCATAGATATGATAGCAACTTTAACTACAAGTACCTGTCGAGTCAAAGCCAGTTCGGTAGCGGTCAGCCGACGCTCAGCGTTGGAAATACAACGTCCACAAGTTCAGAGTTTTACTGGCCAAGATCGTGCTACGGGTTCCCAGGTGTCTCCCCACAGAACGGATCTCCAAATGAAGCTCCAAGAAGAGCGCTAAGCGATGTACTGTTCAACGGTGAGCCTCCTGCTAAGTGGATTCCAAAGACTGGTCCTTACAAGAACCAACCCATGGAGTGCATCTATGGTGCCTCCCCAGCCAATCCAGTCATATTACGTGGTGGAGACATATACTTCTCTGTAAGGTTTAAGACTCTAAACACCTTGACAGCTGACGCAGCTATTCAGCGCCTGGCAGCAATACTTTCTGAATCCGATCCGAATCAGATAGGCATTCTGGCTGATGTTGAGATCTTGAGGCAGGAAACCAGAGGCGGCTATCAGATAGACCTTGGTGTTGATCCAGACATAAAGAAGCGATTCAGCAGAACCGATAGCTTCTCAGATCTTGTTTGCCACGTTGGATTGAAAAGAATTGATGGCGAGGGAGAGCCCAACTATCTTGATGACAACATTGTGGGTAATGGGGCTATGAACCCATGCGGATTCTTTGCCGTCAACAAGGCAGATCTAGAGTTTAGGCTGAGAGATCTGTCCTCGGTCTCGCCTCATCCAACCCTATCTGGCGGAACTGATTCAGACTCACAGAGCTACTTTCTAGCGATAGACCTTTCGTCAATTGAGAACGTGGAGTTGGTCACGTGTGTTCCAGTTTTTGAGCACGAAACTAGATCCTTTGATTGGTTCAACTCGTTTAACTACAGACCGTTTGGGAGTACGGATGTGACGCAGAGGTATCAGGTTGCGTTTGGGGTTACCAACACGGGTGATGGGGAGGATACAAATTACATAAACAACAACAGAGAGTATCAGATAGACGGTGAGCCAACGCTTGGTAACGGGGTGTGGAGCAATCAATCTGCAACCCAAAACTATCTGGTTGGCGGCGACGTAGACAACAACTCCATGCATGTGCTTAGTCACAACACGACGGTTCATGGGTGGGTGGCTCACGGGGTAAACCAACAGACATCTAATGCCTTCAGACTTTCAGAGAACGAGGCCAGAAACCTTTTCTATCCTCTGTACGAGGTGAAGGAGAGCATAGGAAGTTATGAGGGTGAAACGCTAGCCAACGTATATCAACTCATGTCAAACTGGGGGAGCAGTGGTCTGACCTCAACTGACATCACTCAGGCAGGAAACGGTGTTGGAGCGCTTCAGGCCTTGGCCAACAACAACGAGCTAACCTCTAAGCTTCACATGCTTATGTGGTTTGGAGTGTTGGAACTTCCAGGGTATGTCCCTCCTGGCACTGCCCCAGGCCAGGACCCACTTGGTCAACCAGGATTCTTGTTCAGGACTTACGACAACTATGTTGAAAGAGCGACTGAGCTAGGATATACAGAGGACACCACTGGAGCGTTTCTTGGGTCAGCTCAATCATTTGTGAATTTTAGCTCTTCCATCGTTGACGGTGAGGGCGGCATTGGTGGGTGGAAAGGGTCTCTTGCCGAAACAGCCAACAGATATTGGAACTCCGCCAGGAACAAAGCCTTTTTTAACCCTGGTGGCGGAAACTCTGACTGGTCTGCTCTGTACAGCTCTTACCAGGATCAAGGTATTGATGGGTACGATCAGCCAGAACTCAGCTTCACTTCGGAGGAGGTTGACAGCGCATTCAGAAGGTTCACTGGCAAGATAGAGGGGAGTGTGCCTAGCAGCATAGTGATCAATGGAACTTGGGGGTTTGGAGTGAGAATCGTTGTTGACACCTACCTGAAGGATACGGGGGCTTCATACCTGTCTCCACTAAGAGACGATAGCAGTGCAGCGCTTGAAGATTTTTTGGCGTTTGTTTATTTAGGCGAACAAAACCCAGATTCGGGCTATCTGAGCAAATACTACGAGCAACCGTTCTATCCGCCTGACAAGGCCTTCGGGGGGCCGACATTGCTGGGCTTTCATTTTCCTTTCCAGTATCTGTTCCCTGGAGTACTACAGGCAGAAACCAGGATGTCATCTAAGTCTGACGAATGCACCCTCCTAGGTAAGCCAAACGGACTTGCTCAAGATTTGGCTCCGATTGCCAGATCAATCGTGTCTGGCTACAGCCAGCTCGGAAGCTATGATTTGGACAACAACGTAGACATATTCCTCACCACCGTTCCTGGTTACTTGACCATCAACAGCGACGCATCGTTTCAAGATGAGAGGCCTTCAGCGGTTGAAATTCTATCAGAGAACACCTTTGTCATACAAGGAGACCAGGGCGAGTCCTCTTACAAGAGCTTCAAGAGGTATGCAAATCACAACCTGGGGGTACTTTATTACGACTACTTTGGGAGACCTGGGTCTGTCCTGCCATTCGATCCAGTCTACGTGGGTGGATACGGCCAGGATGTTAACAACGGAAAGACTTCTATTAAGGTAACGTTCAACACTGAGGCGCCACCAGATTGGGCTCATAGCTACAGATTCGTATATGGAGGTAATAGTTCAATCAGTGATTTCATTCAGTACACTGCAGGTGGCGCTTTTGTAGGGTATCAGGCATTTGAAGGAACAGATGAAAGCACTGACGGTAACATCTACGTGTCACTGAACTACCTTCAGGAGAACTCTGACGTGTCTTACACCAAGGCCTTTGGCGCTGTGTCAAATGCCAACGAAGACTTCATGTACAGGTACAGCCCAGGGGATAAGATCAGGGTTATATCTTACTTTGATGGTGACGACATAGATACTCGGCAGTTTCCAGTGAACTACGAGTTCGACATACTTGATGTTGTAACCCTTGCCGACAATGCTGAGAATCCAATCCACAACCCTAACAACGGCACAGTACCTAAGTACAAGAGGGGTCAGTTCTTGATTCTCAAGAACAACCCGCTAGCCTCAGGGTTTACGTACGGATCGGTTAGGGCTGGAGGGAATGAAGAGAGCACTCCGTCTCACAAATGGAACGACAGGGCCGTGGTTGAGATCTACACGCCGAGAGCCCTGAGGGATTCTGATGAGATTCTGTACAGAGAGATAGGGCCGTCTTATGATCTGTACGACTCCAATGGGGCTGCAGCTCATGCGTCCGCCTCTCACATCGTGACTGACGGAGATGTGTGGTTCAGAAGCGCAGCGCTAAACATGCCAGCTGTTCAAGGCAGTCAATTCGCCAACATAATTAAAGGAGAGACAGGGTCTGCCCCAAGGTTCAGGGATTACTACGTGGAGTCGTTTAGATTTACAGATTCATTTCCAAACACCAGGGTGTCGGGCAAGGGCAAGCCGTTCATATACTCGCCAGATGCTAGGCAACTCAACAAGTCGTCTTCAATCATCTTCTCCGATCTGAACCCTAGGTCGTCCAAGTACAACAGATTCTCCACGTTCGACGCAACGACAGCGAACTTCAAGAACATACCCAACGATCATGGATCAATTCAGCTGATCGTCAAGGATGGGGATTCACTTGCTACCTTCCAGGAATCCAAGATGAGCATGCTCCCAGTCAACAGAAGTGTTCTGTCGGATGCATCGAACAGCTCAACGCTCTTGGCATCTTCGCAAACAATTGGAAACCAAGTATTTATAGCTGGAAACTATGGGGTTGGAACTAACCCCGAGTCTGTTCTCTATGCCGACGGCTTTATCTACTTCGCCAATCCAAAGAGGAAGGAGCTGTACAGATACGCTCCATCCAGAGGCGTCGAGGTTATCTCTGATTCTGGCATGAAGGATTACTTCGACAACCTGTTCGCCAGCGTCAACGAAAGCAGCAAGGTGGTGTCTGGATTTGACTACCAGAACAGCGAGTACTTAATGGACTTCCTTGAGTACACCGACGCCATGGTTTACAACAAGGGACAAGAACCTACAGAGCCAGTTCTCCCGTCTGCTCCTGCCGATAGGTCTAGAAAGAGCCTGGTAGGTCAACCTCTTGTGGTCACAAGAAAGCCAGAGACCATCAAGCCTGCTAACTACAACACCAAGAGCACGGCTATGAAGCCAATAAGCACTGCTACTAAGAAGGCTCTCAACAAGCTGGCTGGCAGACTCTTACCATCGGTGAGAAGATCCAACAGGTCCTACTGACAAAGACAGAAACAAGATGATAATATCGTTCGGACATAATGACGGTGAGTGGAAGTCTAAGTATTCTTTCACGCCCAAGAGCATGATGAACAGCGCCACCGAGCTCTTCTCTAAGGCTGACGATGTGGCCATCCACGTTCACAACAAGGGTGATATAAACTCCTTCTACGATCAGGTCAGCAGCTCAGCCATCGCTGTCGCGTTCAACGACAACCCATCGTCGAACAAGATCTTCAAGACGATTTCAATCGAAGGATCCGAACCGATAGCAAGTAGACTGCACAACTTCGCACCGAAGAAGTCAACAGACCTACCGCTACAGAACAACCTTGTGTCCACCACCGAGGGACAGGTTAGGGGAGGGATAATTTATCACGGGCTAGAGAAAGCAGACGCCCTTAGGAATGGGGCCTCTATGCACTATGTGGGCGACGTTTCAGAAATCTCCATCAACTCAGGCGGGTTTGCCGAGGTACAGGTGGACAACATGTCCAGCGATTACATACCTACGTACGACGCTGTGTACGGCTTTTACTTGCCAGATACAAACGAGTTCTATTTTGGAGAGGCTGGTGATTCAATCGAGGTTCTTGACGTCTGTGATCTAATTGCTATCTTGAGCACGGTCGGTGCATACAACGTGTCCACTCAACTTGACGAGGATGGAGTAATTAACTCCATAGTCGTATCCATACCGCTAGTCCCAAGCATCGATCAATCACCCTTGATTGCTAAGGCTTACCAGACTGGAGGTTCTTCATTCGATGGCGTTTTGGATGAGTCCAACGACGAGGTTCTTTCGTGGGTGATAGACCTACCAGAAAGTGTGGAGGAGAGGCTCGGAATTTGGAATGTTGAAATCGTTGGCCAAACCACAAACTCCGCAGGGACAATCACTACATGCCCAGTCCCTGTCGGTATCGTGGAGATACTACCTCCAAAGCCAGATGATGGAGGTGGTGATGACGGAGGTGGTGATGATGGAGGTGGAGACGACCCAGTTGTTGGGTGCGGAAGCTTTTCTAACGGAACTAACTTCAGCGTCGTCACATCTCAGGGGTTAGACCAGACCGACGGTTCTGTCACTGTAAGCTTTCAAAGCGACATAGGTGTTGCACCATACAGAGTGTTGTTGGAGAACAGCGGCACGGTTGCCTATGAAGCAGAATCTTCTGCCACGGGTCAAATTTCTGTAACGTTCAACGGGATAGTTGATGGAGCCTATAGGCTTTACGTGATTGACTCCAACCCTAACGACGACGACAACATCGACGTGCTAGGCTACAGCGGATGTGTTTTTCAAGGGGGTAATCTTTTGTTCTTCACAAAGGATCCAGAGCTAGAGTGCGATCCATTCATGACGGACATAGCTGCTCAATCTTCAGTGACGCTTGAAGAAGTGCCAGCGCCATACGTGAATGTAACGCTGGACCTCTCGGGTTTATCTCAGTACGATGAGTTCTTTGATGGAAACCTTGTTGAGTACGTAACGTCAAACCCAGAGGGTACTATACAGGTGACGGCAACGCAGGCTGCAAGCGGATTGTCTGAGGAACTTTTTTTGGCGTCAACAAACTTCCAGTTCATTAACTTCAGCAGCGACATCGGATCCGAATCCATAGCCCTTCCAGGTGGAAATGTTCAGATAAGTGTCAGCGTGGCTGGATGTCCTTCGGTTCAGATCGGTGAAGTGTTTGTACCTTTTCCACCTTCAGTTGACTACACGTTCGGGAGCGAGTGGGATGGACGATACGTTGATTTTAATTATGATGGCGTCGTAACGACTTCCGACTTACTTGTGCTATTGTCTGGGTTCGGTCAGATAATAACATCTGTTGTTTACGACTCTGTTTACGGAGTGCAACCATTGAACGACAACGGAGATCCTCTTGGCGACCCCAACAGAGACGGCACCGTTTCTACGGCTGACTTGCTTGAATTTTTGACTTCCTTCGGACAGTCGGATCCCGACAACTTAGGGACAGGGCAGGGCAGTTCTTCTCTAAAATGGCCCGCCCTTGGTGAGGATCTTGAGAACTACATCGGTCCAGACGGGTACATCAACCCAACGTACTTCTTCGACGAAAACGGAAATCCTATTCCAGGAGCCCCCAACCCCTCTGGCTACGGCGTCGTTGTTGGGTCTATCGAGTGGCAGGATCAAATGTCCAAGGCCAAGACGAAGTCGCAGAACGCACTAGTACCCTTCGCAGACTTGACAGCCTACTCCAGCATTGAGCCAGGCTTGACACCACCTCAGGCAGGCACGTGGCCTGTCGTACAATACAACAACACCTACTGGATTCAGACGTTCTCTGACGCCACAGACAGCTATCTAATCAACAGCCTCCCAGCCAACGCTCAGCTGTACGCCTTCAAGAACCCAGAGGTCTATGGTGATGACCTCAGAGGTCAGACAGCGGAGATGTTGCTGGATCTAGGGGCGGAGGATTTTGAGCTGTTCGCTGTCAATCTAAACTACGAGCCAGTAAACGCCGACCATACCAGGTAATATTGATTAAATTTGCAACCATGAGATCGTTAAAAGACCAGAAAAGAGTTAAGATGTACCAGGACGGTGGGTTCCTTGGCAACGTACTTGGTGATGTGAGCGGAGAGGATCTGCTGAACGTTGGTATGTCTGTCTACTCTGGCATACGAGCTGGCAAGCAGGCTAAAGATCAGAAGCAGTACTACCAGGATCTGGCGGCAAGCGAGGCCGACAAGTACAAGCAGGCAGAGGGGTTGTATAACAGGACTCTTCAGGACCTCATGAACACAGAGAAGTATGGGAAGGAGGAGTTCAAGATGGGTCCAGAGGCAGCCGAGGCTAGGGATGCTGTCAACAGGGCTGCCGAGACGATGGTCGACAACGCCAGAGAGAAGGGTGAGCAAGACACAGCCTCCATTCTCAACGTGCTCGACGGAGGAGATCCAGCTCAAGCAGCTCTAGCCATAAGCCAACTCGATGACATCAGCGGAGGAGTTTCCGAGGCTGAGCAGAAGGCGGCCATGATGTCCAACCAAGCCAGCCAAGCGTATGGGGCTGAGGCTTCACGGATCAGGGAGAACAACGTGGGTGTGAGAAACGACAACAGGGCAAGGCTTGCAGCTCTCGCTGGTCTTGAGATGCAACGAGGCGCCGCAGGAATGGATGACACCAGACAGATACAGGCTGAGATGACAGCCGCTGGAATAGATCCAGCCATGGAGGGCCTGGCCACTGGGATGTCCACCTACCAGTCTTTCGCTGAGGACGGCCTCAAGGTGCCAGATGAGTTTCAGTTTGTAGGCCGAGATGGTGGGATGTCATCGTCCACCACTGACGGGAGAAAGTTTTCACACGACGAGAACCCAATCCACATGATCGACAAGGATGGTCAGAAGGTTGGTGAGCTCACTGGGGGTGAAGGTATTCTCAACCCAAAGCACTTTGGGACCATCAAGGGATTCATCGAGGACAAGGATCCTCGTGGGCTCTACAACTTCCTTGACGAGCTTCTCTCTCAACCAAGATTTCAATAAACATGGCTCAAGAGTTCAACATTCAGTTTCCATCTAAGGGACAGGCAGGACTTCCTCAACCCCTGCAATCAGGCAAGAGCCCGCAGGAGAGGATCATAGGTGCTGCCCAGATACGACAGCAGAGACTGAACGAGAAGAGGAGGAGAGTTGAAAGAGCTCAGCAGATTGACAGACAGGACCTGCAGGCTACAGCTGGGTACGATGTTGGATCCCTAGCAGACTCTTTGAGGCCGCTGTTTCAGCAAGACGTTCAGGAGGTCAGGGACTTAATCTTGAAGAGCGACGACATAGTGGCTCAACAGCAAGCCCTCAACGAGCTGGCCTCTACGTGGCAGTGGATGAGCGATCACAACAACGAGACCGTTCAGGCCGCGAGGAAGGCGCAGAAGGGTGTTGCGTTCTCAGACCCAGCACAGCAGAGGTCTGCGTCAGCAGGCCTTGACGTCGGCATGGAGTTCGATGAGGATCCAACGCACTTCGCAGAGGTGGAGATGAAGTTTAACAACTTCTTTGACCCGTCCAAGGCGAGAAAGATGGACGGTGTCTGGAAGGTGGAGAAAGAACCTGGTGTGTTCGTTGACATCAGAGAGCTTGAGGAGTACGGGAACGCAGAGATCTACACCCCGAGAACAAAGAGCGTTGACGTAGGAACCGTTAACGAGTGGGCCACAGACCAGAATGTTCAGCGAGTGGTGAACCTGGATGGCGAGTACAGCGAGGACAGAGCGAAGCAGCTCTATCAAGAACAGGTGAAACTCAAGAACAAGGACGGCAAGACGCACAGAGCGCAGATCCTTGTGACGTTGAACCAAAGGGGCATGTCTCCATTCATCAACCCAGAGCAGGAGAGAGCGTTCATCGAAGGGGTTCCTATGAACAAGGAGGACGAAAGCTTTGACCGCATGTTCGCCGAGGCTGTCGAGATGGGGGAGCAGATATTCCTGTCCTCTGTGGCTGGCAAGCCAAGACCCAGTGAGCAAGAGGCGAAGAAGAACAGGTTCATGGAGTCAGGTCAGCAGACCCAGTTCGCTGACGAGAGCGGATTTAGTCACACAGGAACTGTTAGATCTCTGTCTGGGGTTGGTGAGATGGTCATCCAAGACGAGGCTGGTAGTGCGATCAAGGTCACACCCACTCACGTCTATGTTGACGAGAACAACAACCCGTATCTGGAGTACGCATCTATGAGCGAGACGGGAGATCAAAGAAGCCATGTCGTACCGCTCGAAGGCAAGGCTCTTGCCGAGGTTGACCTGGCCCTGAGGACCAAGCACAACGTCTCGATCTCAGATTTGTACACGGAGAAGAAAGAGGGTGAGCAGAAGACTGGTGCTGGTATGCTGGATGACATAGGCGTTCAAGAGCCATCTGAGGAGCCTACAATCACCTCAAATCAAAGGGATGTGGTTGAGGTCCAAGACACTCCAGAAGTTGTCCAGGAGGCCACCGCAGAGGCCGTGACAGAGACGCCAGAACCAGAGAAGGAGTCTGGAGTCATGACGTCTGGAGTGAGACTGCCTATTGACTCTCCTCTAGTTACCATGGATACCACTATGAAGCAGCCAAGCTCAAGGAGCGGGGTGTTTGACAAGGTGGTGCAAGAGCAGGCGAAGCTGGGTAGCCTTGGCCTGAACAGGGGTCAGCTGGCTGAGTTCTTATCGATTCCGTCTGTCAACAACAAGATTAAGGAGCTTGGGATTGAACCAACTACAGTTGGTCAAGACAGGCCGTTGATCGGAGGAGCTCTTGAGACAGTCTTCGGTGGTCTTGGATACAAGACCGCCGTCACAAAGAATGCTGAAAAAGTTTTGGCATTCCTGGACTCTGAAGAGGGCATGGAGATGCAGAGAAAGTATTTGCTCATGGGGGCTCCTGGTCAGGCGCAAGACAACGCCATGGACGTCTACCCTACTGAGCCAACAGCGGTACCAGAGATGCCAACTCAGGCTCCAGGTCAGCAAGGGATGTCGCCGTCAACAGCTCAAGAGGCTGCAGATATGGCGGTCCCACCAACAGTTCAACAGCCTCAGCAAGCGGCAGTTGTTGAGGAGCCGCCTATCAGACGAATGTTTAGCATAAGCGCAAAGGACTTGACTCCTGGTCAAACTGAAATGGTCAAGGGGCTTGTCAGCGAAGGAGCGTCAGAGCCTGTTGCCACAGCCATTACGTCTGTCACTGCAAAAGAATCTAAGGGCAAGCACGACTCAGTGGAGAAGTCCTACGAGAGTAGCTCTCCAGACAGAATCAGAAAGATATTCAGCAGGGCCAGGGGTCTAAGTGACGCAGAGATCAACAGACTCAAGGCGAAGCCAGAGGAGTTCTTCGAGTTCGTGTACGGCGGAAGGATGGGCAACAACGAACCTGGCGATGGTTACAAGTTCCGTGGTAGAGGTTTGATTCAGCTGACAGGTAAGGACAACTATGCAGAGGCCAGCCTTGCAGTGTTCGGTGACGACACGCTGGTTCAGAACCCAGATCTGATCAACAAGAATGCACAGGTGGCAGCCCAGGTAGCAAACTGGTACCTGATTTCCAGAGGCCTTGAGCAGTACATCCCATCAGACACGTTGTCAAATCCTAACCCATCACAGCAAGAGATTGACCAGATCCTTGACGCAACCTATGCGATCGTGGCTGGCGTATCCCCAGACGAGGTGAAGGGACGGCCTCTTTACGATCAGGGTATGGGTACGATGAGGACTTGGTTGACTGGAAGTCGCTAATCCCTAGTCAGAATAGGGTATATTTGCAAGTGAGTGCAACTCGCTAGCATTTATACATGGATCCAGTAAGACAGCTATACGATCAGCTCCTTAATCAGGGGCTGTATACAAAATCATTTGAAGAGTTTCAGGGGCAGTTCGCCACTGCTGGCGCACAGCAACAGCTGTACGACAACCTGCACAAGCAGAACCTGTACACCAAATCATTGGAGGACTTTCAATCCCAGTTCTTCACGCCATCTCAGCCCAAGCCAGACCCAGCCAAAGATGACTTCATGACTGAAGCCGTCAAGACCATGACGAAGCAGCAAGCTGATCAGGCCTGGGAGGTAACCCAACCCAAGAAGAAGGAGGAGAGATTTATTCAGGGGGAGGTTGGAGACTTCATCAACGGCCTAGGAGGCTTCGGAGACTTCATCGATGACATGTACGGGTACGCCAAGTCTGGACAGCAGATAGGTGCGTCGCAGGATGAGGTACTTGAGGCTGCGTTTGCAGCCCCAGAGGATCTGACTGAGGATATGATCTCAGACTTTTACAGCCAAACCTACGATCAAGGCGCTAAGACCGAGGAGATGCAGGCGTTTCAAAAGCAGATCCAAGAGGGTGGCGATACATGGGGCAACACACTGTATGCTTATTGGCAAAACCCATCGGTAATTGTAGGTCAAGCTCTTGAGTCTATATCAATGCTTGCAAATAAGCAGTCCTTAGGAACCATTGCGGCATCTGCAGGCGCGGGGGCTGCAGCAGGGGCATCTGTCGGGGCCACGGGAGGCACAGCCGTGGTCCCAGGAGTGGGCACTGCCTATGGCGCTGGAGGAGGCGCTACTGTGGGGGCGCTTGGTGGATTGAGAGTTGGCATTGGGCTTGCTAGTGGAGCCGTTGAGTCATCAGCTATCGTGGTAGACGCCTTCAGAGAGAGGGCGGAAAGGGAGGGTAGGGAGTACAACGAAG
>Ga0070746_10001642_pt1 | contig 13293 bp, 23 predicted proteins | sample VirMetDEL_Mar_21_FD_77016 | JGI IMG/M metagenome (GOLD analysis project Ga0070746, IMG submission 77016) | Aqueous microbial communities from the Delaware River and Bay under freshwater to marine salinity gradient to study organic matter... | ecosystem: Environmental > Aquatic > Marine >... | reverse complement strand
TCCAGCGCATAGTCAACGGCTGCCCTGCCCTCTTGCAGTGACCGCTCGTCGAGCTCGTAGACGCCCACAGTGTAAGGCGCGTCTTTTCCTACAGCGATAAATACAAACCGGTCTACCTCGTGACCTTCTAGTGCCATACACATACGGTAGAACTGGTCCTGTATATGATAGCCATGTTTGCCAGCCTGCGACGCAAAGCCGGCAGGCGACGGATCTATCGTTGTCTTTAAATCTATTATGGCGGCAATATCTTTTCGCCATGCGTCCGGCCTACATCGTAGGTCAGCATTCCTGACATGATCTTTTACAAACACGCTGGGCTCTATGACAATGTCGCCGGTAAGAAGTTTAGCAGCTTCCTCGTTTGCCCACACAGACTTAGCCATATCGTGTGCAATTTTGTATTCTGCTTCTGTCAGTAGGATTGCGCCGGCAGCGTCTGCCTCATCTTTACGCTCAGTCCACGCCTTGCCACGTCTAGTCTCAGGTCCACACCATACCTTGTTAGATAGGTGAGGCTCTAGACATAGAGTGTGCGTAGCTGTGCCAAGATCAAAAGCTGCCGAGCTTTTATATTCGCCATACTTGTAATGCGCTAATGACTTCTGCGCTATAATTTTTGCACCTGACGCGCTTAATGCTGGCGATAGGTGATATTCCTCATTGTCGAGGTTAAGTTTTATACTCATGTTGTTTTCTCCCATAATGTGCAATGAGTAGAGCCTCAGCTCTGTGTTCATCTTTTTTTCTTTTTAAGTCTGACGTTACGTCAGGATACCACTGCTGTGCTAGACGTCTACTTGCGTCTTTATCTTTTGCCAAGCCTAATGCTCGTTTCCAAGTGTTGGCGCTTATAATTGTGTAAGGCGATCTAGATAGTGCACACGTGCTTGTTATCTGTCCAAATGCAAAACCGATTTTAAATGTAGATACGACGCCCTGCTTAGGCATAGCGTGTTGACGCTCTACGTAAATGTGATCGACTTTGTCTCCACTGGTAATTAGGTCCATTAATGCAGCTACGTCCACGCCGCCCTCGTCGTACACGGGTAAGTCGTGGACCTCAACCCAGTTGTCACTGGGTGATAGCAGGGCAACGCCGCCCGTCCTGTAGCCGCAATCAATGCCAATAATCATACTGTAAACTCTTGCCCTTAGCTTTTGCGTCTTTGACAACTAGCATCTTGACGTACTCATTTTCTGACACGCCAACTCTAGCTGCTTCCTCTTTAATATGGTCAACAAGCTCTTCCTCCATGCGAGGGCCAATCTGCTTTTTCTTGCGCTTGTTCCACTTGCCGCCATCTTTAGTAAGTTGTACTTGCATATTTATCTCCGTATTTGTCAGCAACTTGTTAACACCTAGTTATTAGTTTAACAACCCTTGCAAGGCTGGGGGCCGTTAAGCCCCTCTCTCCCACACTTTTATTTCATCCAGCCAAGTGCATTCATCATCTCTGGCTACGAGCTGAAGCATTGACGCCACGGGTGCTTCCATGCCCACTGCCGCCAAATCGTTCCAACATTTTTCAGTTATGTCTTTTGTTTCGTTGAAAGCTTCGATTGCAATTTTTTCGCTATCAAAAGTTTTAACATTAAAACAATATGGATATGCGTGATCTGGGCGATTGCTAAACCATCTTAATTCATAGTACATTTTCTTTTTCCTTTTCTTCAAAAATTTTTATTCCTTTTTCCTTGAGGTGATACCTATCTAAACCGTCAAGCTCAGGAGTATTTGTTACATAGAGAGCAATATTTTCGTCTGGAGCACCCCACTGAGGAATAGTTATTGCAGCTCTGATAATTTTACCTCTGCGTCTTTCTACGCCCCAACCTTTAATGTCACCAAAAACATCTGAGTAAACACCTCGAACCCATCCACCGCTATCAACTTTTAACCAAGTCATTTTACCTTTGATTTGGCCTTTACGCTTACCGCGAACATAACGTGGCATATCGTCAACAACTTCGTCACCAAAATATTTACGAGCTAATGTCTCACCAAACTCTGTTGATAACCAAGATGATCTTTCTTCGATAACTGCGTATGTCATTTTTATCTCCTTAAAAGTGGGGGCCGTAGCCCCCGTTAATTATTAAAGTAAACCGTTTCTTTCATCTTCTATCAAACGATCTTCCATACCGTCAGAAAGCCAAGCATTAGATCCGTAAGGAACTCTACAACCCCAATGATCGTTATTTATATAACCACGATCATTAACTTTTTTAGCTAAAGCATCTGCATGATCACGATGATGAAAATTATAATAATGAGAATATTCTCGACCTTCTGCATCATATGCCATTAAATGAAATAATGTTTTTCCATTTCTAGCTGTATAGTAAACTGTATGCGCTGTATTTTTTTCTAATTTTACTAACATTTTTTTTCCTTTAAAACTCTATACTGTTAACTTAATGTTAACACCTACAAATATCAACCCCCTAAAAGCATTTATTTTAATTATCTTCAAAATATGTTAAAAAGGTAAAAAATGGAGTTTATCTATGGAAAATATGCGTCTGCCTATAGCCCTTGTGGGTGTATTAGCTATGCAGCTCGCCGGAGGCGTGTGGTGGGTGAGCCAACAGGCTGCGACTATAGAAACACTCACAGAAGATATTGAGGTACTCACGGCGGCTAACGACGCCTCTGAGAAGACTAATCTAATTCGTGATGTAGAACAAAACAGCGAAAACATTGAAGAAATGATAGATGTACTTGTTGAATGGCAAGAAGAATTTGAAGAGGCCGACGAAGAATTATGGGATGAGGTAGACAATATGGTAAACTATTTCACCCAACTGGTTCAGTTACAATCTAGAGTTAAAACGCTTGAGAATACATTGGAATACTTAACTAGAACTCCTAACTTTTCAGATGGTAGATGATAGAACCGGCATCAGCTATAGCATTGGCCACGGCTGCTTTTTCTGGCATCAAGCGTGCCGTAAGCGCTGGTAAGGAAATAAGCGAGTTAGGCAAAGACCTATCGTCGTTTGGTAAAGCTATTTCCGACTTAGATTATTTAGGCAATAAAGCCAAAGATCCACCGCTGTGGAAAAAGGTGAGCCCTAAATTTGATACCTCATCTGTAGAGATATGGGCGGCGCAGCAAAAAGCAAAAGAAATGCGCGAAGAGTTAAAATCTCATATTAGTTTATATTACGGTCCCTCGGCTTGGGAAAGTATTGTAGCCATCGAAGCTGAGCAAAGAAAGATGCAGAAGGAAGCTGTTTACCGTCGCCAAGAAAAGATCGACAACTTGATAAACTGGGCTGTAGGTATAGCCATTGTTACCGTTGGATTTGTATTGTTTGGCGGTATCATATATATGATAGGCAAGGCTAAAGGTCAGTGGTGATGGTATACGTTTTAATCTTTTTGCATTTTGTAAACACAGATAATCTTAGGCATTACCAAATAGGATCTTACGGCGATCTAGAAAGCTGTGAGATTGAAAAAGAAAAAGCTGAAATTATGGTGACGCATTCAAGTATGGCCCTGACGTGCCTCCCCGTAAATCCACAACAATAGAGGAGCGTAATGGCAAGTTTGCAGCTTACGATAAAAACGGTAAACTGCTCATACTGAGCCACAGCTCAAAAGTAGTAAAAGGGTATGTAGATGGACAAGGAAGAAAGAGAAGCTTGGGACCTAAACGGAAACGGGGTCATAGATCCTGACGAGCGTGAATTACTCTTAGATAACAAAAAAAGAGAAATTGAAGACATGGACCATAAGCGCAATGCCCAGCTTAAAATGACGTGGGTAGCTATCAGTGGCCTCATTTTCTATCCGCTTGGCATCGTTGCGGCGTCTATAGCTGGCTATGACACAGCCGCTGAGCTAATAGCTGACATTGCAAATATATATATTGTCAGTGTGTCGGCTCTAGTCGGCGCGTACTTTGGCTTCACAAATATGGGAAATAAAAAATGATAGGTATACTTTCAAGCGTAGCAAATTTGGCCACCACATTTATTGATAGCAAGGCTAAGATAAAACAAGCTGAAGCAGAGACAAAGATGAAGCTGGCTACCGGCGAAATTAGTTGGGAGCAGGCAGCAATAGAGGCCAGCGCAGATAGCTGGAAAGACGAAGCTTGGACCCTATGCTTCATTGCCATAGTGCTAGGCAGCTTCGTGCCTTGGCTACAGCCTTACATGAAGCAGGGCTTTGAGAATTTGCAGGCTGCACCCCAGTGGTTCAGTTGGGCAATGTACGCCAGCATAGCGGCCTCTTTCGGTATCCGCACAATGAAAGGACTTAAAAAATGAGTTTTAAATTAAGTAGGCGCAGCTTAGACAGGCTAGAAGGTATTGACGAGGGATTACAAGAAGTTGTGAAAATGGCTATCACGCTCTCTAAAACCGATTTCGGAGTGATCCAAGGTTTAAGAACCAAAAAACAGCAAGAAGAATTGGTAGCTAAAGGTGCATCTCAAACGATGAAATCAAAGCACCTTGAAGGCAAGGCTTTCGACATTATGGCGTATGTAAACGGACGGGCAAGTTGGGAGCTGCAATTGTATGACGATTTAGCTGATGCAATTAAAGAAGCTGCTACTACGTTAGGCGTTCCAATTTGTTGGGGAGCTGCATGGGGTACACCAGAAATGCCATACCCAATGGATATTCGTAAGTGGGAAGGCACAATGGAAGAGGCTATGAACGCCTACATAGACCTTCGAAGGTCACAAGGTAGGCGGCCTTTCATAGATGGCCCTCACTTCGAGCTTATAGACTAAGTATCTGCCTCAGGCCGTATCTTTGGCCTAGGTATAGGCTTACTAATTTTATCTGATTTTTTGCAGAGCATCGCCTCTGCATTTAATCGTATGTAAAGTGGCCCGTTGTCTATCATTGCCTCTAAACATTTCTTTTCGCTTTCGTACCAAATCACGCTGTAAACATTTGTGTTTGCAACAGTGTAATAAATAAAAAGTCCAGTAATAAATTCCATTGTTTCAACCCATCTTTCTGTTAGATAGAAGTTCGCGGCAGCGCCGTTGTAATACTCTGGGTGTATTGTAACACATAAAGCGCTGCCGCACGAATTACCTAGGTAACCCGTATCTGTTTTTCACTTGTAGCACTGCCTGCCTCGAACAACCTAGCACCTGACCACACTCCTTAGGAGATAAGCCCTTTTTTAAAAGTAGATTAACTTTTTCGGCTTTTTCAGAAAGCTCTAATTTTATTTCTCGATCCTCTACTTGTTCTTCTTCTAAATTTATATCGCTAATAACTTTGTTTGGCTGGTATGAATTACGTTTTTCTCTTTTATCTTTACGTTCTTTTTTACGTAATTCTTCCCAAGCCCTGCGATAAGCATATTCAAATTGCTCAGTCGTTAACTTATTTGCCATCTAGTTTTCTCCTAAGCATTGCCACTAATGTAAGCATTTCACTGCTATGGTGTACGTTAGGACTGCCGGTGCGCTTCTGATCATCTTTAACAATCTCTATTTTACGCTCTAGCCTTTTAAGAATTATTTCTATTTCTTCATTCATATCAATATCCCATCGTTGCTTGAATTGCTATTTCGTAAACTATCCACAACATTATTAATAAAAATAATATTAAACTTTCTGATTTAGTCATATCTCTCTCCTGATTTGTTTATAGCGTTAACTTAGTGTTAGCTTAAAATAAACACAAGAAAAAAAATGCCCCACTGTTTAGGTGGGGCAGTTCGGCAGTGTCGTAGAGACAGGGAGAGAGCTCTACTGTATGCAAGATATTGTAGTTACATTTGCATTTAAACACAATACGTCGTAAACTTGCGGTATTTTAGTAAAGGGGATCTTTTATGAACCAAGATCAAATAGATGAAATTTTAGACGCTATGAAGCGTCCACATAGAATACAAAATAAATTTGCACTTCACCAAAAGTGTGCAGATGCGGCTGCATTGATAGAAAGTTTAATGGCTGGCGCAGAAGAGAAAGCACCAAAGAAGGCTACAGGCTCAAAAAAAAAGCGAGCTCGTGACGAAAAAGGGCGGCTCAAAGCTGATGACCCGTCTACTCCGGAAGTAAATGAAGCTTGGGATTAGTTTCTGGTATAGTCAGTTAATATGCCACCAATAGGTAGGGGCGACATTAGTGGGCGCCCTTCACCTCTTAGGTAACCACGTAAAAACTCTTGACCAGCTTGAGTACCTATAAGCTCGTTACGTCTGGCGTTAGCTCTTGCTGCACCGCCACCAACGGCTGCCGCTAAACCTGTAGATTGTAAAACATCTGCAATCTCACCACCTGAACCTAAGGCAACACCGCCGGCTGTTGGTATGCCTACAGCGGCAGCTCCAAATGCGCCCTCAGCCGTACCTCTTGGCGTCGTACCGGTTTGAGGTAAAGGCACAATATCTTTACCCATTCTTGATAATTCAGCTAATTCACTCTTACCTCTAGCGGCAGCTCTTTTACCAATTTTATTTTTTTCTACTGCATACAAAGCTTTAGGCTGTATTAAGCCAGACATAGCTTCATCAGACTGACCGCCCACAGCTTGTGTGGCGCTGTCTAGCGTTCTATACTGATCCTTAACTTTCTGAAAACGTCTTAATAAATTTGTATTACCTGATGACATTACACTTTTTTCTAAAGCATCTACTAACTGTCCTTTTAGTTCAGCGCTAAGTCCTACAAGTGTAGCATCTGTACTTCTTTTTCTCATAGTTGCAAGTTTCTTCATTATAGATTGAAAATCTTTACCGCTAATAACTCTTTTACCACCTTGTAACGCTAAAAAATTATCTCTTAAAGTTTCAATAACTTTTGGGACACCTGAAGCTGCAAATATTTCTTCTGCTTCAAAAATTGCATTAGAAAAATTTTCTGCTAATTCACGGTCTATAGGTATTGCAACATTTTCAGTAAATTTTTCAAATTCTTTACCAAGTTCTATAAAGCGCTTATCCAATACTTCTGTCGACGCTCTGTCGGCTGTTATACCGGCTCTACGTAAAACTTCTTTAGTAAATGTTTCTAGTTGCTTTTCGTTCATTACTCTACCCATTTGGGTAGCAGCTTCTCTAGCTAAAATATTAGGATCACCACTTAGCTGACCTACTGTTTCCTGTATGCCTAACTCTTCTAATTGTTTACTTTGTGACATTCTTTCAGGAGTTACTGGCGCCGGCACGTCTATAGCTCCGCTTTTTAAAAGTCTTGCGCCACCCTCGATTGCACTAGGAGTAAGTAAACCAGTTGCAATTCTTACGGGAAGCTCAGCGGCGCTACCTTCGACATACTGTGCAGCTTTCTCACTAGTCATACTTGGCAGTATACCTTCCACCAGAGCAGCTCTAAGGCCGCCTAGTAAACCAAACGGTAACCCCTGACCGCCAGCCTGAAATACTTCACCAGCTTTTGTCTTTGGCTCGTAATTAACAGCTCCACCGGTAATTGTTTCCATACCCTTACCAATACTTTCAGGGCTAAGAACATTTGCGTAATCTGGTAATTGTGACCTGTCAAAAGGTTCAGCGCCTGTAGCGTATTCTATACCTTTCTGAACGCCAGTAGATACGTAGTTAGGTATGTTAAGCATAAACTCTAGACCTTGCGGTATTCCTGAGCCAAAGCTGGCCGCATAATCTAAAACTCTTTCCTGTATCGATGGGCCCTCGTCTGTTTCTGTAGTTGGAGATGGGTCAGAAGGTGGGTTCATTCTTCTATCAAGTTCAGCTTGAAAACGAGCTGCCGCTTCAGCGCCACTAGCCGTTCCTAATTTTTCAGCGTTTTTAATACCCTTTAATAATTGTTTTTCTGTTAAAGATGAATAATCTAATTTTTCTTCACTCACTTTAATCTCCTAACAATTTTCTATCAAAGTCTTCTTGTGCTTTTTGAAATATTTTTTGTATTCTAGTTAAAGTTTTTAAAGTTCCTAATGGATTTGCTGGGTTTAATGAACCGGCCAAAGTAGAAATTTGTCTTAACTCGTCATTAGATAAACTTCCAAAAGTAGCGCCACCTTTTTTTAACTCTAGTAAATTTTCAAAAGTCATAGTGTTTTTAATTGTGTCCAAGTCTCCTATAAACTCTTGATAACCTAAAGGCTCTACTCCTTCAGTAATCATTCTACTAAGTTTATTTTTCATATTTGGATTTAAAATTGGTACACCATCCTCACCAACTTCTCCGGTTGGGTTAAGGTATGACATAGTTGAATTTATTAAAGGTAGTAAAAATTCAACTCTTTCTGCGCCTTGATCTTCTGACGCTTGAGATGTTTGTAGTTCAGCAATACGTGCGTCTACTTGTTCTAGTTTTAATTTTGTTATATTTGGATCAATTAAAGCTTCACCGGTCATAGGATTTAAATTAAAAGCGCCGCTTAAAATATCATTACGCAACGCCGCCAACTGCTCTAAGTTCATATTAGATAAGTCACCCATTGAACCGCCGGACATACCAGAACCAGAATATAGATTTGCTAATCTTTGCGCTTGTAGTGTTTTACGCTTTTGGTCAGCTCTGTCGCTAAAATCTTTTAAAAGTGATGAAACACTAGTTCCTTCTTTACCTTGTAAAGCTAAACCAGCATCTTTAATGCCTGCAAATGCAAGCATTCTTTTCTGTAACTTACTTAAATTATCATAAGGGCCTGCTTGCGTTGTAGGTTGCGAAGCGTTTCTTAAACTATCTATTAGAGCCTGTTGAGATTGTAGTCTTGCCTGTAGGTCTGCCATATCTGGACTAGGCACTACATTTTCTTCATCTGTTATGGGAGTGTTAGGCGTTGTGTTTGGTGTAACAGAGCTGTCCGTAATATTTTCTTTACTTTCTAGTATACTGTTCATAGATGCTAAAATTCTAGCTTCTTCAGGCGTGGCTTCATCTCCAGCTACAGCCATATTAGCTAAACCCATAGAACGTAAAAATTCTAAATTATCTGTAGTTAAAACAACCATATTAATTTCCTAACCCTGCAAATGGACTAAAACCCATTATAGGAGCCGCTCCTGTTAAGAATGAACCACCGGCTGTTAGTAAAGCTCCAGCCGTACCCATAGGATCTCTTTCTGTTGTAGTTCCATATCCGGTTGGTATAGCTCCGGCAGCTCCTGTAAGAACTCCAAATTTTCTTAGTGGGTCTTGGTAACCTCTTAAAAATTCTTGGTACTGAGCATCTAATTCTGCTTGTGTTAATCCTCTTTCGGCAGCTCCAGCGGCCATCTGTCTGCCAAGTATATCTGTTTGAGCTCCCAAACCTGTCATGCCAGCGCCAAGCATAGATTTAGCGGCGTTCATTCTTGACATATCTTCAGCGTTTGCTCGTTGCACAGCATTTAAATATCCTTGCGATTGCAACTGCCCAAGAGTTTGTCCCATGTTAGCTTCAAAAGCGCCTTGACGCTCACCTTCGTACACGTCGCGTCTAGCTCCACCAAAAGCACCACGCCTAATCATGTCAGCGTCTTCACCTACACGAGCCTGAGCTCTTTCTCTAAGCATACGATTTATAGTTGGGTCTACAACATTAGAGGTAAACTGATTTGTGTATTCACTTATGTCGGCAGCTCTCTGTGCCGGCGTCCTGTTAGCCATGTCTGAAAATATACCGGAGGCTTCCTGTATTTCAGAAGGTAACGTCAGAGCTCCGTAGCCTGCCATTGCTTGCTGTTCTAAATCACTTAATCCAGCTACTCTGTCGCCAGTGTATGCCTCAAACTCAGTATTTTTTATGTCTTCTGCAAAAGGCATAAGGGTGTTTGTTAAAAACGCCTTTTGAAATTCTGGCATTTCCTTCGTTGTTGTCTTCTTGCCCACGACTAAATCTCCATCTCATAGTGTCTGTAGGTTTCCTTAAAGCCCACACTTTCTGCAAATTTTGAAAAGCCGATACGTCCGTCAGCTTCAATACCAGATAAGTTAGCTTCTTTTGCTAATTCTTTTAGCACATTCAAAGCTGCCCTCATCCAAACATTCATTTCTACTCCACCCATAAACTCTATAAAAAGTGTGTGTCTTTGAGGGTGCTTTACGACGCTGGTTGTAAATGCCGCCGCTAACGTGTCCTCGATGTATACAGCCCACATAAGAGACTGATTGCTTAGTATGTCGCCTACAACATCATCTAGTGATGCGTTACGATTGTTATTATCTATAGCCGGCTTCAGGATATTTATAACCTTAGGCAAAATATCATCAATATTTTCGACTACAGGCTCAACCCTAATCTTTGGCTTTGATACAAATTCTACAACATTATCAATCATTCGTCGAGCCTACCACGTAGCTAATGCTACTCTTTTCCAAATTGCAGTCGATCCATCGTGATCGGCAGTGCAAATATATATGTAATTAGTGTCCCAAGTTATCATTCCAGTTACATCTCCAGCCGATCCTGTATTAGCGCTGGGCACAGCTTGTTTAGTTGCTAACTGTCTAAACGCATTGTCGCTGGATACAACAGCATACTTTTTAGTCTTATCCCAAAGTATAACTCCGTCTTCTGACGGGTTATCTTCAGGAGTTTTAAAATACAACTTACCTAAATTTCTTTGCAGATAGTTATTTATCTGCCTACCCCATTGCGTAATATCTGGGCCAATAATAGGAAGAATAGGAACCGGCACTATCTGTTACCTCCGGCTACTGTTTGTAATCTCATAACGCCTACACGCCAATTAGCTGGTCTTACACCTTGCACTTTCATGCGTAACTGTCTGCCACTAAACCTAGCGTCTGTAGGGTTGGCTGGCGTAAAGGGCCCGTGTGATGTTTCTGTGTCGTTAGGGTGAAAGCGTGTTTTGAATGTCATATTTACGTCACCCTGCGTTACTTCGTCAGGAATAACAGAAGTTACCTTAGCTATCTGGTCACCATTACCAATACTAATAGGACCTGTTTCTGCAAAGATTGCACCATTATCTACGTTAAAACCAACTTCATGCTCTTTTATATTAGCGTGTGTTGTATCCCAATCAGCCATCATAGGATATCTAAATACACCACGTTCTACGCCAGATGTTCTTGATAGCTCACCAATCATCCAGTGGTTTTCGTTGTAATCGTAAGCAACGTAACGATCTATTTCTGTGCTATTAGATGATGGGTAAAACCACCAAACCTCGCCATACTGAGGTATGCCCATCGCCCATATTTTAGATTGCTGAGAAGTATTTATGTCACCAAAAATATAATCGTGAACATCGCATTTAATAGGCTGTACTGTGTTGCCGTTAAACAAAAAGAAATTTTCTTGGCCAATAAAGAACACGCCTTTATCTGTATCTACAGCTCCACGGCTGGTTACAGTTCCGCAAGATGTGCCAACCCTCGTAAACCTATAAATTTCAGGTGGGCCTGAATATACCGCCGTAAAACTGTCTACGTCAGTAAGTATTAAAATTTGACCTCTAGTTCTTATGCCCTGCATAATCTGGCCAGAAGTTTGTAACTCTATATCTCCAGCTTGGTTAGTACTTGCCGGAGCCCACAGATTTCGATCTTCAAACGAGCACCATTGTACTTTACGACTGTTACCTCCAGCTCCTAACGCAAAGATAAAACGCTCTTCAGTTACAACTAACCCAAGATTATTAGTAGGTGCGTTTATTATTGGCGTAGCTACCACAGCTAGTTTTAATGATGTTTCGGTAACATTAACATTTTGCTCTGCATTTGTAGCAGGATAAATTTGTATTGTGACGCCAGTATCATCTGTGTCAAATCTAAAAAAGCTATTACCAATAGGCAATGTCTTATCAAGTAAAACTGTCGTTGTTGTCGTGCCGATAATCTTAACCTTTAGTGACGGTATTGTAGTTGCATCATTATCTGCGTCAGGGTCAGTTACACTTATAGTAAAATGATATTTCTTGCCGCTTGTTAGACCCGTTATCGCTTGCTCTAAGTTGGCAGCCGTTGTGCCTGTCCACTCTGCTTGCCCAGAGTTAATAGCCCAACCAGTGCCTAGCGTCCAATCTGTGCCTGCGGTAAAGCTGTTGTTTGTTATTAGCTCTGAGCCGCTAACAATATTCAAATCCCACTCAATCAATCTACCATCATCATAATGGCAACCAACCAATAACTCGCCAAAGTTGTCTAAACTCCAAAATGTGGCAGGCTCAGGAATAGCGTTAGAAAGTTGTTGTCTTGGTGTGCCCCAAAACCCGACACCGTAAGCACCTTTACCAAACCCTGCGCTTACAGCCGCATCTATACGTCCGACTGCTAAGTTATCTGGTGTAATGTCGTAACATAAACCGCTACCTGTCATTGCTATTAAAGCATTATGTGAACCGCCTGCTAACCATGTACTTTGGTTAAGAGCTTCCCAAGAATGCATACCTCTAACTGGCTGTGTGGTAAAATCTTCTTTTCTGTTTTGCCAACCACCAATCGGACGCAATGAACCGTCGAGCCATCTAACTAAACTACCTTCACGCCATCTGCCAGATTGCTCGTAGTCTGTGCCTATTCGGTAAAATCCAGATGGTATGTCTAAAGGTACTAAAGTCATGTTTACGTTTTCATAATGTAAGCGAGTGCAAAGTAAGGTGGTCTGTTTTCGTGTGCGCCGCCACCGCCAGTATTAGAAACAGAAACAGTGTGTGTGTGCGCTCCATCTGAATTAACAGTGACCGTGTGAGAGTGTGAGCCTGAAGAACTTGAAGTAAAGTTTGTGCTTTGACCGCCTACTGAGTTTGTACCATTTTGACCATTATTAAGAATAGATACGTTGTTTCCAAAATAATCCACATCTGGTGAAAATGATATGTTGGTAGTATGAGTGTGCGCCCCTGCCGAATTAGTTGACGCAGAGTGCGTGTGGCTTCCTGCGCTTGCTGTTGAGCCAGAGTGATTGTGAGCAGGCATTTCACTAGTGGTTAGTGTCACATCATTTGCACCGCCTGTCGCGCCTACGTTGTACGTTCCACTACTGTCTGCGTCTGCGTGGACGATAAACTTACCTGTTAAGTTAGGTGTGCCGTTTGTACCATCGCATAATGCCCACCCCGTAGGTATCGTTGCAATCGTACCAGACCACATAATAATACCGCCAGTAGGCATTGCCTTATTTACGGCTGTATCAAGTAAATCCATATTCGCGTTGAGTGCGTTACCCCACGTATTATCACTTCCTCCAACCGTTGGCTTCGTTAAACCTAAATTTGCTGTCGTAGACATATTAAATTCCTTTTATTAAACCCAACGTACCATTTTTCTAAGCATCCGTCCACGTTCCTGACGCTGCACTATCGTCTGTCCAAATACCTGTTGCCGCACTGTCATCTGTCCATGTGCCTTGGTCTTGTGCGTCATCGC